>Ga0272441_10015998_pt1 | contig 10427 bp, 12 predicted proteins | sample SSMProp6N_FD_193582 | JGI IMG/M metagenome (GOLD analysis project Ga0272441, IMG submission 193582) | Marine sediment archaeal communities from Little Sippewissett salt marsh, Falmouth, MA, United States - SSM-Prop-6N | ecosystem: Environmental > Aquatic > Marine > Wetlands > Sediment ... | reverse complement strand
ACTGAAATTCTCAAAGGATTTAAAGACTCAGACTGGTTGCCGATTGGTGGCCGTCCTGACAATCACGCAGTTATCAGCGCTGCTGGCGTTGCTAAAGAGGCAGGAATTATTGAATTGTTAACAAATGCATTTGATGCATGTATCTTTAAGGACTTGGAATTGCGAGGAATTATTCCCACTTCTTCCGAAGCTCCTTCCAGCGCACGTGCTGCAAGCGAGATGCTCTATGGTTTTCCTGGAGGTATCGCTTCTCATGAACTGGCTACACCTGAATTGAAAGATAAAATCACACTCATGGCTACAGGACATAATCCTAAAGATCTACCAAATATTACTGTCATAGACAAGGGCGTTGGCGTTCATCCTCAAGATATTCCTAACACAATCTTGTCTATTATGGGTGGTAATAAAGCCAATATTTCCTGTTCTGCAGGACAGTTTGGATTCGGTGGTAATGCCAAGTTCTCTTTCTGTAAACATGCCTTAATTATTACTCGCCATTTCAGCGAATCTGGTAAATGGGGCGTGACTATCACGCGAGAACGTATGCCCGATGCCAATAAGCGTGAGAAAAACTCTGTTTATGAGTATCTCGCTCCTGAAGGCAAAATCTTAGAGATTGAGGCAGATTCTGTTGAAGCCTTACCTAAGCTAAAGCAACAGGCACAGCCTTACGTAAGACCTTTAAGTAGTGGTACCATCATCAAAATGTTCAACTATGAACTTGGACGTATCAGCGGCTCATTAGTACATGACTTTACTAGTCAAGTACTGCACAGCTCTCTCGTCTGGACCTTGCTTCCTATAAGTGTTATCGAAGCTCGTCCATGGATAAAAACTAATAAGATGGATCAGGAGAGAATTTGCTCAACAGGTTTATTCGGTCGGTTAGACAAAATCGACGGAAAATATATCGAAGGTGGTCGTCTCGAGAACTGTTTGATCAATAGTTCAGAATTCGGGCCTTTAAATGTCAAGATAGCTGTTTTTAAGGCCGGTAATAGCAACGGTAACAATCGCTACTATGGCAACAACTCACGGCATTCTGTCAATATTTATATTGACTGCCAAAAACGTATGACGTTGGGATTCAGTGCCTTACGTGATGTTGGGCTGGAGTGTATTGCCAAATCTACTATGGTTTTCGTTGACGCTTCCAGGATGGATCGTCATCAACAGCTCAAGATCTTCAACCCCAGTCGAACGGGTGTTAAAGACAGAGAGATTACTGATCGCTTCATTAAGACTGTCGAAGAATTCCTCAAGAATAATGAGACTCTGAAGAAGTATGAATCGAAACGTGCTGCAGAAATACGTCGTCATGCCTCTAAAGATATCATGAATCAGATAGAGAAGATAAAGGCCCAGCTATTGCAAAATAGTTTTGGTTCTCTCGGTTCTGGAAATGGACCAAAGATCGACTATGCGCCGATAGAAACTTCGGCAATTGAAGCTATAGTGGAAACAACAGAAATCAAAGGGGCGGACTATCCTTCTTTTATCAAGCTCTTTGTGGAAGGCAAAGAAATCACAGATACCAATCCTACGATTGCAATGCCTAAAGGAAAGAGAACTCATATAACACTAGAAACAGATGTTAGCGACCGATTTTTTCGTGAAGACAAAGGAACTATCGAATGTATCATGAATCCTGCAGATTCAGTTCAAGTGTCAGAACTGAATATTAAAGGATGTGTTATTCAAATGAGTGTCGAACATGGTTGTGGTAGTGTGGATAGTTTATATCCATTTACAGTGTGTATTACGCCAACTAACCCTTCTCATAAAGCAGTAGAAACTGCTATGACAATGCATTTTCTTCCTCGTCAGATTATACCAGGACAAAAGGCACCTAGACCTAATATTCCTGGCATTACTCGCAAATACCAAAAGAAATGGAATGCAAACTTTCCAGAGATTCTTCCTGTAGATTCTAACAACGGACCTATTCCTGATGCTGAAATCACTTCAGAACAGGATTTCTGTACAATTATTGGTAATACTATCTATATTAATATGGGCTACAGGCCTTTCATGAACGCTTGCAGAAAAGCTAAACGTTCAGGAGCTGAACATATTCATATCGATTATCTCCGACAAACCTCACTTATCGCAATCAATGTCAAGAATGCGATTAACAAGGGACTTATTGCTCCCGAGCAAAGTAAAAGTGTCATCTCCCTCATGGCTGGCGCTGTCATTTCTGAACTTCAGATTAAATACTTATAGGAGCCCCTATGAAAGCAAGTACCAAAAAAGCAAAAAAGGCTGGTAACAGGATTATATTTGACATGACAAGTATGTCTATATTTTCCCAAGACCTTAGCATTTCTCAGTGTTCTCGCATCGTCGGAGAAGCATTTAAACAAGGCCGTTTTGAGTATTCCGAAGGCGTTCGAAATGACCTGACCTTACTCATTAAAAAGCGGCTAAAGAAGGATGGTGTAACTAGCCCAAAACTTCTGATAATGCCAGCCGGCGGGCGAGAACTTTTTCTTCTTGGTGCAGACAAAAAAGGGCCCTGGAAAGGGCCCGATATTGCTAACTCGGCATTGTTCGAGAAAGACACAAGACGTGCAGATATTTACGAAGACTATTTCAAAACTGTATGGCCTGAGTATAAACTTAAGCGTGAAGACATAAACAAAGCAATTCATCGTTTAGAAGGTCCGTTTGATTATGTAAACCTTGACTATTGCGGTAGTTTGACTCAACCTAAAATCGATGCTATTAAACATGCTTTAAAAATAAGTCGCTATGTAGCAGTAGTTTTAATTCAAAGTGGCAAGGGGGCTAACAGAGGAAATCACAACGCTAAGCTCATTGAGCATAAGCCTGGACACCTTCCTCTTTACACTCGTCGTCCTTTGATTAAATATACTGTTGGTATAGGCAATAGTAGTCAAGAACTTGGATTCTATTTATATGGACCAACAAAATGAACACAAAAGGAACAGTCCAGGAAATCATTGAAGGTTTGATTAACACTATTCAAGATGCTCATGAGTTAGCAGAAATAACCCTGAGTATCCTTGGAAAATATACCAAACCTCAAGTTAAGGTAAAGGTTGAAGAACGTGTTAGTAAAGAATTTCTCTTTACTATAATTAAAAGAAATGGTCGTAAAGAACAATTCTTAACATCTACAGATCTTATTCTTTGGCTGGATAAACATTGGGGAGATAAAAGAATTTCAGAAGCTCGAAAAGAAATTAAGACTGAAATTCGACGTTATATCAAGTCTAAATCTTAACTCCGACCGGTGTATCGCCGTGGCTTTCCCGGTTGGGGTTTCTTTTTAAAGGAAGTCCAATGTGCTGTAGAATAAGCTCTAAAGCTACACATGAAAGACTTGCACAGTTATTCAAGGCGTCAAGTCGAAACCCTGAAGAAGTAGATGGATTCAGTAAACCCGGAAAACTAACGACAGTTATCGGTCAGGATCTCGAAGGGAATCGAGTTCTGGCAAAGATGAGATGGGGTTTTAAATTGAGGGGCCAAATCCTGCATAATGCAAGAAGTGAAAACGTAAAACCTCGTTTTATGGATTCATTCTTACATCGCAGATGTATTGTTCCAACAAATGGTTTCTACGAAGGCAAGGGCTTCTTTGTTCCTACAGAAGAAAGACCATTTGCTCTTGGTGGCATTTGGGAAAAGGTATATGATGTTAGTTATATAGCCATCTTAACTACTGCAGCACAAGGGGTTGTGCAAAATTATCATCATAGAATGCCTGTTATTCTTCCTGAAAATTCATGGAATGCCTGGCTTAATCGTAAGCAAACAAATTACGAGGACATTCAAAGGATAATTCAGGATCGATATCCCTCAGAATTAATTCGACTTTCTGCTTGACAAATACACTTTGCAAGTATAATTCTTTTATGTCGGTGGCGTGAGCAAGAGATACTTCGTGTCTGAAAATACTCTTGCTAACTTTTTCCCCGACCTTCTTTGACAATAAGTTTAGATGCGTGGCGTGTGTATGAGTTACATCGCAATATATTTGTTTATCGCTAATCAAGCTCGTACAATTGTTCCCCGCATCTTTTTTCTGGTGCGTTGATGGTTTAGGGTTTTCAATATCTCTTCTTTAGGGTCTGCAGTCCAACGGAGAGAATAACGTTGATGCCCATTATAACCGGAGCTTTAGAACCCGCCTGCAGTGGGATCCCAGAATTTGGGTTGGTGTGGATAACAGATACTTCGTTTCAACATACGGCCTCTTAGAGTCGCAAAGCGTCTCTAGAGGAAACTAGCTGTTATCAACGTTTCCACCCTTTCTTTACGGGGCTGGCGTGAATAACGGATACTTCAACTACGAAAAATGTCACAGGTCGTGTGAAAACCACGTAATTCCTGAGACACCTAACCAAAGACCGTTATTAACTGATTCCGCCCCTTTCTTTATGTAATACGTGTCAGTGGCGCGTGAAAGGGATACTTCGCATTCTAAGCGGGAAGCCCAGGTTCGAATCCTGGTTCTGAACGAAAGTTCAGTGTGGCTTAGTGGTAGAGCGCCTAACGTTACTCTTTCAAACCTATTCCCTGACCCGTTCTTTTATTTTGCGGTGGCGTGTGTAAGAGATACTTCGCATATGGCCTGAAGGTCGTTGGTTCGAGTCCAACCTCGAGCGTAAGCTCGGGTAGCTCAGATTGGTAGAGCATCAGTTAAAGAACTCTTACAAAATTATTCCCCGCAACCCTCTTTTGAGGCTGGTGTGTATTAGGGATACTTCGGCTAAATAAGACTCTAATAAATCATTCCGCCTCTATTCTTTAAGACTGATATGCTTCGATTGGGTAATCCAGATGAAGTATGTCGGTCTTTTTTTATTCTAGTGTATCATTCATCACAAGGGAGAAATTACTAATGGGTTCATTAAACACCAAGAAGATTCACTCGCGTCCTCGTACTCACGAAGGTGCTATTGCTCGTAACATCAACGTAGAACAGCAATTAAGGAGATCAGTCCTCGCATGTATGCTTTGGGAAGATACTTTTTATGAAGACGGCCAGACTGTTGCAGACCGTATCATTGAAGGCGTGCATAAAATCAATCCGACTACTGCTAAAGAGCTCGCTATTGAAGCTCGTACTCAGATGAAATTAAGACATGTGCCATTGCTTATTGCACGGGAACTTGCACGTAATCCCGCATCTCGAGGCGCTGCCCGTGCATGTCTGGAAGAAATCATTCAGCGTCCTGATGAAATCACAGAATTCATCAAGATGTACTGGACTCCTGAAAAGCAGCCTTTGGCCAGCCAGGTCAAGAAAGCTCTCGGAAATGCTTTCCGTAAGTTTGATGCTTACCAACTTGCCAAATATAAGCAGACAGGAAAAGATATAGAACTCAGAGACGCCCTGAAGCTGTGTCATCCTCGCCCTACCAACAATGAGCAATCTAAGATGTGGAAGCAGCTGATTGAAGATACTCTTCCGACACCTGATACCTGGGAAACAAATCTGTCTGATAAGAATAAAAATCCTCAAGAAGAGTTTATTCGTCTTCTTACCCAGAACAAAATGGGCGGCCTGGCTGTTCTACGTAATCTACGGAACTTCCAGAAATACGGCGTACCTGAAGAAGTGGTACGTAACGCTATTTCCAAGATGAAAGTAGACAGAATTCTGCCGTTTAGGTTTATCGCTGCATCTCGTTACGCCCCCGCTCTTGAACCAGCCCTTGAAGAAGCTATGTTCAGAGCTGTTGACGGCAATGCAAAACTACCTGGCAAGACCGTACTTCTTGTTGATGTATCCGGTTCTATGGATCATCCAATATCAAGAAATTCAGATATGAGAAGGACAGACGCCGCGAATGGTCTGGCTATTCTACTTCGTGAAATCTGTGATAATGTTGATATTTATACTTTCAGCATGAAATTAAAACAGGTTCCATCACGTCGTGGCTTTGCTCTACGAGATGCAATTATGCACTCGCAAAGTATGAGTGGAACATACCTTGGCGCGGCAGTTAGCGCTATCCAAGGCAGGGAATACCTATTTGATGCAAATATGCCTAACCATTGGCGCCCACAAGAAGGATCATTTCCTATTCGTCAAGAATCCTTTGATCGCCTGATAGTTATTACAGACGAACAAAGTCATGATAAAGTACCAAATCCGACCCAACCTAAATCCTACATAATTAATGTAGCTACAAATCAGAATGGTGTAGGTTATAAACCCTGGGTTCATGTAGACGGCTGGTCCGAAGCTTGTGTGAAATGGATTCAAGCTCTAGAAATGGAGAGATTTGTATGAGTACACAATTCTTTCTCTGCTCTAAAGTATGTCCGACATGTGGTGCAAAGAGATTCATGACCGTTATCGGTAGAAGACAAAATGCCGGTAACGGAAACATGGTCTTTAAATTCGAGAATGAAATAGATCTCGACAAAATCGAAGAAGATGTGGTCATAGTAGATGAATATGGCCGCACCTATACTAAAAAGGAATTTAAGAAAACACTTGAAGAATGTGAGGAGAAATCATGAAAAGTCAAATCTTAAGACAAGCCCTTAAAGCGTTCGAACCAAAGATTCGCCAGGAAAAACGTCTGACCCGGATAGTTCAGAAAAATTTACCGAGCAGGGGCCCGTTGGCTCAAAAGGAACTGGACAAGCTCAGAAAACAATGCAGGGCCGTACATTTGCTTTATGGCAAAATGCAAGGTCTTGCCCCGGAACGGGTTGAAAAACCGTCTGAGAATGCTATGAAGCGCAATAGCACACAATTGCCAGCAAAGTATTGTGTAGAAGCAGCTGAAAAGTACCTGCCTTATATGGCAGATGAAATTGAACGTCAATCAATTAACCTTCTGGAAACTTCTGAGTTATTAACAAAATGTATGGACGAGCCCAGCTTTGCTGAAATGGTACACGATATCAGAACTAAAGAAGAAATTCCGGCGGAGGCAAAGATATGAAATACCTGAACGCTATACTTTTTTCTATAATAGCGCTGGTTCTCAGCGTTACTTTCCAAATCCTGGTAATGATACATGGCTGGGGATTGCAACCGAAATCCTGGATGTGGATACTTGTTATCTATCCAATAGCCATGATAATAGCTAACTTGATTCAAAAGTTAGCAGAAGCAAATGGTAAAGCAGGTGATAGGGAGGATAAGTAGAAGGAAGACCGCCGACAGAGGAGGGGCCAGCGGTCATGGAGCAAAAAATGAGGAGAGAGTCAAATAAAGATCTTTTACAAGATCTGGTGGTAGTATATCATACTGACCACAACATGTCAAATCACCTTTCCTGAATATTTGCAAATAACCCTAATCTATAGAGAATAACCATGAAAATCATACATATAATCGTATTGTCTATACTTCTTTGTTTCATGGGATGTGAAAAAGATGAAAGTAAGAACTATATCTTCATATCTCCTGAGACTTATGAGGTTACAGTTACTTTGTCAAGTCCGGGAGGAGAAGTGAAAACGGCGTTCTTTTCTCCTGAATACTCCCAAATGGGAGTTATTGTCTCACTTCCTTACACCTATACGGAGGTGTTAAACTCTGCAGGCTACATGCATTACTACAGCTATAAAAATCAGGCTGATGGATTGCTTGTTATGTCTGTAGAAGTGGATAATAAACCGGTCGCCAGTGTCGTCACTGCTAAAGAATTCCGTGTTGAAGCTCTCAAAATAGAAGGATTCATCATTGATGAAGCCTCTGAAGATGTATTCTTTCCAGAAGGGATGGATCCTTATCTTGAGATTTCTAAGAGCTATCCCGACATTATTTACTGGGAAGAACTCGACCTCACTCAAGAAATTAATATCGCTTATCCGGGAGATTAATATGTGGTTTTTCACGGCCGATGAGCATTATGAACATTCAAATATCCTTATATTTTGTAATAGACCATTCTCCAATGTTGTTGAAATGAATGAAGAACTCATTAAAAGACACAACGAAGTTGTTGGACCCAAAGATATTACAGTTCACGCTGGAGACTTTTGCTTAAATGGCACCTGTCAAGGAAAAGCTGCTCAAGAAATTATAGCTCGTCTGAATGGTAAACATATTTTTGTAGCAGGAACTCACGATAGTTGGATACAAAAAACAATTAATGACAAAATGTGGCTATGGCAACAGAAAATAGAAGGACACCATGTTACAGTATCTCACTTTGCTATGCGAGTCTGGCCTTATTCTCACTATGATTCTTGGCATCTATATGGCCATAGTCACGGCAGGCTATCAGGCGAAGGTAAATCTATGGATGTTGGAGTTGATACCAATAACTTCTATCCGTATTCATGGACCAAAATTAAAGGAATAATGGTTACAAAACCGTTTAACTTTAATTCAATAGAAAAACATCAAATAGAATTGGAGCAGAAAAATGCCAGAAAAGAAGTGTAAAACCTGTGTACATTGGGGCTATGAGGGCCAGAAGACAAAATGGCGACCATGCACTCACATCAGCTGGGCCCTTGAAGAGCCTAAAGATCATGACGAAGTTAAAACGCTGGAATGTTCTACTAAAGCCATGTGTTTTGCTATAGAGCCATACGACGAAGACCCTCAACCAGTAGAAGCTCAACTTTATACTACCGCAGATCACGGCTGTAATGAACACGAGGAAGAATAAGATGGCTATAGCAATAAATCTTGTTTATCTGATTCTTATCCTTGTATTTATAACTGCAGTTATTTTGGCCATTATGCAAAGTGAATAAATAATACAGGAGACCTAAATGTCTTATAGCGCTATTGTAACTAAACTTGTTAACGTACGTAAACATCCAAACGCTGACAGGCTGATGCTAGCTACATGCCTTGGCAATCAAGTCGTAGTAGGTCTAAATGCCGAAGAAGGAATGCTCGGCGTTTACTTCCCTACGGATGGTCGTCTTGGTTTAGAATTCGCACAGGCGAATGATCTCATTAGACGTAGAAATCCAGAAACAGGTGCCCGCGAAGGCGGTATGTTTGATCAAAACTGCCGCATACGTGCCCAGAAATTCAGAGGAGAAATGTCCGATGGATTCTGGTGTCCTATTGGGCATTTGCTTCAATGGAAGCCTAATACAGATGTCAACGAGTTGATTGACGGTAAGGAAATAAATACTTTGAATGGCGACATTCTTTGTATGAAGTATATGACTCCAAAGACAATGAAGGCTATGAAACAAAGAGCTATGGGTCCTAAAAAGGCTAAATCTCTTATGTTTAAAGAACATTTTGAGACATCTCAGTTTTATAAACATTATAAAGAAATCCAGCCTGGCTCTTTAATTATTATTACAGAAAAGTGCCACGGAACCTCACAACGTTTTGGTTTGTGTCTAGTAGAACGTGAGCTAACCTGGAAAGACAAGATTGCGCGTTTCTTTGGCGTAGAAGTTAAAGAAACAGAGTGGCGCGAATTGAATGGCACACGCCGTGTCATTCTTACCCTCAAAGACAAGTCCTTTGTCGAATCCGGCTTTTATACCCAGCACTTCAGAGAAATCGTAGTTACCCAACTACGAGGTGCTCCCCGCAAAGGTGAGACTCTCTATTTTGAAGTAGTTGGGTTTGAATCTCCCAAATCTGAAACGACCATTATGCCGGTGGTTGATCCTAAAAAAGTAGATAAAGAGTTTGCCAAACGGTATTCCAATTATGGAAATAAAATGGCATATCTTTATGGCAACAAACCTGGTGAACATGATATTTTTATTTATCGTATCACCCAGACCAACGAAGATGGTATAACTACCGAACTTCCTTGGTTTGATGTATGTAAGAGATGTAGAGAACTCGGTGTCGCCACTGTTCCTGTTCTTTTAGATCCTTTTGTTTATTGTGATAAGCATCATTGGATTAATACTCCTGAAGAACTTCTGGAACAAGCTAAAAAGCTCGCCAGCGGCCCGTCTATTCTTGATTCAACGCACATTAGAGAAGGCGTAGTAGTCAGAGTGGAAGGCTATATGGGCATGAATGCCTATAAATTAAAATCCGATGAATTTAAGATTCTCGAATCTATCTCTAAAGATACTGATCAAGTTGACTTGGAGGAAATCTCATGAGAACTCTAGAAGGAGACTGGAAGGCACATATTCCAGTTCTTGATTTAGTAGAGCTAGGCGATAGTGCTTTTAGCGGGTATAGAAGGGTTCGTCGCATTCATTCATACGAGTCAATGCGCCGAATCTTGAACCTTGACCATATTATTGAAGAAGTGTGTTTTACATATGCTCCAATGCTGATCAGATGTCGAGAATCTCAAAGAAATGTCTATGAACGAATTAGCAGAAACTGGGATACTTGGCGTCATTGCATTGTTCACGAACCTAGAGATCCTGACACAGTCTGGTATGTAGTGGAGGAAGTAAGATGACTCAAACAGAAATGATTAGCTTGCTTGAAGGAGCTAAAAAGAACGGGATTATCTATGGATATACCTTGA
>Ga0272441_10015997_pt1 | contig 10429 bp, 10 predicted proteins | sample SSMProp6N_FD_193582 | JGI IMG/M metagenome (GOLD analysis project Ga0272441, IMG submission 193582) | Marine sediment archaeal communities from Little Sippewissett salt marsh, Falmouth, MA, United States - SSM-Prop-6N | ecosystem: Environmental > Aquatic > Marine > Wetlands > Sediment ... | reverse complement strand
GCCCGACGCCACAGCGTGGAGACACGCGGCAGCGTGACCCCCAGGAACAGGCACGCGAACACGATGTTGATCAGGAACCCCGGCAGCTTGCCCCATCCCGCCGTCCAGGTCGCCGGCACGGGCGCGCCCAAGCCTTTGCACGCCTGGAGCACCACCAGCCCCACCAGGCCGCCGATCACGCACGACGGCAGGTAGAGGCGCTGGAGCAGGCGGCACTTCACCCGCAGCCAGTGCCCCACCATCAGCAGCACACACAATCCCACAAACGACTGCACGGGCGACATTCGGACTCCCTTCGGGTTCGGGCCTTCGGCTTGCGTCGGATCATAAGCGTTCGCACCGTTGGGGTCAACACGGGGCCTCTCCGCACCTTGACTCGGGGCGCGCGGCTGGCTACAATCCATCGTGTAGCGCACTATAAAGGGAATAAGCTGAATGGCTGATCTGAAGCTTGATATCGCCAGCGTCGCGTGGCTGCTCGATGCCGCGGTCCGCGAGGACCTGGGCACGGGCGACCTCACGTCGCAAGCCGTGGTGACGCCAGGCACGCGTGCCCGCGGCCACTTCGTGGCCCGTGCGCCGGGCGTGTTGGCCGGCGGGCCGCTGCTGGCGCCGCTGTTCCAACGCGTGCACGCGTCCGTGGAGATCACCTTGCACAAGGCCGATGGTGATTCGCTTGCGACGGGCGACACGATTGCTGTCATCGAGGGGCCGGCCATCGCTGTGCTGTCGGGCGAGCGTGTGGCGCTCAACTTCCTCCAGCGTCTCAGCGGCATCGCCACCATGGCCCGCCGATTCGCCCGCAAGGCCGAGCCACACGGCGCCCGCATCCTCGACACGCGCAAAACCACGCCCGGCTGGCGCACGCTCGCCAAGTACGCCGTGCTGGCCGGCGGCGGCACCAACCACCGCATGGGCCTCTACGACCAGGTGCTCATCAAGGACAACCATCTGCTCCTCGCCGAACAGCGCTGGCCGGGCCGCGCCGTCGCCGCCGCCATCGAGGCCGCACGCGCCACCAGCCCCGAGGGCACCGTGGTGGAGGTGGAGGCCGACACCCTCGACCAGGTGCGCCAGGCGCTCGACGCCGGCGCCGACGTGGTGTTGCTCGACAACATGACCGACGAGCAGATGCGTCAGGCCGTGGACATGGCTCGCGGGCGCCAGCCACGCCCATCGCTCGAAGCCTCGGGCGGGGTGACCGAAGACCGCGTGGAGGCCATCGCACGCACCGGCGTCGACTGGATCTCTGTGGGCGCCATCACGCATTCCGCCCCGGCACTCGACATCGCCCTCGACCTCGAGCCGCCCGCATGACACCGCCGACCTGCCGCCCGCACACACCACTCGCGCCTCGGAGGGACATCGTGGCCTCACACAATCCTTGGGCGCCCGCGCTCCTCGCGCTCTTTGCGTGCTTGGCCTGCGCCACGGCCCAGGCCGACACGCGCCGCCGCGCCATCGAGGCCGCCATGGAGCGCATCCGCCCGCTCCACACCAGGCTCGCGAAGCCCAAGCCCGGCGACTGGCTGGCCGAGCATCACGAGGACGGCCAAACCTTCGCCCAATACCGCGCCTGCCGCCCCGTGGGCCCCACCAAAACGCGCCGCACGATCTACGTGCAGCCGCTCGGCGACTTCTCGAAGACCCAACGCCGCATCGTGACCCTCACCGCCGACTTCATGGGCCGCTACTTTGACCTGCCCGTCAAGGTGCGAGCCGACCTGCCGCTGTCGGTCATCCCCGCCCGCGCACGCCGCGTGCACCCGTCGTGGGGCGTCAAGCAGATCCTCTCGACCTATGTGCTCGACCGCGTGCTCGTGCCCCGATTGCCGCACGACGCCGTGGCCTATATCGCATTCACCACGTCCGACCTGTGGCCGGGCCGAGGCTGGAACTTCGTGTTCGGCCAGGCATCGCTCCGCCAGCGCGTGGGCGTGTGGTCGATCCATCGCAACGGCGATCCTGACCGCAGCCCCGCCGCATTCCGCCTGTGCCTGCTCCGCACGCTCAAGACCGCCACCCACGAAACAGGCCACATGTTCTCAATGCTCCACTGCACCCGCTACGAATGCAACATGTGCGGCAGCAACCACCGCGCCGAAAGCGACCGACGGCCCCTCGCCTGCTGCCCCGAGTGCGTGGCTAAGCTGTGGTGGATCACCGGCGCCGACCCCGTGGCGCGCTACCGCGCACTCGCCGCATTCTGCAAGGACAACGGGCTGAAGCCCGAACAGGAGTTCTACCAGCGGTCCCTCGCCGCGCTCGAGAGGCGCTGAGCCCCGGCTCGACACCCCTCCGCCGCCAATAGGACCTATTTGACCTATACGACCTATATCGCAGGACACTCGACATGCGCGTTGCCATCATCGGACTGCCCGCTTCGGGCAAGACCACGCTCTTCGACGTGATCACGGGGCGCAAGGAGGAGCCAGGCCACTACACGGCCCCTGGCGCAGTGCAAATCGGCACGGTGGCCGTGGCCGACGAGCGCATGGGCTTCCTCCAGGAGGTGGTGCACCCCAAGAAAACCACCTTCGCCCAACTCGAATTCGTCGACATCGGCGGCCTCTTCACCGGCGAAAAGCCCGCGCCCGACGCCGTGGAGGCCATGCGCGATGCCGACGGCCTGCTCAAGGTCGTCCGCGCATTCACCAACGACGCCGTGCCGCACGTAAAAGAATCGATCGACCCCGCCCGCGACCTCGAAGAGTTGGACGGCGATCTGTTCCTCGTCGACCTCGATATCCTCGAACGGCGGGTCGAACGCCTCCGCGTCAGCGTCACCAAGCCCACGCCCAAACAGGAAGAGGAAAAGGCGGAACTGGCGCTGCTCGAACGCTGCAACGCCCAACTCGAAACCGTGGGCGCGCTCGACCGCCTCGACCTGTCCGACGACGAGCGCAAGATGTTGCGGTGCTTCGCGTTCCTCACCCAGAAGCCCTCGCTCACGGTGGTGAACACCGGCGACGACCAGATCGGCGACGAGGAAGTTGCCGAGGCCGCGCTGGGCGAACGCCACGAACGTGTGCTGGCCGTGCCCGCCGAAATCGAGAAGGAAATCCTCGAACTCGAGCCCGACGAACGCGGGCCGTTCCTCGAAGACCTTGGCCTCCAAGGCATCAGCGACCAAACCCTTGTCCACGCCGCCCTCGAGGCACTCGATATCATCACGTTCTTCACCGCCGGCGAAAAGGAGCTGCGGGCCTGGCTCATCCCGCGCGGCACCACCGCCGTGGGGGCCGCCGCCGAAATCCACACCGACATCGCACGCGGATTCATCCGCGCCGAGGTGCTCCAGGTCGACGACCTCCGAACCTACGGCTCGTGGAAAGAGGTGCGTGCCCACGGCAAGGAGCGGCTCGAAGGCAAGGACTATGTGGTCCAGGACGGCGAGGTGATCAACATCCGATTCAGCGTGTGATTCCACCCCTCTCCCGCCGACGCCGGCGCCCTCGCCGCACGCCGCGTTTCCCGGGAGACCATCGCGAGCGGCTGCCATGCGTGTTGCCATCAATGCACTCTTGCTGTCGGGCCGCTACTCGGGCGTCGAACGCGCCATCCACGCGCTCCTGCGGCACATCGCCGAGGGGAGCGACGACGAGTTTGTGGCACTGGTCGGCCGCGACTTCGACCCCGCGCAACTCGACGGCTGCGGCGTGGCCATCGAGCGTCTGGGCGTGAGCAATCGCCCCCGCCTCCTGCGCGTGCTCCACGAGCAATTCGCCTTGGGCAGGCACCTGGGCGGCTGCGATGTGTTCCACGCCCCCGGCTACGTGGCCCCGCTCCGGCTCCCCGTGCCACTGGTGCTCACGATCTACGACCTGGTGGCCCTACTCCACCCCGAGCTGGCGCGATGGGCCAACGCCCTGCACTACCGCCTGCGACTGCCCCTTTCGGCGCGAGCCGCCACCCGCGTGATCGTGCCACTCGATTGCGTGAAGCGCGATGTGGTCGAGCACCTGCGCGTGCCCGCCGAGCGCGTGCGCGTGGTGCCCTTGGGCGTCGACGCCACGTTCCGCCCGCCGTCGGATGTCGCGATGGCCGCGGTACGCGAGCGCTATGGGCTCGCCGCCCCGTTCCTGCTGTTCGTGGGCAACATCGAGCCGAAGAAGAACCTGGCCACGCTGGTGGGAGCGTTCGCTCAGCTCGCGCGCAATGGCCTGTCGCATGACCTGGTGATCGCCGGCAAGCGGGGGTGGAAGAGCGGCGGCGTGCTCGGCTTCCCCGCCAAGCTCGGCATCGAGCAGAGGGTGCGGTTCGTGGGCTACGTGCCTGAGGCCGATTTGCCCGGGCTCTACGGCGCGGCCGACCTGTTAGTCTTCCCCTCGTTGGTGGAGGGCTTCGGCCTGCCGCCGCTCGAAGCCATGGCCTGCGGCACCCCCGTGGTGAGCTCCGACGCCGAGGCACTGGTCGAGACGACGGGCGACGCGGCCCTGCACGCGCCCGCACGCGACCCCGACGCACTGGCCGAGGCAATGCGCCGTGTGCTCCACGACGCCGTGCTCGCCACACGCCTGCGCGAAGGGGGCCTCGCGCACGCCGCGCAGTTCACCTGGGCGCGCTCCGCCGAGGCCACGCGCGCCGTCTATCGCGAAGCTATCGAGTCGTAGCCCCTCCCTGGAGCCGCCATGTCCCTGATCATCGACGCATACAACGTGCTGTTCGCCATCACTCACCACGGCGGCAAGCCCATTGGCGACGCCATCGAGGAAGCACGCACACGCCTGATCGAGAAACTCGTGCGCCACCACCAGGAGACGGGCGAGGACGTGACACTGGTGTTCGACAGCCATCAGCCCGCCGGCGGCGCCAGCCGTCAGGAGAGCCTGCCGGGCGTGTACATCCGCTACTCCCACCCACCCCGCACGGCCGACGACGATATCCTGCGGCTCGTGGAGACCTCCACCGGCCCCCAACACCTGCGCGTGGTCACATCCGACCGTGCGCTCGGCAGGGCCTGCTCCAAGGCAGGAGCCGAGGTAGTGGGTGCAATGACGTTCTACAACGACCTGACGTTGCGCGGCCGCAAGGCCGACGAGGACGGGAAGGAGCAACAGCTCAAGAACGAACCGCCCTCGGCCGACGAGGTGCGCGAGTGGCTCGAGCTGTTTGGCGACGACAAGGCATAGCCCGCACTCGTCACCAGGTAGTGGAGAGCTGGCCACCGAACTCTGTCATCCTGAGCGGAGCGCCCTGTCCGCCGAGGCGGCGGCCTACGCTCAGAATGACAAGCTTGGCCATGACGCCTTTGGTGAGGAATGCAGCATAGCGCCCACTTCGGGACGGGCACATAGGCTCACCTTTGCGCACAAATCCGGGCGCAGAAAGCGAGAATCCACGGGCGGCTCACTGTGAGCCTGCCAAGGCATCGAGCGAAGCCGCTCCGCGGCGGTCCAAAGCGGCGTCGGGCCGCCGCACTCCCAAGGCCGCCCTGCGGGCGGCATCGGCAAGCCGTCGAGTCGCCAAGAGCGCTTGTGGGAGTGCGGTGACCCGGCACCGCTGTCGATCCTCGCGGAGCGAGCGAGAGCCGGCAGCGCTGTTGTCGGGGTAGGCCTGCTTCATAGTACCAAAGGCAAGCACATAGGAGAGGCACGGTGTCCCCACGCCGTTTCGTATGGATCTGGGCGCCCGTGGTCGTGGTGACGGCGGGGATCGGGTATGTGTCGGTGCGGTCGGTGGGTGGGGGGCCGGCGTTCCCGCAGTCGGACAAGCTGCTCCACGGCTTGGCCTATGCCCTGCTGGCGCTGGTGCTGGCGCGCGGGCTGGTGGAGGGCGTGGGGCAGAAGCTGGACGAGGCGGCGCTCGTGGCGTGCATCTGGGCCACGGCCTACGGCGGGGCGTTGGAGGTGGTGCAGCACTTTGTGGGGCGCACGGCCGACCTCTTCGATGCGCTGGCCAACGGGGGCGGGGCGGCGCTGGCGGTGGGCGTGTGGTGGGCCATTGCGCGATGGCGTGCTCGGCGCCGTGACGACGCGGACTGACGTCCCATGGGAAAGCCCCTGACGCGGGCCGCGCCAGGGGCTTGTGTGTGCTTGGTGTTGGGCGAGCCGCCTATGCCTTGGCGCGGCGGCGCCTGAGCAGCATCCCCAGGCCACTGGCGAGCAGCAGCATCGTGCCAGGCTCGGGAACCACGACCACGGCGTGATCGACCGACCAATCCCACACGAACTCGGCGGGATCGGTCGCCCCAGGATTCCACCAGTTGTAGCCATTGACCGCCGTCTTGTCCACAAACGGCCACCACTCCACGCCGCTGGTGTCGATGGTGGGGAACAGGAAGTAGTAGCTGCCACTGTCCTCGTAGATCCACGAGCTTTGGGCGGTGCTCGGCGAGCCGGCGGGGTCCCACGTGTCGCGCACGGCGAAGCCCGGGACGGTGATGTTCACGCCCGTGTACGGATTGCAGATGGTGTACATGGCGTCCTGGTAGCCGTAGGCGACCACGGAGTGGCCGTGGAGCACCGTGACTGGATTGTTGGGGTCGCCGTCAGTGGTGAGGCAGGTCATGTCGAGTAGCACAGGGCGGCCCGCATCGATCTCGCTCCTCATATCTTCATACGTGAAGTCGCCGCCATTGAACTGCACATACTCACCTTGTGCCAATAGCCCTCCGCAGGTTTCGTTGTTCGCCGTCGCCGGGTCGTCCCACAGGAAGTAGGAGGTGAGGCCGGGCGCGATGTCGTCGCCCGAGGTGCCTCCGCCCACGGTGTTCATGAAATCGGCCAGGCAGTTGTCGGCGTGGGGGGTGCCGGCGATGTACTCGCCGCTCGCGACCATGCCCGCGGGGCCTTGGGGGTTGGTGGTGCTCTCGCCCCACCAGTAGGTCGCATCGAAGTCGCACAGATTGCTCGATCCGGGCTGGGAGTCCCAGTGGGCGACCATCATGCCGCCGGAGGTGGGCGAGCAGCCATACCACCATTCGTAGGCGGGCACGGTGGTGAGCGGGTTGGTGCCGAGGATCAACGGGCCAGGCGAGCCGGTGGCCTGCACCGGCACCGCGTCCACGGCCACAGGGTTGGGCGAAGCGGCCCCGTTGCCATCGCCTGGCACGTAGAGCGGGCTACCCGTGAGCACCTGCGCCTCCACGGCACCCCACTGCGCCATCAGCACTGCCAACACGACAGCCAGCACCATCGTCCGTCGGTTCATCACGAAACCCTCTCCTTGTGGCGGGGCTAAGGGGCCATCGGCACTTGCCCGTGACAGGTCCCTCTCAACCCTGTTTCTCTCTTCCCGAGTCCACTAATAGGCCAGGATGGTAGCAAACCTCGTGCCGGTTGGGCCGAACTGCGCGTGATCCCACAGCCTCACACGTTGCTCCTTACATGACAGGGACATACAGCGATCGGGCTTCGCTTGCCGTTCCGGCACGCGGAGGGCGAGTTGAGGATCTGCTGTTGCTCAGACGCAACATGGCGCTGGCACAGGCAGGCACTGGATGAGCGTAAGTGGCTGGGGTGACAGGCGATGGCGCTATGTTGCAGGCTGGCAACATGGTGCTGTGGGTCAGCAACGTGGTAGTGGTCCAGTGGCTGGATTGCCAAGCCGGTCAGGCAAGGCGGCGGGGCGGGCGACGGCTTGCCTTGGCCAGCGTGCGGTCGCGCACGCGGGTGGCGCGGGCGAGGTAGGCTTTGCGTGGCTCGAGCTTGAACTCGCGGATGATGTCGGCCACGGTCTTGCGGGGGTGGTTGCCGAGGATGAGGAAGTCGGCCTGGGGGCTCTCGAACTCGAAGGCGAAGGCGTCGCCATACTTGGCCCGCACCTTGGGGATGAGCAGGTGGTTGTGGTCGATGTGGCACACGGCATAGTCGAGGTTGAGCGTGCGGGTGACGGTCCTGCAATAGTTCCACGAACGGGCAAACTCGCGGCCGAGCGGGTCGACGAACACGCTGAGTTCGCCGGGCGTGGCGCTCACGAAGTAGCAGGAGTAGTCGTGTGCCCAGATGCCGCACTGCGGGCCGCCGCGATACATCGAGCAGAAGAGAATGAGGTCGGCGTCCTGCCGCCCGAGGTCGTCGCCGACGGGGCGGAAATTGAGGTCGAAGCAGATCGCGAAGCCCACCTTACCGAAGTCGGTGTCGAACACAGGCGAGCGCTTGCCGGGGGTGATGCCTTGCTCGATTTCGCCGATGGTGGGGAACATCTTGTGGTAGCGGCCGACGAGTTGACCCTTGCGGTCGAGCAGGATGGCGGAGTTGTAGGTGTGCGAGCCGCGGCGCTCGAAGATGGGGCACACGACGTAGGTGTGGTGTTCCTTGGCTTTCTTGCCGAGGGCCGTGACGCAGGGGCCGGACGCTCGTTCGGCTTTTTCGGTGTACTTGGCGCCGCTGCCGAGGTAGTTGAACACCTCGGGCAGGACCACGATGTCGGGCTTGTCGCGTGCCGCGTCGTCGATGAGGCCACACACGGTGTCGATCGCCCGTTGGTTGTGGTCTGCGCCTGCCGGCACGCCGCCATAGGAGATGCTGCATACCCGCGCCAGTCGCGCCATCGGCGTGTCCTTTTCGTGTTGCTTGCGTTGCGAGTGGGCGCTGTGCACTTGCACCGGGCCGACAGGGCGCCGCGCTCGGGTGTCGTGGATGTGTTGTTGCGCGCGGGGCTACGACACGCGCAGGATCGAGGAGTCGATCTCCACTTCCTTGGGCAACGGCTTGGGCTCGTAGTCGAGGATGGCCCAGCGCTTGCCACACTTGCACACGGCGAGGCCCTGGTCGGGCGTGAACTTGGCGATGGTGCGCTTGCAGGCTGGGCATTCGAATGGAGTGCGCACCACGTCGCTGCCCTTCTTGGCCACCACGCCGGTCTTGCCCTGCGTCGCTTCGCCCTTGCCAAACAGCTTGCTCAGAAAGCCGAACGTCAACATCTCGGGCCCCCCATCAGACCATGAGTGACGGCGATCCCTTGAGCTTCCGCTATTGTAGGCACGGGTCGGCAAAAGGCAAGCATGTGAACGGCCTGCCCCGAGGGGCAGGCCGTGTGTGGATGCGGGCGAAGCGGTGGCGGGGCAGTCAGCGCCGGCGCCGGCGGGCGGCGAGGCAGGCGAGGCCGCTGCCGAGCAGGAGCATGGTGCAGGGCTCGGGCACGCCGGCCTGGTGGTGGTGCGCCACTTGGTCGGGGGTGAGGGTGTAGCCGTAGAGGGCCACGTCGTCCACGCCGCCGTAGAAGTCGTAGTCGACACCGCTATCGCCGCCTGCGCCGATATGGAAGTTGTTGTTGACCCCTGGAAGATAGTCCGCGGCGCCGGATGCGACGAGCTGGCCATCGACGTAGAACGAACGGATGCCCGTGTAGATGCCGTTGGCGTCGGGGCCGCTGGTGGCCTCGAACGTGCCGACGAGGTGGACCCACTCGCCAAGTTCCACGGCCGGCCCCGTGGCGCTGGTCCAGCCCCCACCGGTGCCCATCCAGAACTGCCAGGTGTTGCTGCTGGAGGCATAGAAGAGGAAGCCGCGCTGTCCGCTGAGGCCCGAGCCAGGGGGCGAGAGGCGCCCGCGGTTGGTGAACGGCGAACGGTAGTTGTCCGCGTTGCCATCGGCCATGGCCCATAGTTCGATGGAGAAGCTCTCGGGGTTGAGTGCCGCGTCGTAGGGCACGCGCACCACGCCATCGGCGCCGGCGATGGTGCGGAAGTTCATCGACGGGTTGGCGGGGTCGTTGTTCAGGCCACTGGGCTGGTTGAGGGTCACGCCGCCGACGATGTCGCCGATGCGGCCGCTCACCTCGTCGATGGCTTGGGTGCCGGTGGTTTCGTCGAGGCGCCAGTAGGCGACGGGATTGTCGGCCATCACGGTGTCGTAGTAGGCGCTGGCCCCTGCGCCCGAGGCCAGGAGCAGGCCGAGCAGGAGCGCGGGCACAATCAGTCTCAGTTTCGGAGCGACCATTGGCAGGTCTCCTTTCCAGCGGTGTGTGTTTGCTGCTTACCTCAGGCGCGCCGGCGGCGGACACGCAGGACGGCCAGGCCGCCAGCCAGGAGCGCGAGGGTCGCGGGCTCGGGCAGTGCCCGGGGGGCGCCGTCGGCGTAGCGGGCAAGGATCTCGGTGTCGGTGAGCACGCGGCTGTAGAAGGCCAGTTCGTCGGCCAGCCCGCGGAACGAGGTGGATACGCTCGCCGATTCTCTCTTGCCGAGGAGCACGCTGGTGTCGAAGTTCAGCGTGCCGCTGGTCGTCACGGTGCGGTCGAGCAGGCCGTTGACGTAGAGCTTCAGCTCGTCGGCCAAGTCGTCGTAGGTGAAGGCCACGTGGGTCCATTCACCGCGCGGGATCGCCTGGTTGGTGGAGTGGTAGCCCCTGTTGGTCGTGTCGCCGAGGTAGATGTCCATCTTGTCGGCGCCGTTGGTGTCGAAGTTGAGCCATAGGGTGTCGTGGTCCTGCTCGTTGAGCAGTTCATTGCGCCCCTGCTTGTCGGCCAGGTTCACCCAGGCCTCGAA
>Ga0272441_10015993_pt1 | contig 10430 bp, 9 predicted proteins | sample SSMProp6N_FD_193582 | JGI IMG/M metagenome (GOLD analysis project Ga0272441, IMG submission 193582) | Marine sediment archaeal communities from Little Sippewissett salt marsh, Falmouth, MA, United States - SSM-Prop-6N | ecosystem: Environmental > Aquatic > Marine > Wetlands > Sediment ... | reverse complement strand
CTCGCGCAGCAGGCGCACCGTGTCGCAAGGCGCCTCCGTCAACCGCGAACGGCTCACGATCACGAGATCGCAAGGCTCTCTGGGCACATGCTCCCACAGCCGGTCAGCCGGGCCCACGGCATGCACAATGACCCCGGGCCGCCGGAGCAGCCCCCTGAGCTGCTGCTCCAGCCCCGCACTGTCAGCCGCCAGAACCACTCGTGCCAGCATCGGATTGCCCCTTCCGAATCAGTATATCGGCCATTCTACCTCCGATAAGTTCGGATGTCAAGGCTCCGCTCTGCTCCGAAGGCACGGGGCCCGCCGCGGGGCGACGAGGCCGTAAATATATATAAGGCAACGGTTAGCGACATGGCGTGCCTACACGCTCAACGGGGTGGCACGCAGATTGCTGCTCTCGTACAGCAGGCAACGCGATTCGCGAAGCCAAGTGGGCCGTGGAAACCGCTCAAAAGGGGCAAACATTCCATGGACAAGGCTGAGGAACCGCAAGTGAACAAGGGACCCGCCAAGCCTCCGGCGTCGGGCCGTGGGCGGCGGCGGGCACGGTCTGCCGGCCTTCCGAAACGCTGAGGCAAGCAATGATGCCAACAACACGACGACCGAGGTCGAGCCACGAACCTCCGACCCGCCAGCGCGCGGAGGAGACCAAGCCCAGGAAGGTGCGGCTCGCCGCGAGGGTGTGGGTCACAACAGACAATGGTGGCCGTATGGCCAGCGCCAAGCTGCGCAGTGCCGACGGGTCGGCAGACTGTGCCATCGTCCTCGATGAGAACGGCCTCCGCCTGGCCACTCAGATGGCAGGGCGCGACGTAGTGGTGGAAGGCACGCTTGTCGATCACGACCACGCCAAAGCCCTCAAAATCCGCAGGTTCCGGCTCGCCAAACCGCGCGACCCGAATTCACAGTAAGGAGACGAGGCAATGATCAGCAAGCTAGCCCGCACTGCCTGTGTCGCGGCGTGCTTGGCCACCGCTGCCGGTGTAGTCCAGGCGGAGCCTCGGGCCGTAGCCACCACCGAGGCGAAGTCCGCCAACACCTCCGCACCCGCACCCTCGCGCAGCCGAGCCAGGGTTTACGGCGCCGTGGAGGTGGACAAGAACAAGTTCGGGAAGATCACGGCTGTGAGGGTCGTGACCGTCAACAAGATCACCTACAAGGTGGCCCTTGACGAAAGCGGCCTGAAGCTGGGCGAGCAGATGGACAGCAGACGCGCGTCGGTGCTGGGCTACGTGTCGGGCACAGGAGAAGTGCGCTCGCTCGCGGTGCAGAGCTTCGGCGAGATCAAGAAGGCCACCGAGAAACCGCCGAAGCAAAAGGCAACAAAGCGCACGACCACAAGGAAGCGAACAACCAAGCGGTCGTCGCGGAACAAGAACCGCTAACCTGCGGGCCAACACCCGCGCGGGACTTGGCGAAGTCACACTGGGCACACGCCTCCCCACGACGGCCCCGCCGCCGCCCCCCCAGACGAAACAGGGCTTGCTCAGGGAAAGGAGGCCAAGGACAGCAAACACCACAAGGCCGAGGCAGAAGAGGGCCACTTCCGCGCCGAAGCCAACGCTCGGGAAGTGCAAGACGGAACGACACACGGTGGCGCCGGCTGGCCGAGCCAGCCAGTCACCAGTTCTACAGGAGTGTGCAGGAATGAACAAGCCGAAGGCTGCCGCAACCGTGCTCGGGCTCATCGCGGCCTGTCTTGTCCTGTTCGCAAGCACTGTGCTTGCGGAAGGGAAGAAGGAACGCAAGAAGCCGGCCGGCCCAAAGAAGTATCGCGTCACAGGCATGGTGAAAGCCACCAAGAACGACGACGGCGACATCTCCGCCGTCACAATCACCACCGCCAAGGGCACCACATTCGGCGTGAACCTCGATGAGGGCAAGGGCGCCGACCTGGGCAAGGAGATGGACGGCAAGAAGGCCACCGCCATCGGCACCATCGCCAAAACCAACGGCAAGCGAACCATCACAGTGGCCAGCTACAAGGAATGGGCACCCAGGAGGAAGAAGCCCAAGAAGGTCGGGAAGCCCAAGGACGAATAGTGGCCATCGCAGGTGCTTGCGTAGCGACTACGGGGAGTGTGTATCGGGGTGGGGGCTGCGATCCTAAGGCGTCGCCAGCCCCCACCTTGCCTAAAAGGTTTCACGGAAGAATCACTGGGCGCTAACTCATCTGCAATACGGATGTGGTAGCCTGCAAGTGGCAGGACAAGATGACCCTATCGACAACCGGGCTCGATGCCGCCGCAACAGCGTGTGGCAGGAGCGTCCAGGAGCACGCAGATGGATACCGAAATCGGCAACGCCGCAGGCGATGTGTATCAATGTCTCGAAGCCAATGGCCCCGCCACGATCTCGGCGATCAAGAAGGCCACAGGCCTCAAGGACACCGCCGTGGCCAGCGCCATCGGATGGCTGGCTCGCGAGAGCAAGGTGACGCGTCAGACTGAAGGCAGGCTCACACGCTGGACGCTGGCGTCGCACTCGGCCTGACTGCACAGGCGTTCATATGACTGGCACATGCGGGATGGAGAGGGGTTCGACGTGACGACGGAACTGGCAGAAAACACAATGGAACACCAGACGACAAAGCAAGCTACCCGCGTGCGGACCAAATCCGACGCGGACGGAGAGGCGCGCGACGTCAACAGGCACACCACTGCCCATGCCCGCGGCGACACGCAGGGCGACGACCGCTTCCCGCTGTTGCCCAATGTGGTGTTCCGCGCGGTGGTGCACCCGCGCATCGCGTAGCCGTGTTCACGGCGCTCGGGGCTACACCCAATAGAGGTTGTTGCCCACCTTGCCCGTGACCATGTCCACCAGGATCCAGAAGCCAATGCCCGTGAACTGGCCAACGATGAGGCCGAGGAAGAACAGGCGCGTCTTGCGGTAGAGCACCGGCCCACCGTAGGCCAACACCAGGCGCTTGACCATCCACGCCACGAAGATGCTGAACCACATGTAGTCCGTGAGCATACCCGTCGAGAGCGGGAAGCCCATCGGGTGGAGCGGCCACCACGGGAAACGGTGGTGGAGCAACGTGAGCAACGCGGTCGCCACCGCGCCAAACCCCGTGAAGATCCACGCATCCACGTCGGGCCCCGTGGGGTTCTTCATCACCTTGCCCAGGAAGTCGTAGGGATACTGCGGCCCGCCCACGAAGAACCAGTGGTTGGCATTCGCCCCACCGATGTCGTAGGCCAGCACCATCGTGATCCAGATCGAACTCACCAGCGTCACCACCACGGCGATCGCAATGCCCCAGAACATCCGCCGTTGCCGCCCCGCCAGCCCACTGCTGAGCTTCAGGCCGTTGGCCGCCGACGCCATCACGAACGTCCGCACGTCCGCCATCCAAATGTAGGTGAGCCCAAACGACACCATGGTCGATGGCCCAAACGCCTCGCTCCCCGCGGCCGAGATGATGGCCGTGGACGTGATCACCGGCGCACGCGCAGCCGCCAGCCCGCCCCCAGCCACGATCCGCGTGATGCCATAGAACGTGGCGAGCGCCAGCAACACCATCACCGTGGCCACCACCACCGACATCCCTGTGTGCTGGAGCCACAGGATCATGAACACCACACACACCACCGTGCCCCAGAAGGCAAACGGATACGACATGATCTCGTCGGAATCCTCGATCGCCTTGCCACGCCCGAACGCCTTGACCACCACGTCGCGCAGATGCCGACGGCTCACGTACAGGCCAATCGCCACCAGCGTGAGCAGCGCGCCGAGGCTCTGGTGGCAAATCAGCGGGCCGCCCCCACTATTGCTATAGCCATCGAGGTGCCGCACGAAATTCTTGGCCGACACGAACCCCGAGAACCCCACCATCTTGAACACCGCCCGCTCCACCTGCACCAGGATGCTGAACACCCAAAGGCTCAGCGCCATATCCAGGCGCAGCATATAGGCAAACCCTACCATCGGGAAGCTGATCTGGAACCGCAGATTGCCCGCCCCCCGAAAAATCGGCAGGCTCGTGCCCTGCGTGATCGTGGGGATCTGGGGGTGATAGGCGTGCAGGCCGTTCACCGATACCACCACGAACGGAATCACAATCCCCGCCCACATCCACGGGCTGCGCAACACAGGGTTGGTGAACCCCGGCGACTTCTCCCCACTCACCATCGCCAGCGGAAGCTGCACCATCGGATACACCAGCCGCTCGCGCTCCACCCACTGGCGCCGCACGATCACCATCACCGCCACCATCACGAAATACAACGCACCCAGGAACGCCAGCCACAGTCCCAACGGCGCCACCCACGCCATCCACGGGATCCCCTCGCCCTTGGGCATCCCCTCGAACAACCACTTGATCGCCATCGAGTCCGACGGCTGCGTCCACTTCGGCAGATGCGGCACGATAAGAACATCCCAGCCATTCTCAGGCGACGCATAGTAGCTGGCCGCGATATCCGGGATCAGGCTCGCCGTCATCCCCATCGTGGGGATCGACGTCGCCACGATCATCATCACATACACCACCAGCAACTCGCCCGCATTCAGCGCCAGCCCCATCCACCGCAACACACCGTTCACCACAAACACCAGCACCACGAACAGGAAAATCGCCGCCGGCGTGCTGAAATCCAGCGCCATGTACGACGCGTGCACCTTGTGGAGCACATACGGGCACCCGATGCCGATCACAATGCACATCACCATGCCCACCATCAACGCACGGATGGTGAACGCCTCCCCAATCTGAGAGAGGCTCGACGCCTCGTCCTCGAACGGATCGCGTGGCGCGGGCGCAGGGGCAGGGGCTGCTTTGTCGGTGGAGGGTTCGTTCATCCGGACCTCTTCAAAGGCGGTGCTGTGCACGGAGTGGCTTGAGGCTGCCATGCGTGGGAAGGCGCGAGCCGACGGTCCGGACCGAGCGCCCGGTGTCCGCCCTCACCAGCATCGTATCCTAGCCATCCAGCCCCCCCATGTCAAGGCCATTGCCGCCCACAACACACTCCGCCAGAACTGGGGTTGAATAGCGGCCTCGCCCAATCGTCTGATCCTTTGACTCCACGGCGCACCAGCGCTATAATCCGGGGGAGATGGGGGCGCGTGGCCCACGCCGGGCTCAGGAGGTCAAAGCCATGAGAACACTCGCCTTAGCAATCGCTGTCGCATTCCTCACCACCACGGCGTCCGCCGACGTGGTGCACTTCAAAAACGGCGGCTCCATCGAAGGCCAGGTGGTGCCGGGCGAGGGCGGCGTAATCGTGAAGCTGCCGGCGGGCGAAGTGCGGATATCCACCGAAGCCATTGCACGCATCGAGAAGAAGCCTACGAGCCTCGACAAATACCAGCAACGCGCGGACAAGGTGAAGAAGGACGATGCCGAGGCGCACTTCAAGCTCGGGCTCTGGGCACAAAGCGTGGGGCTGAAAGCCCAGGCCAAAACCCACCTCACCCAAGCCATCGCCCTCAAGCCGGCTCACGCTGGCGCCCATAAGGCGCTCGGCCACAGGTTGGTCAAAGGCAAATGGGTGTCCGAGGACGAGCAGATGCGGGCACGCGGTCTGGTGAAGTTCGACGGACAATGGATGCCGCCCGAGGCCGCAGCCAAGCTCAAGGCGCTCCAGGCCGAACTCGCCGTGGCACGCGAACGCCGCCTCGCCGCCGAGGCCGAACTCAAACGCATCCAGGCTCAGGCCAAAGCCGACGCCGATGCGCCCGGCGCCGATCTGCCGATCTACGGCCCCAACCCCTACGACCACTACTACTCCACCCGCCAGTTCCGCGACTCCCGCACCTACTACTGGACACCCCCCTACGACGCCCCCTACTACACCGGCCAAGGCGGCTGGTGGTACTACCCCGGCCGCCGCTACCACACCCCCCGCTCACGCCGCCGATGAAGTGAAGAGTTGGGGAAGGAGCCCCTTTTGAAAAACGGGCTCCTCCCCCAGACCCCCTCCTCCCGAAAACTTTTGTACTGGGCATCGGCCATTGCGACTGGCGGCGGGGCAAGGTTCCCACCAAACGGAGCCGCACCTTCGCCGCCAGGCCCAATGGCCGATGCCAATATATAAGTTCTTGGAGGGGGGGGGTTGGGGGGAACCTCTCTTTCAAGAAGGTTCCTCCCAACTCTTCGCTTCGTCAGCGGCGTTTGCCTTTGGAGGCGCGCCAGGTTTGTTGCCATTTGAGGATGGCTTCCTGGCGGTGTTCCTCGGAGCCTGCGGGCTGGAAGCCCACGCTCGTGGCGAGGATAAGGCGGAGAGCCAAGTCGGCCTTCTGCCGCACGCCCTGATCGTCGTCGTTCAGCAGCAACATCAGACTGGGCACCGCGGCGCGAGCCCTTTTGCGGAAAAAGCCCAACGCCAGTGCCGCACGAGCGCGCAGCTTCGGCTGCGGCGCCTTCAGTTGTCCCATCAACGGCGGGATCGCCCGGCGATCACCCAACACCCCGAGCGCCGAGATCGCCGCCTCGCGCACACTTTGGCTCGGGTCGTCGAGCCGCTCGATCAACTTCGGCACCGCTCTGCGGGCCTTGTGGCGCTTGAGCGCATCGATCGCCGTCACCCGCACATACGCGTCGCGATCACTCAGCAGCCCCACGAACGTGCCCAGCGTCGACTTATCGCCCACGCGCGCCAGCACTGCCGCCGCATCGCCGCGCACCCCGGGATCGGCATCCTTCAACAACAGCACCAGCGGCCTCTGAAGGCCCGGCACCTTGCGTTTCACAAGTTCGCCCAGCGCCGTGCGACGCACCCGGGCGTCGGCGTGCTTGAGCAACGCCGTGAGCCGGGCCGCAGCCTTGGCCGGCTCGATGTCTGCGATGGCCACCACCGTGTCCGCCCGCACCGTCTCCTGCGGATCGGCCAGCAGCGGCTCGATCTTCGCCACGTGCGACGCATCGCCCGCCTTCACCAGCGCGGCAATGGCCTCGCGACGCACGAACGTGTCGGCATCCTTCAGCAGCAGTTCCAGCGCCCACAACGCATCGCGGTCGCCCTTGCCCACCAGCGCCAGCGCATTGGCCACACGCGCGCGGAACACCGCATCGTCGTTGCGAGCGGCCTTGATGAGCACGGGGACGGCCTTATCGGGGAACCGCTTGATCGTCTCGAGCGCCCGCAACCGGTCCTTGCGGCCGGGCAGCTTGAGCCGGGCAATCGCCTCGACCACCCGGTGCGGCTCATCAACGTGCCTGGGCCGAGTCGGCGGCGGCGCCTCGCCCGCGACAGCGGTCGAGACAATGCACAACGCCAGCAATAGCAAGCCAATCCCGCGCATCGTGCTCTCCATGCACCCTCGATTCGGCGTCATCGCACAACGCCGGCATCGTACCAGATCGCACAGGGCAATTCAAGGTTGCCCGCCGCCGCAATGCCCAGACCGCCCGCCTGTAGCCACAAATCAGCGATCGTGCCTTGACACGGGGGTTGTTGAGCCTAGACTCGCTATGGTCGTCAGACTGACCACCATCGCCCCTCGCTTCGCCTGGAGACACCCATGGAAATACGAGTAGCCTCGGATTCAGATCTGAACGACGTGCTGTCCGTCGAGCGTCGGGCGTTTGGCAGCGACAGCGAACCGACGCTGGTGCGCAACCTCCTGACCGACCCCAGTGCGCAACCCGTCCTCTCGCTGCTTGCTCTTGAGGACAATCGTGCTGTCGGTCACATCCTCTTCACCACGGCACGCCTGACAGAGACCTCCGACGCGGCATCGATCGCCATCCTGGCGCCGCTCGCCGTCGTGCCCGACTCCCAGCGACAGGGGATTGGCGGCAAGTTGATCGAGCACGGCTTGCGGCTCCTGACCGAATCGGGCGTCGATCTGGTATTCGTGCTCGGCCACCCCGACTACTACCCACGCCACGGCTTCGAGCCTGCGGGTCGCCTGGGGCTATCGGCCCCCTACCCCATTCCCGACAAGGACGCCGATGCGTGGATGGTTCAGGCCCTCCGCCCCGGCCTGCTTGGCTCGGTTCGCGGCAAGGTCGCCTGCGCCGACGCGCTGAGCCGGCCCGAGTATTGGCGGGAATAGCGAAGTCGCCGCAAGCCCCAGCCCACGTCGCGAACGAGAACTGTAGGCGGGGTCTCCGTGCCCCGCACAAAGCTGTCTTCCCGCTTCGCTACGGCCACCGCCTCGCTGATGCGCGCGGCGCGGTGGGGAACATGGGGGGCGTTGGCAACGCCGAGCGTGTTGACTTGCCGTGGGGCGTTTGGTACGATGCGGGACGAACGCCTGAGGGACATGCAATGAGTGAGGGCCGCGATAACCGAATCGTCGTGCTGGCGCTCGAACGCGGGCTGGTCTCCGCCGAGCAGGTGGGGAGTGCACGCGCCGCACAGGCCGAATCCCAGGCGTCCCCTCCCCCGTCCATCCTGCAAATCCTGCTCCAACAGGGGCATCTGACGAAGGACCAGGTGGTGGGGCTGGTGAGTACCCAGCATCTGCCCGATCTGGACCGCTGCGAGATGGCGAAGGAGCTGGGCAGCGGAGTGCTGGGCACGGCGTGTGTGGTGCGCGATGAGGATGATGGCAAGCTGTATGTGGTGAAGGTGCTGCATCCCTCGATCGCACGCGATGAGGCCCTGGTGGAACAGGTTCGCCGCGATGCCGCGGTGGCGGCGAAGATCGACCACCCGAGCGTAGTCCGCATCTTCGGCGTGGGCGAGAAGCTCGACGATGTGTTCGTGGTGAGCGAGTATATCGACGGGGCGACGCTCGATCAGCTCCTGGAGGCCAAGGGCAAGCTCGAGGTGCAGGAGACGCTTTCGGTGGCGCTGGCGTGCGCCACGGCGCTGGTGCTGGGGCTCGAGCGGGGGCTGCTGCACGGGGCGATCTCGCCGGCGAACCTGTTGGTGGCGCGCGACGGGTCGGTGAAGCTAGCCGACCTGGGCATCGCCAAACCGCCGATCAAGGACGTGTCGCGGTCGAAGACTGGCGAGGGCGTCCGCCCACCCCACTATCTGTCGCCCGAGCATCTCGATCACACGCCCAAGCTGGATACCCGCTCCGACCTGTTTTCGCTCGGATGCGTACTCTATCGCGGCCTGACGGGCACACATGCGTTCCAGGGCGATACCACGGCCGAGGTGACGTTCGCGATCCGCGACGGCGAGTTCCGCCCGATCAAGGAGGTGGCGCCCGACGTGACGCGCGGGCTGGCGGCCATTGTGGAGAAGCTGCTCGTCCCCAACCCCGCCCGTCGCTACCAGGCACCAGGCGAGTTGCTGGCCGACCTGGAGATGGTGAAGGCAGGCAAGGTATCGGCCGCCGAGCGCGCGGCGGTGGCCGCGGCACGCGAAGCCAAGGAGAAGGAGCAAGTGGCCGACGCGGAGCCCGAGCCGGCGCCGTCGCGGCGCTGGCTGTGGGTGGGCGCGGCGGCCGCAGCGGTGGTGCTGGTGGCGGGCGGCATATGGCTGGCCACCCGCGGCCCCAAGGCGACCAAGCCGACGCCGAAGAAGGACGTGGTCGAGCCTGTGGTGACCGACCCCGTGCTGCTTGCCCGCAAGGGCCGCGAGGAGATCGCCAAGGTGGTGGGGGCCGCCGATATCGAGAAGGTGAAGGAGCCCGAGAAGAAGGTTGGCCTGATCCACGACACAATCGCCAAGCTCGAAGGGATAAAGAAAAAGTATAAGGGCACGGACGCGGCGAAGGATGCCGAGAAGCGCCTGGTGCCGCTCCAGGCCGAGGCCTTGTTCCAGACGGCGTGGGCCTATGCCCGCGAGCATAAGGGCAAGGTGGCCGAGGTGGCCAAACGCTATCGCGCGGTGGTGGCGAAGTTCCCCGACACGGCGGCGGGGCTGAAGGCCGAACGCGAGCTGGATAGGCTGGAGGGACTGGACCGCAAGAAGCTCCAGCGCGAGCTGGCCGCCTTGCGCAAGCAGGTGGAGAAGCTGGTGGCGAAGGAGCGGTTCGGCGATGCGCTGAAGCAATACGATGCGATGCTGAGCCGCGCCACGTCGGAGACGACCAAGCAGCAGGTGCTCCAGGAGAAGATCGCCATCACCACCAAGGCCGAACAGGCCTACGAGAAGGTGCACGAGCTGGCGCAAGAGAAGGTGCGGGGGCGCTATTTCCAGGCGGCGAAGGCGCTGTATGCCCGCGTGGTGGATCGCTACGGCGTGGAGCCCTACGTGGGCCGTGCCAAGGGCGAGATCGCCGTGATCGAGCCGCTGCTCGAGAGCGCCGGCAAACGCCGCACCGAGGCGATCGACGCGGCGAAGTATGAGTTCTTCCTCTCCCGCCTCGAGCCCGCGCTCGTGGCCACGCGCGGCTGGCAACTGGCCGCGGCCAAGGCCGAGGCCGAGAAGCTGCGCGCCGAGATGCGCACTGCCAAGATCGAGGGCTATCTGGACGATTACCTGGCCGATGTGGCCCTGCTGCGCAGCCTCAAGAGCCAAGTGATGCGCCGGCTCAACGATCGAGGCCGCCAGGTGCTGGGGCGCGACTTCTCACTG
>Ga0272441_10015992_pt1 | contig 10431 bp, 8 predicted proteins | sample SSMProp6N_FD_193582 | JGI IMG/M metagenome (GOLD analysis project Ga0272441, IMG submission 193582) | Marine sediment archaeal communities from Little Sippewissett salt marsh, Falmouth, MA, United States - SSM-Prop-6N | ecosystem: Environmental > Aquatic > Marine > Wetlands > Sediment ... | reverse complement strand
CGGCACTTAGTACAGTATACCGTATGATGTATCGGCAGCCGGGCGGATGGGGTTTAGGAGATGGCAGGCCTGCAGCGCCGCATCGAGGGGGCGGCCGGGCTTGACGGGGCGGGGCCGGAGGGGCCGGCGGGGTCCGGCGGGCGACATCCAGCGCAACGGACGCGGGCCCCGGCGGCGGGTCAGCCGTCCTTGCGGCGGGTGTGTCGTTCTTCGGGCAGACTCAGCTCCCACCCACCCAGCTCCGACAGGAAACCGTGGGCTGTGAGGTCGGCCTGTATGGGCATTATGGTTATGTACCCGGCCATGAGTGCGGCGACGTCCGACTCGTCGTCGGTTGCGAACTCGGTACGGTACCCGTCGAGCCAGTAGTAGGTGCGGCCGCGCGGGTCGGTCCGCTCGTGGAATTCCTCGACGTATCGGCAGCCGCTCTGTGCGGTGACGGCGATGCCCTTTATCTTGTCCGGGGGCAGGTTGGGCACGTTGCAGTTGAGTGCGACGCCCCTGGGTATCCCGCGCGCGAGGACGATCCCGGCGAGGTGGCGGGCGAAGCGTGCTGCGTAGGCGTAGTCGCCGCCTTGGAAGGCGTCGACGGAGACGGCTATGGAGGGTATGCCCAGCAGCCCGCCCTCGGTGGCTGCGGAGACGGTGCCCGAGTAGATGACGTCTATGCCGATATTGGCGCCGGGGTTGACGCCGGAGACGAGAAGGTCCGGCATCTCGCTCAGCAGAGCCGAGGTGGCGATCTTGACGCAATCGGCGGGCATGCCCTTGACGGCGAAGCCGTAGAACTTGCCGTCGCGGCGGACCTTATCCACGCGCAGCGGGTCGGACATGGTGATGGCGTGGCCGACGGCGCTGCGCTCCTCGGACGGCGCCACGATGGTGACGTCGGCCCCGCCCTCGAATTCACGGTAGAGGGCGTAGAGTCCGTCGGCCATGATGCCGTCGTCGTTGGTGAGCAGAACTCTCACGGAGCCGCCGCTTTCCGGCTATTCGCCGCGTTTGGTTTTGTAGGCCCGTTCGATTCTCTTGCCGACGTCTCGGTAGCCGATGTCGACCTGGTAGACCTGTTTGAAGGCGTCGAGCGCGGCGTCGGCGTCGCCCATGTGTTCCCGGACGACGCCCAGGTTGTAGAGTACGTCCTTTTTCTCCTCGCTCATCGAGGAGAGGCCGACGAGTGCGGTCTCGAACTGAGCCGCCGCGAGGTCGGGCATGCCCTTTTTGACGAAGCACTGCCCGATCATGCTGAGGGCGCGCGTGCGGTGCTGATTGTCGGCGGCCGCCTTTTGGAAGAGGCCGAGGGCCTCGTCGACCCTGCCGACGGCGAAGTAGAGCTCGCCGAGCCGGAACTGGACCCTTGGGTTGTCGGGGTCGGCGGCGAGCCGGTCCTCGGCGCCGTCCAGCCGGAGCTCGGCGGTCTCCGCCTCGAGCCGGGCGAGGGCGTCGGCGGCGGCCTGGTCGGCGGGGTTCGCCTCGACCTTCTTGCGCGCGCCGGCCAGCCGCTTGTCCAAGCTCTCTATGCGCAGCTCGCGCAGCGCGGACGCCGCGGACGAGTTCCCCGGGTCCATCTCGACGACCCTGGCGTAGGCGGCTATGGCGCTCTCGACCTCGCCGCGCTTGGACTGTATCTCGGCCAGGGAGAGGAACGCGCCCGAGTCCTCGGGCGTCAGCGTGGTGAGTTTGTCGAACGCCCCGGCGGCGTCGTCGAGCCTATCGCGCCGGACGTAGAGGTTGCCCAGCGTGAAGAGCGTCTCGGCGTCGGAGGGGCGGAGCCGGACGACGTTCTCGTAGGCGCCGATGGCCTCGTTGAAGTAGCGTCGCCGTTGATACAGCTCGCCGAGTTTGTCGAAGGTCTCGGCCTCGTCGGGCAGGAGTTCGGCGGCGGCCTCGAGCTGTTCGGTCGCCTCGTCGAGCCGCTCCTGCGTCGTGTAGACCTCGGCGAGGGCCTTGTGGAGCGCCGCGTCGGCCGGCGCCACGCCGGCCGCCCGCTCGTACGCCCGTGCCGCCTGGGCCAGGTCGCCCTTTGCCAGCGCCGCCTCGGCCATGAGCCGGTACGGCTCGGGCGAGTCGGGGGCGAGTTCGGCCATGCGCAGGTACGCCTCGTTGGCCTCGTCGAGGAGCTCGGCCTCGTTGCAGAGCCGTGCGAGCTCGGCCCACGCCTGCGGGTCGTCGGAGTTCTCCTTGGCGTTCTGGCGCGCCGCGCGTATCTCGGGGCTGGCGGCGGCAGTCCCGGCCTTCTTCTTGGCGGCCGCATCCTCTTTCTTCTGCTTGGCGTAGTCGACCGTCTTCGTCCGGAACGATCCCTCGTCCTGCCAAGAGCCCTCTTCAAGCGTCATCTGGGCGTATGCGTTCTTGATCTCCTCCTCGATCTGCCTGGCCTCGCCCCCGGACATAGTCGCGACGAGCTGGGACAGCCTGTCGTAGACGGGTCTGGCCTCCTCGAAGCGCTCGAGTCCCACGAGGGCCTTGCCCAGTTCGCGGAGGGCCTCGGTGTTGTCCCTGTCGAGCTCGACGGCGGCTCTCAGCGCGCCGACGGCCCGCTCTTCCATGCCGCTGTGGGAGTAGGCCGCGCCGAGCGTGGTCAGGTCGGCTGAGGTGGGCTGTTTGGGGTCGATGAGGACGATATAGTCCTCGATGGAGGAGAGAGCCGCGTCCCACTTCCCCATTTTGGCCATGGTGGCGGCCTGCGCGCGCAGCTTGACGGCCCTGGCCTTTTGCATGAAGCCGGAGCCGGTCTTGACCTTCCGCTGCCTTGCGGAGCGCATGGCTTCCGCCGCCTTGTCGAAGAGCGGGTCCTTCTTCAGGGCGGCGAGGAAGATATCGATGGCGTAGTCGTACTCTTCGGCCTCGAGTGCGTTGAGGCCTTTCCTGAAAAGCTCTTCGACGTCTCGAGTGGGTTTGTACTCGTCCGTGTCGGCCATTCCCCCACCCCCGGCGGCGGGACGGGCGCCGTCCCTGCGTGGTCGTGGTCTGTTCTGACGAGGCGACTTGGCGGGCCGCGCGGCGTGCGGGCCCTCCTGGCGTATGCTAGCACCGCGGCAGGGGCGTGTCAACGAATGGCAACGGCTGCCCGTGCGGAGGCGGGGCGAGGTGGCTCGGTTCGAGGCTGGAGCGAACGGCGGTGACGACGTCTGTAAGCATAGGCGCGCCGGTGGGCAGCTATCCGCGGTCTACTCGGACGCCCCACCCCCCGAAAAGCGATATATCGACGTCACTCGATGCCACTTGCGGCGCCGGGTTGAGGATGAGCCTCCCTGCCGCGCGGGAACCGCTTAGGCGGATCCGAGCCCGCTCACGGCCCGACGAGCAGCGCCAGCCCCGGCTGGTACGTCAGCAGCCAGTACCCGTACCAAGGCCGCAGGTACTCGTCGTCCCCCGTGCCGTCGGTTCGGCATACGAAGTAGCCCCCGTCGTAGTAGTACACCACCGTCGCCACCCAGCCGGCGGCAACCGCCTCGTCATAGGTCTTCGTGTCGACGCCGTCCGTGAGCTGATACCACGACAGCGGCCGCGAGTACGTCAAGCCTGAGCCGATCAGGTTCCACCCATGGTTGAGCGGCATCTCGGAGGGGGCCTCGGCGGGCCAGGCCTCAGCGGCAGCGCACCAAGGTGAGAGCCGGAGCCCCGGCCGGTACGCAAGAAGCCAGTAGCCGTATCGGGGCCGGAGTTGGTCGTCATCGCCAGCCCCGTCCGTGCGGCACTCCAGGTAGCCCACGTCGTAGTAGCAGACCATCGTCTGCAGCCAGCCTGCGGCCACGGCGTCGTCGTAGCTGCGCGAGTCTATGCCGTCCGTGACGCAGCAGTCGGCCAGCGGTGTCGCGGCTGCCGTGCCGCAGCCGACCAGGTTCCAGCCGCCGTTCAGCGGCACCGGGGTATGCTGGCCCGTGTGCGCCAAGTCGTGGCGGAACATCGGCCATTCGCCCGGGTCGCCAGCCCCGGCTTCGAGGCAGTAAACGTACCCGTTGTCGCTCCCCACGTACACGCGGCCGCCGCAGACTGCCGGCGAGGACGAGAAGTCACATCCGGTGCCATGGGACCACACCCGCGCACCCGTCGCCGCGTCAAGGCAGTACAACGTGTTGTCTCTGCTCCCCACGTACACGTAACCCCCGCTGACCGCAGGTGAGGAGCTCACGCCGTACCCCGTCCGATAGGACCACACGAGCGCGCCCGTGGCAGCGTCCAGGCAGTAGACGTTGTGGTCCCAGCTCCCAACGTACACGTAGCCCCCGCTCACCGCTGGCGAGCTGAGGGAGCCTCCCGCGGGGTAGTACCACACCCGCGCGCCTGTGGCAGCGTCCAGGCAGTACACGTTGTTGTCATCGCTCCCCACATACACGTAACCCCCACTCACCGCAGGGGAGGAGTAGACAAAGCCTCGTGCGTCATAGGACCACACCAGCCCACCCGTCGCCGCGTCTAGGCAGTAGACGTTGTGGTCCAGACTCCCCACGTATACGTAACCACCCACAACAGTCGGGGAGGAGAAGACCCAGTCACCCGTAGCATAGGACCACACCCGCGCGCCCGTCGCCGCGTCCAGGCAGTAGACGTTGTTGTCCCAGCTCCCAACGTACACGTAACCACCGTGAGCCGCCGGGGATGAGTAGACGTTGCTCCCAGTGTTATGGGACCACACCAGCGCGCCCGTCGCCGCGTCAAGGCAGTACACCCTCCCGATGTAGCTCCCCACGTACACGTAACCGCCGGAGAGCGCCGGGCAGGAATAGACATCGCCCCCAGTGGCATAGGACCACACCAGCGCGCCCGTCGCCGCGTCAAGGCAGTACACGTTGTTATCATGGCTCCCCACGTAGACGCGGCCCCCTTCAGCCGCAGGGGACGAGCAGACAACGTCTCCCGTGGCATAGGACCACACGAGGTCGCCGGGAGCGCCCGGCAGCAGCGTCACGACGCACAGGATCACGAAGCCCGCTGTCGCCTGTCTCATCGCCTCAACCCTCTCCGCGCGTTCGGCCAACGCACCGGCCGACAAAACAGACCGCCGGGCACGCGTCTCCCGACGGCCTTGATATCACGCCATGTTCGCTGCCCGCCGCTGCCCACATGTCCACCGCCGTCGGTTCACCCTCCCCTAGTAGAGTATAGCAGACTGGCGGACAGGCGGACAGCCGTCCCGGGCCGAGCGGACGTACGACGGCGGGCGGCCTTTCCTCCCCTGAATCCTCCCCCGTGGACTCAACACCGCTGGCGCGGCTGTATCGGTGCAAGTGCACACCAGTGCCCGCTCATGCGGCCGTTTCGTCGGCTCCCCTACGCAGACATCCCTCGCCTGCATGCTTCCCCGCGAAGCGGGTAGGATACGGAGTATCCGACCTGGAGCAGCACTTGCTGCCCTCTACTTCGTGCAGACGGCGATGAGGTCCTCGGCGAGTTCGGGCGCGGCGATGGCGATGGTGCCGCCCGCCTGGCAGAACAGCCCAACCCGGCGGAAGTATTTCGTCAGCAGCCCGTGAATCTCCTCGGGCGTGTATTCGTAGATGTGGCCCTTATCCACCCGTCGGCGCTCGAAGCCCTCGGGCGTCATCCGCGGCGTGGAGAGGACGAGCATGCCGCGCGAGGCGAGGCCGTTCTTGACCCTTGCCACGGCCACTTCGCCGGTCTGCCGGGTCACGTGCTGGAGCACGTCGAACATCACGGCGACGTCGCAGCCCTCGACGCCCAGTCCCAGGTCGTCGCTGTGGACGAGGCCGAACTGCACGTTGGGCGCGGAGTAAGCGGTCATGCAGTAGCGTATTGCCTCCGGGTCGTGGTCGAGCCCGCACACCCTGGCGGCGTAGTCGGCCATCATCCGGCAGCCGAACCCGGAGCCGCACCCGATGTCGGCGACGGCGTCGGTGGCTTTCAGCAACCCGCACGCGAAGCGGTACCGGGCCAGGTGCGCAAGATACCCCTCGTAGTCGAAGCTGTCGGTATCGCAGCCTTCGAAGCCGGGCAGCGGCATGCGGTACGCGTCGGCATGTCGGTTGCGTCCGGCGGTTTGTGTCCCGGTAGCCATGGTGTCACCACCCCAGATAAGCGTTGGCGATGTCGGAGCCGCGGGGCGCCGATCGGCTGTATGCCTGCGCGACGAGGTCAAGCGGCTCGTCGGGTCCGGCCGACTCGTCTCCCCCACCCGTATCGGTGATCCCAAGCGTTTCCTCCCCATCGCGCGTTTCGGTTCGGATGGTCGGGTTTATCTCTTCGACGAGCGCGTTATCGAGCCCGGCGTGTGCGAGCATTGCGGCGAGTTCCTCCGGATGCGCCCAGGCGATGTCGTCGCCGGCGGCCTTGGCGTCGACGCCGAGGACGAGCTTGCCGCCGGGTCTCAGGACACGCCGGGCCTCCTGGAGCGCGGCGAACGCGCCGGCCCCCATCTTCACCAGGTCGGGCATCCACACGCAGTCGAAGTCCCCATCGGGCATAGACGTCATGGCGACGGGGCTCTCGGTAACCCACTCAATGCCGGGAACCTCGATCGAGAGGGCCCGCGCGGCCTCCGCGTCCGGCTCGAGGACGACGAGCCGTCGGCACCGGCGTTTTAGGGCGGAGAGCGCCTCTGCGGAGAGCCCTCCGCTCGTGAGGACGGCGCTGCAGCTTCGCGGGAGCCTCTCGACGGCCTTTGCCAGGAGCACGGCGCGCCCGGTGTTTTGCGCGGTCCCGATGGCAGCGGCTTCGGGCGACGGAGCGAACCCCCGCGGGCGGAACAGCTCGCACCAGTCATCGAGTTCCTCGGGCGCTTCCCACCCGGTTCGAAGCAGGCGGCCGAACAGTCTCGTGCCCGGGACGGGCGCGTACCGCCTTGGCGGTATGACGCGCGCGTATCCTTTGGAGAGTTCCTGCGCCAGCCCGAGCGTCGCCACGCGATCGGCCTCGGCCTCTCCGGGCAGATCGATGTAGGCGGAATATCTGGCGAAGACGCCGGCCCTGCCGAGGACCTCGGCCGCCCGGTATATGTTTTCCTGCGTCCACCTCACGCCCAGTTTCGACAGCACCGCGTCCGAGCCGCTCACGCAGTCCACGTCGGTGCTCGCCCAGCCCAGCGAGCGCATCCTTGCGAAGTACTTCGGATCCGCGCATATCTGCGCCGGCGTTGCGGCGGCGGACCAGCAGAGCCCCATCCGCTGCAGCGCGTCGCCCAGCGTCGCCATGCCCTCCTTGTCGGAGAACGGCATTGCATCGAGGAAGCAGATGTACTCGGCGCCGAAGTCGTCGCGGAGTCTTGTGACGGCGTCGAGGATCGTCTCGATCGATTTGGACCTACGTCCTCGGCCGAATCCGGGCGGCGGCTCGAGCGAGGCGCCGATGCACCCGCCCCGCCCGGTGAAGAGAGTCCAGCCCGGCCTGGCCCTGCGTTCGGGGTCGTAGTAGACCTGGGCGAACGCGGCCAGGTCCACGAGCGTGGTTATATCGAGCGGCCCGCCGGGGCCTTGCCCCGCGTCCGTGCGGATGATCCGGCCGGCTTCCCCGCCCAGGAGGCGGAGGTACCCCTCCTCCTCGCACCCGCTTATGCAGACGTCGACGAGCGGGTGCGCGGCCGTTTGCTCGCTGTACAGCGTCGGGTGCGCGCCGCTCCACACGACGGGGAGGTCGGTTGACTGCTTGACTATGTGCGAGAGTTGCAGCGCGAAGTCTATCTGCGGCGTAGTGACGCACATGCCCACGAAGCCGGCGGTCCTCGACAGGCACGCCTGGAATATTTCGAGGAACCGGCGCCTGCCGAGCGAGACGTACGCGCGCATGTCCACTACTCTCGTCTCGACGCCCGCGGCTCGCAGCTCTGTGGCGGTCGACATCGCGCACTCCGGCGCATGTGACCGGTGCGGTCTCCATGCCAGCGGTGGTATTACGAGCAGCACCTGCATTCGAGCGTATTCCTTATCTTGCTTTCGCCCACCGACGTCGGGTGCACCTGGTGTTGTCGTCTTCCTCTGGGAGGGTAGGTTGCAAGCCGCGTGCCAGCGCGCGTCGAGGGCGGGTGCGACGGAAAAGCGTGGCTCAAATCACGCTGTCCCAACGCATAGCGCCGCCGCTGCGGACGGAGCGGCACAAATTGCCTAGCGCCGAGAGCCCGCCGTCTGTCGCCTTTCGCTACGCCGGGTAGGGGATGCGTTCAGTCGTGTGGAGAAAGCGCGTGCGAGGTGCCCGCATGGGCGGGGGACGTTCAGGTGCGGGGACGGATCGGCCCGGCTTACTCGTCTCGGACGGACAGAACGGCGATATCGGGCAGGTTGCGGTACCGGCCGTTGTAGTCCAGGCCGTAGCCGACGACGAACTCGTCTTCGATCTCGAAGCCGCAGTAGTCGGCGGTGACGTCGGCCTTTCTCTTCACGGCCTTGGAGAGGAGGACGCAGGCGTGGACCGATTTGGCCCCCGCGGCGAGGAGCTGGTCGCGGATGGTGGCCATAGTCAGCCCGGTGTCGAGGATATCGTCGACGATGAGGACGTCGCGCCCGGCCACGGTGTCGGTCACCGCGTCGGAGACGACGACCACGCCCGTCGACTGCGTCCCGGAGTAGGATGATATGCGGATGAACTCGATGGAGAGCCGCAGCGGGAGCCTGCGCACGAGGTCCGCGGCGAAGACGAACGCGCCGGTGAGCAGGGCCACCATACACAGCGTCCCGCCCTCGTAGTCGCGCTCGATCTCGTCGGCCAGCTCGCTCACGCGCGCCTGGATGGCCTCGGAGGAGATGAGGACGCGCGCAAACCCCTCGTCGGTGGGGATGGCGTTCTTCGCCGACTTATTGCGTTGCGCACCCGGCGCCCCGTCAACCGGCTTATTCGGTTTCTTCGATGGCGACTTGGCCAATCTCGTTCTTCCCCAGTGCGAGTTTCGCCCCGAACAGCCTTGCGAGTTCGTAGTGCGCCTCTGCCGGCCCGTCGAAGCCGGGAAGGGACCCGGGGGTCTCGACGGCCCCGAGCCATTCCATGCCGAGGAACGCCGCCGTGCCGGCCATGGCGAGTTGCAGGTATGCCGAGCTCTTCATAAGGCCCAGTCCGCTGTGGGAGGTGGCGAGGGCCAGGCCCGTCCCGGCGAGTTCGGACGAGAAGTCCGCGGTGAGGAAGTCCGACCAGCGGTCGACGAAGGTCTTGAGCGGGCCCGGCAGTTGGTACCAGTATATGGGGCATGCGAGGAGGATGATGTCGGCGCGAAGCATCATCTTCGCCAGTTTGGGCATATCGTCGCCGGCTGTGTCGGTGGTCCCGTTCATCACGTCGGAGAAGTAGCCGGGCCATACGGGTTTGACGTTGTAGTCGCTTATGTCGATGTGTCGGATGCGCGCGCCGCCGGCCTCGGCGCCCTCGACGACGGCGGAGAGCAGCCGCGCGGTATTCCCTTCGCGGTTCGGGCTTCCGAGGACGGCGAGGATGTCCATGTGACCTCCGCGCGCATTTTGGCATTGGCCCGGTGGGTGGTCAAGGCCGTTGACCGGCGGGGCCGGGCGGGCCTAGCATGGACGGGGATGGGCGGCAAGGCGGCTGGTCGGGGGACGACGACCCTGCGATCGGCGGACGCGGAAGGCAGGCTTACGGCAAGGAGGAGGGAAGGAAGGCGTTATGGACAATCGACCGGCAGCAAAGACGGCGTCGCTGGCTATATGGAGCTTCGCCCTGGCGGTCGCCGGGGTGGTTCTGATCGGCCCTCTCGGCACGATCCCCGCCATCATCTGTGGCCATGTCGCGCTTCCGCGCATCAACCGTTCCTCGGGGGCGCTGACCGGGCGCGGACTGGCCATCGCGGGCATTGCCATCGGGTACGTGGGCACGGTGATCTTCCTAATGATTATCGTCGCAGTCGCCCTGCCTTCGTTCTGTAACGTTCGGGACAAGGCACGGCAGATCAAGTGCATGGCCAACCTCAAGATGATCGGCTCCGCCGCCGAGCTCTACGCCGTGGACAACCAAGACGAGTTCCCGTCTCATTTGCAGAGCATCGCCGGTCCGGAATATGGGATCGATCCGGAGGTATTCGTCTGTCCCGCCACGGGGCACAAGCCGGGGGAGATGGCCCAGGTGGACGCATGGTCCGACTACGTTCTCGTCCCCGGGCGGAAGCGGGACGATCCTACGGACACCGTGTTGGCCTTCTCCAAAGCGGAGTGCTATCCGGGTGAGGGCGGCAACGTGCTGTTCGTGGGTGGACACGTAGAGTGGTGCGAGCTGGAGGAGTATCGGCGACTGACCGGCGGCTTGACCGATGGGGCTCCAGCGGGGTCCCGCGGTCGAGCCAGGCGGGAGCAGGCAGAATGAAGCGCACTTGCGGCGGCTGCGCCAATTCCGTTAGCGAGGCGGACCTCAGGGCACTGGGCGACCTGTGTTCGAGGATCCCGCGCGGGACGGTGTATTGCACGGCCGTGGGCTGTGAGTATCACGGCATGATGTTGGATGAACGTGAGCAGGCGTGCGAGCGCTTCCGCGCGCTTGGGG
>Ga0272441_10015990_pt1 | contig 10434 bp, 7 predicted proteins | sample SSMProp6N_FD_193582 | JGI IMG/M metagenome (GOLD analysis project Ga0272441, IMG submission 193582) | Marine sediment archaeal communities from Little Sippewissett salt marsh, Falmouth, MA, United States - SSM-Prop-6N | ecosystem: Environmental > Aquatic > Marine > Wetlands > Sediment ... | reverse complement strand
AGAAGTTGCTGGAGGACCCGGCCCCCCCCGTCAGCGCCGCCGCCGCCGAAGCCCTGAAGAAAATCCGCGGCTCGAAGTCCTCGCCGTAAGAGGCTCTCTCCTACCCCCATCCCAGGGGGGGGGGGGTCGCAGTATAAGTCTTAGGGCGAAATCGCTTTAAGTACATTTTTTCGTCAAAGCCCCCTATATATGGAGGGTCTTTGTGAAAGTCCCGAGGCTGGAGACAGGCTTAAAGTGCTAAAAGATATCACTCCGACGCTCTCTTCGCCCAAGCAAACACCGCAGTCGCGGCTTGCGGAGCGCGCGTCCGGCCCGCTGGGGCTCCCCGGCCACAGCGAAGAATCTCGGCGCGCGACATCGAGACCCTTCGCTCCGCTCAGGGTGACAGGCTGCGCGCGCGGGGACAGGGACCGGAAGTCCCGGATGAAATCCGGGAAGCGGTCCCTGTCCCCGGAACCCGCGGTTTGCATGGGCGGGTCTGAGACCCGCCCCTACGACCCCCCGCTCTCTCCACCCAGTCGGCCGCTTCAGTCGCGGCTGGGGGATCGCGCCGAATGCCCGCCGGGGCTCCCCAGCCGCCACCCACCCCATACTTCTTCTCCGTGCGCTCCGCGTCTCCGCGTTTCGGACGATCGAGCGGTCGAGGACGCGCTTTACGAGAGCGCGATGGCGGGCTCGCTCCGCGCGCAGGTCTTCTGGCTCGTCAACCGCGCGCCGTACAGGTGGCGGCCGATATCGCGCATGCGCTTCATGCCGCGGCTGCCGTCGCTGGCTGCGATGCTGAACGTGTCCGAGCCGCGGTTGCGCGAGTGGGCGGACTATACTCGCTCGGCGCGCGTCGCGTCCGGGGGCCGGGATCGGTGTTACCCGATGCGCCGGGGCGGCGCGAGGCTCGACGCATCACTCCGGCGGCGGGAACCGGAACCGTTCCGGCTCGGGCTCGAGCCCGTACTCCGGCGCGCGCCCGACGAGCACCGTCTCGCGGCCGTCGGCGACGACGGCGAGGCCCAGTCGAAAGACATTCGCCCTCACGCAGACCATCAGGACGCCCTCGACCGCGCGCCACGGCGCGCGCGCGTCCGCGCGGATGCGCACGGCAAGCGTCGAGAGCGCGCCGGCCTTGTCCGGGTCCGTTCGCTTCCGCGCTTCAAGCACGATGCGAAGCATCCTGGACGGCCGGCGGCGCGGACGCTCGCCCTTCGGCGCCGCGAAGAGGACCGGGAGCGTTTCCTCGAACGTCGCGGCCGCCACGCCGCAGACCGCGCCCCACGGCGCCTCGGGCGCCGCCTCGACGAGGACGTTCAATCCATCAAGATTCCGGCGCCCGCCGCGGAGGAGCTTCGCGAGCTCGCCGAGGCTCTTCACGTCTCGGTCCCCGACGCGGAGAAGGACGCGCCCGGAGGCGTCTTCGCTTCCCCCGGCCGGCCGGAGCGAGACGGTCACCTCGCCGAGGCGCACCCCGCGCGGCGGCGGATGCAGCTCGGAGATCTCGTACCCGCGCCAGCCGCGAACCTCGCACACGCCGAGGATGCGCGCCTCGCCCGCGGCGCCGATCTCGACCGTGAGCTCGTCCACGACCGGTCCCGCCGCGCGCGCGCGCGCGACCACGCGCCGGTCGAGGCCCGAGACGTCGGGCAGGACGAAGGCGGCGGGCGCGAGGCTGGCGAGGGGCGCGCCCTCGGCCGGATAGCTCGCGACATCGAGACCCGTCGCCGGCGTCTCGTCCCACGGCCGCACGCGGCGCGGCGAGGTGAGCACGATGGCCGCCGCCACCGCCGCGAGGAGCGCCGCGGTCCCGAGAAATGCGAGCGCCTTCTTCCAGACCATGCACGCCTCCTGCGCGGGATTGTATCACGGGCGCGGGGAGGAGGAAAGGGAGGGGGGAATCGGAGAGGAGGGCAGGGTGATTCGTCACCCCCACCCTAACCCTCCCCATTCAAGGGGGAGGGGACTTTTTGCGGGGGCGCGACAGCGTGGGCACCCTCAATTTCGTCGTTGACGGAGCGCTAGAGCACCTTGCCCTTGAGCACGAACTCGACCCAGGCCTCCTCGAGCGCCTTGAGGTTGCCGTAGCCGTAGTGCTTCGCGAGCGAGCGCTCGACGCCCAGCTTCTCGACGTCCTTGGCGAAGGCGAGGAAGGTGGGCCCGCCCTTCCCGTGCGCGAGGAGGAAGGCGACGAGCGAGGCCGACTGCGCGTAGAAGAGCTCCGGGTCGGTGGGGTAGCCCTTCATCGCGAGGAGCTCGTCGAGGGGGACGTGCCCGCCGCCGGAGACCTTCGTGCGCGCGATCTTCGCGTAGTAGCGCACGCGGAAGCTCGGCTCCATGTTGACCGCGATGCCCTCGTGCAGCGCGATGGGGAAGGCGCGCGAGTAGCGCAGCCACCCGTTCATCACCAGGTGCGTCAGCTCGTGCGGGACCACCGACTTGAAGAGCTTCGGGCTCGTCTGGTAGGTCGCGATGTACTGGCGCTTGAGCCGGCCCCCGCGCGTCTCGAAGTGCGAGACCCCGCCGGACCACGACTCCTGGCCCGTGCCCGCGAGATACTCCTTCTGGTTCCGGTAGACGCGGATCTCGCAACGGCCGGGCCAGGCGTCCTTGACCTCGCCGGTGAGCTCGGCGACGATTTTTTCGTACGCGCGCTCGGCCGTGTCGAGGACGCGCTTGGCGATGTACAGGTTGTGATGGAGGACCGCGAAGCGCTCGCCCTCGAGGCGGAGCCAGTCGCCCGGCTCGGCCTTTTCGATCTCTTCCTTGTTTTCCTCGGCGACGACGATGCGGACCTGGCCGTCCTCGCCCCCGCCGAGCTTCTTCCAGAGCGCCTCGCGGAGCTCGCGCGCGAGCTCGGCAGTCGCGACGCGCGGCGGCGTGCGCCCGAGCGCACGGGCGTAGCGCGCGACCGCCTCGGCGGGGCGCCCGGCCTTCTCGGCGAGCGCGCCGGCGTAGTAGAGCACCAGCCCGTTCGTCGGCGCGAAGTCGAGGAGGCGCTTCGCGCGCGCGTCCGCCGCCGCGAGCTTGTCGCCGCCGATCTCGCCGATCAGGAGCTGCAGGTGGCTCGCGATGAAAGGGGCCTCGAGCTCGCCGGCGAGCGCCGGGTCGCTCGCGAGCGCCCGGTCAATGAGCGCGGCGCACTCGCCCCAGCGCTTTTCCTTATAACGCACCGCGGCGCCGACCGCGTAGGCCTGGCCGAGGAGGGGGTTGATCTCCTCGCGCAGGTCGGGCGCGTCGGCGAGCACGGCCTCGAGCTTCTCGATGGCTTCCGTCAATCGCCCCGCCGTGAGCGCGAGGCGCCCCGCGCGCACGCGCACGCGCAGCTTCGCGACCGCCTCGTCCAATTGCGCGAAGCCCGCCGCCGCGTCGAGGCTCTTCGGGTCGATCGCCTTGAGCTTCTCGAAGTAGGCGCGCGCCTCCTTGAAACGCTTCCGCGCGAGGCAGTAGCGGCCGAAGCGCGCGTAGCCCGAGGCAAGCCGCTCCTGCGCTTTTTTCGAGTCGGGCTCGAGCCGGAGCGCGCGCTGGTACTCGCGCAGCCCCATGCGGAAGCGGCCGCGCGCGCAGAGCTCGTCGCCCTGCGCGAGGTGCCCCTCGAGGGGGCTCTGCCGCTCGATCGACCGGATGCGCTCGCGCGGGATGGCGTACTGGCCGTAGGCGACCCGGACGACGACGCGCTCGCGGTCCTCCTCGACGATCTGGCCGGTGATCTTCTCGCCGTTCACGAGCACGATGATGTCCGCGCGCGCGCGGCTCGCGCCGAGCGCGGCGAGGAGGGCAAGCATCTGGATCAAACGGGCGAAGCGCATCCGGGGGCCTTTCCGTCGCATGAGGCCGCTAGGATAATATAACCCGCGAACGGGCGTGAGGCAACCGGGAGATGGGATGAATCCGAGGCTGCGGACCCCTTACATGTAGCGCCCGTAGAGCCGGCCGAAGTGAATATCCTCGCCCTCGGGTAAGCACCGAATCACTTCGACGCTTACGCCCGACGGGAGCCACCGGCCCCACGACGTTTTGTGCGTTCCGTCCTTACGATACAGAACGCCGACGTCCCGGCCCCAGGAGCGCGTTACTTCGACCTCGTAGTTTCCGACGGCATATCGAAGGCACGGCCAGGAGTGATCAAGGGTTACGATCTTCAGACTGTCCGGCGGTGGGGAGTCGTCCTCCTCAAGTATCTCGGCGCCCTCTGGAGGAAGGTCTGGCCACTCACACAGCAGCTCCACCAGCGCCTTCTCGGCGGGGGTGTCGATTCCTTCCCGCTCGACGAGGGCGAGAAGTTCGGTGAGGCCCGCGCATTCGCCGAGCGCGAGCGCGGCCTCCTCCTTGACCTCCGGATCCGAGGCGCGGCGGTAGGCCCACCGGCAGGCGCTCGCCGCCTCCGGACCGAGCGCGGCGAGCCGGTCGGCCCAGCCGGAGGCGTCCTCCGCCTCCGCCCGGACGAGTCGCGTCGCATAATAAAACGCTCGCATCTCCTTGTGGTGCGCGCCCGCGGCTGCGGCGGCGAGCAAGAACGTTACAAGCGCGCCGCTCAGGAGCGCCGCACGCACGAGGTCGCGGCGATGCAATGCGCTCTCCGGTTCAGCCATGCTTTCCCCTCCGCTCTCTTAACGCGGCAGCGCCCCGCGGGTTCACGGCAGCCTGCAAAAGACACTTGAAGGAGCGCAGAGGCGCGCCTACCCTGTAGCCATGAGCGCGCTGCGCATCGCCCTCGCCCAGGTGAACGCGACCGTGGGCGACTTTGACGGGAACGTGAACCGCCTCGCCGAGGCGGCCGGCCGCGCGCGCGAGGCGGACGCGGCGGTCGTCGTCTTCCCCGAGCTCGCATTGTCAGGTTATCCGCCCGAGGACCTCCTGCTGCGGCCCGCCTTCCTCGCGGACGCGCGCGCCGCGCTTGACGCACTCGCGCCAAAATGTAAAGAACTCGCCGCCATCGTCGGCTTCCCCGAGGCCGCGGACGGAAAGGTCTACAACGCCGCGGCCGTGATCGAGGACGGCCGCGTCGCGAACGTCTACCGCAAGATGGAGCTGCCCAACTACGGTGTCTTCGACGAGAAGCGGTACTTCGCGGCGGGCACCGAGCCCGTTCTTTTTGAAGCCGGCGGCGCCGGCAGCGTGCGCATCGCCGTCACGATCTGCGAGGACGCATGGATCGGTGGCGGCGCGGCAGCGCGCGCGCTCGCCGGAAAGGGCGCAGAGATTGTCCTCAACCTCTCGGCCTCGCCCTTCTACGCGGGAAAATCGAACGCGCGGCGCGAGGCGATCGCGCGGTTCGCGCGCGAGACCGGCGCGCCGATTGCTTATGTCAACCTCGTCGGCGGGCAGGACGAACTCGTCTTCGACGGCGGGAGCCTCGTCCTCGGCGCCGGCGGCGAAGTGTGCGCGAGCGCGGCGCAATTCAAGGAGGACCTCCTCCTCGTCGAGTTCGACGGCGGGAAGGCGGCGGGAGCGCGCGCGCCCGAGCTCGATGAAATCGAAGCGGTCTACGCCGCGCTCACGCTCGGCACGCGCGACTACGCACGCAAGAACCGCTTCGAGCGCCTTACGCTCGGCCTCTCGGGCGGGGTGGACTCCGCGCTCGTCGCGTGCCTCGCCGCCGACGCGCTCGGGCCCGAGAACGTCACGGCCGTGACCCTGCCCTCGCCGTACACGTCCGCCGGGACGCTCGCCGACGCGAGGCGGCTGGCCCGAAACCTCGGCGTCGAGCTCCTCGAGATCCCCATCGAGAAGGCCTTCCACGCCTCCATGGACGCGCTCGCGCCCGCGTTCGGCGAGGGCGACCCGGGAGTGGCCGCCGAAAACCTGCAGGCGCGCGTGCGCGGGAACTTTCTCATGGCGCTCTCGAACCGGTTCGGGTGGCTCGTCCTCGCGGCCGGGAACAAGAGCGAGGTCTCGGTCGGCTACTGCACGCTCTACGGCGACACGGCCGGCGGGTTCGCGCCGATCAAGGACGTCTTGAAGTCGCGCGTCTACGAGCTCGCCGAGCTCGTCAACCGCGCGCGCGCTCGCGAGGTCGTCCCCGCGAGCGTCCTCGCGCGCGCACCGAGCGCGGAGCTCGCGCCAAACCAGAGGGACGAGGACGCGCTGCCGCCCTACGCCGTGCTCGACCCGATTCTCCGCGAATACATCGAGCGCGACGCCCCGCCCGAGGCGATCGTCCGCCGCGGCTTCGACGAGGCGACCGTGCGCGAGGTCGTCCGGCTCGTCGACCGCAGCGAGTACAAGCGCCGCCAGGCCGCGCCGGGCGTGCGCATCACGCCCAAGGCCTTCGGCCGCGACCGGCGCCTGCCGATCACGAGCCGCTACGGCGGCGGCGGCGGCCACAGCGGCGGCCGTCGGGGACGGAACGCATCCGAATGACGAAGACGGGGACGAGCTTCGGCCGGTTCAGTCGGGACGGCGCGCGCTACGAGATCACGGCGAGCGCGACGCCGCGGCCGTGGGAGAATATTCTCTTCAGCGAGACCTTCTACGCCGCGCGCGTGGGGCAGTGCGGGCAGAATTACTCGATGTACAAGGCGCGCGCGGTCAACCGCGTGACGCGCGAGGGCCGGTTCTTCTACCTGCGCGATCTCGACGCGAAATACACCTGGACCGCGAACGGGTACCCGTACCCCGAGCGCCTGCGCGGGTATCGGTGCACGCACACGCCCGCACACACCGAGATCAAGGGAAGCTGCCGCGGCGTGCGCACGAAGCTGACGGTCTTCGTGCCGCGCGACGCGAACGCGGAGATCTGGTCGCTCGCGATCAGGAATGCGTCCAAACGCCCGCGCCGGTTGGCCTCAATCGCGTATTTTCCGTGGCTCCTCTGGAACGGGGGCACGGGCGGGTGGTTCCTCGACCAGTACGCGCACGCGGAGTGGCGCGAGGAGATCGGCGGCGCGCTCGTCGCCCAGACGCGCGCGCACTTCGCCCCGCGCGAGAAGTTCGTCGGTTTCGCGACCTCGGTCCCGCGGCCGGCCGCCTACGACGCGAGCGAACGCGCTTTTTTCGGACCGGGCGGCGATCTCTACCGGCCCGCCGCGGTCGAGCGCGGCGCGTGTTTTAATTCCAGCGCGCGCGTGGAGGAGCTCTCCGCCGCGCTTTCGCATGAAATAAGCCTCGCGCCCGGCGAGGAGACGACGATTTACACCGTCTTCGGCGTGGCCGACGACCTCGACGAGGCGGGCGCGCTCGTCGCGCGCTTCTCGACCGAGGAGGGAATCGCCCGCGCGCGCGAGGCGCAGGAGGCCTACTGGCGGGACGTCGCCGTCACGCTCCGCATCGAGACGCCGGACGCGGATGTGAATCACCAGATCAATGTCTGGGTCAAGCGCGAGACGATCATGGGCGCGAAGCTCTACCGCTGCGCGCAGGTCTATAACGCGCGCAACACGCTCCAGGACGCGCAGGGCCTGTGCTTCTTCGAGACCGACTTCGCACGCGAGGCGCTCCTCCTCGTCGCGCGCCATCAGAGTGAAGACGGAACCATCCCGCGCTCTTTCCCGCGCGCCGCGAACCGCGACGCAAAGTACTTCCTCGCGATGGGCCACAAGGACACGCCCCCGTGGTTCGCGCTCGCGGCCGCGACCTACGCCGAGGAAACCGGCGACCTTGATTTTCTCACGAACACGCGCGCGCCGTACCACGAATCGGCGGTCGAAGAAAATATACTCGAGCACGTCGTGCGGGGGCTCGACCAGATGACGCGCGACCTGGGGCCGCACGGACTCTCGCACATCGGCGGGGGCGACTGGTTCGACCCCCTCGACCACGCGGGCGTCGAGGGCCGCGGCGAGAGCGTCTGGCTCACCGAGGCGCTCGTCTGGGCGATCCGGCGCATCGGGCCCGTGCTCGAGGCGGCGGGCATGACCGAGGCCGCGCGCTCGCTCGCGGGCAAGATTGCGCCCCTCTCGGAGGCCGTGAACACGCACGGCTGGGACGGCGCGTGGTACCTCTACGGGTACACCGACGCGGGGCGGCCCGTCGGCACGGCGCGCGACAGCGAGGCGCGCATCTGGCTCAACAGCCAGTCGTGGGCGATCCTCTCGGGCATCCCCGACGCCGCGCGCACCGAGGCGGTGCTGCGCGCGGTGGACGAGCACCTTGATAGTCCCTGGGGACTCGCGGTGCTCGCGCCGCCCTATACGGGATGGCGCGAGGACATCGGCGAGCTCGCGGACAAGCTCCCGGGCGTGGCCGAGAACGGCTCGTGCTACAACCACGCGGGCGCGTTCATGGTCGCGGCGAAGCTCCGCGCCGGGCGCGCGTCGAGCGCGGTGCGCTCGCTCGCGCGCATCCTGCCGACGAACCCGGAGAACCCGCCGGAGAATTCCTTAATGGTCCCGATCTTCGTGCCGAACGAGTACAACGGCCCGGGGAGCGCGACCGCGGGGCGCGCGGCGACGAAGTTCTTCACCGGCACCTGCCCGTGGCTCCTCATGATCGCGGCGAACGACCTCGCCGGCGCGCGCGCGCGCGTGGACGGGCTCGAGATCGACCCGTGCCTGCCCGCGGACTGGACGCGCGCAAAGCTGGGCCGCCCGTGGCGCGGATCGACGTACGAGATCGCCATCGAGAAGGCGCAGGGCGTCGAGCGCGGCCGTGTCGAAGTCCGGCTTGACGGCCGGAAGCTCAAGGGGACAATAATCCCGCCGCCGGAAAAGCCCGGCGAGCGCCACCGCGTGCGCGTGCGCGTCACGTGAGTTAAGGAGAAAGCGATGCCGATCGACAAGGAGTTGCTCGATATTCTCGCCTGCCCCGCGGACAAGTCACCGGTCAAAGAGGAGGGCGATTGGCTCGTCTGCACGCAGTGCGGCCGGCGCTACCCGGTGCGCGAGGGCATCCCCGTCATGCTCCTCGACGAGGCCGAGGCCGCAGCGGAGGGGGAGGGGAAAGAAGCTAAGACGTAGGCAAAGGTAGCGCGTCCTTGGGGCGCCCCGGATAAGCGCTGAGGGATAACCCAGCTAATCGGAGCGAAGCAATGGACAAGCAGCATATCCTCGACGAGATCATCCGAACCGCCAAGGAAAATGGTGACAACCCATTGGGTGTCCGCGCGTTTGAAAAGGAAGCGGGCATAAAGGAATCTGACTGGCGGGGTAAGTACTGGAGAGCATGGGGTGATGCGCTCCGAGAGGCTGGATATGAGCCGAATATAATGCAACCCGCCTATGATGAGGATTTGCTTGTCCGCAAGATGGTTTCTCTAATCCAAGAACTCGGCCGGTTCCCTACCCGGTCCGATGTCATGCTAAAGAGTCGTCAAGATAGGAACTTCCCAAGCCACAATGTGTTTCGTCGCAGATTTGGCAGGAACGCCGAAGTCGCGAAGAAGATCTTAGACTACGCGCAAGATCAAGGTGATTTGGTTGATGTAGTCGAGATTTGCCGGCCGTTATGCAAAACCTCTCCGGCTAGGCCATCTAAAGATACCGGAGGCGAAGGTGACAAGTTTGGGTTTGTCTACCTGATAAAATCGGGGCGTTATCATAAGATTGGCAGGAGTAACTCTGCGGAAAGAAGAGAGTACGAGCTAAAGATTCAGTTGCCGGAAAAGGCAAAGTTGGTACACAAAATCAAGACCGACGATCTTTGTGGGATCGAGGAATATTGGCACAAGCGCTTCGCAGACAAGCACAAGAACGGCGAATGGTACGAGCTATCCAGCAAAGACGTTAAGTCGTTCAGACGCAGGAAATTTATGTGAGCCCAGCCCGGCCCGGCGGGCCGGGCGCCAGAAACGCGTTGCCACTCCCGATGCGGCGGGGGCTATCCCCCGCCCGCGCGCCTGCGGTACTCGTCGAGCATCGCGGCGGTGGCCGAGGCGCCGCAGCGCGTGCAGCCCAGGTCGCGGACGCGGATGAGTCCATCCAGGTCGCGCACCCCGCCGGCCGCCTTCACCTGCACCGAAGGCGGGCTGTGCTCGCGCATGAGCGCGAGGTCGTGCGGCGTCGCGCCCTCGTAGGAATATTTTCCGTCCGGCCCCTTGACGAAGCCGTAGCCGCTGGACGTCTTGACGAAGTCGGCGCCGGCGCGCGCGCAGACCTCGCACAATCTGGTCTTGAGGTCGTCCGACGGAAGGAAATCGTTCTCGAAGATCACCTTGACGATGGCGCCGCGGCCGTGCGCCTCCTCGACGACCGCGCGGATGTCGGCCTCGACGTAAGGCCAGTCGCCGGAGAGGACCTTGCCCGCGTTCGCGACCATGTCGATCTCGGTCGCGCCGTCGCAACAGGCGAGCTCGGTCTCGTAGCGCTTCGACTCGGTGGCCGAGTTCCCGTGCGGGAAGCCGATCACGCACCCGACGGCCACGGCGCTGCCCTCGAGCGCCTCGCCCGCCAGCTTCACCGCGTAGGGCTTGATGCAAACCGAGGCCACGCCGTAGCGCCTGGCGAGCTCGCAGCCGGCGCGCAGCTCCGCGTCGGTCAGCGTCGGGTGAAGCAGGGAATGGTCGATCATCCC
>Ga0272441_10015988_pt1 | contig 10435 bp, 1 predicted proteins | sample SSMProp6N_FD_193582 | JGI IMG/M metagenome (GOLD analysis project Ga0272441, IMG submission 193582) | Marine sediment archaeal communities from Little Sippewissett salt marsh, Falmouth, MA, United States - SSM-Prop-6N | ecosystem: Environmental > Aquatic > Marine > Wetlands > Sediment ... | reverse complement strand
AGTTTGAAGAGGTGGATATCTTAAGCCAGGGAACGCTGTCGCTCACTGGGACCGTGTATGTTTCGGGTGATTGGACGAATGAGGGAGTGTTTGTACACGGGGATAATAATGTTGTTTTTGAGGGGGTGACGATCCTTGGCGGGATTCCGGTTGGCGGGGTGCATGTGTTTCACACTATGACCGTGTATGGGGTTTTGATATCTGAAAACAAGGATATTGACATGGACTCGTTCTCTGTAGAGAATGGTGGCAAATTACACATAATGATGAGCGGGACGATCAGATTTGTGGCTGGATCGACGAGCTACATCAAGTACGGAGGCGGGTTGTATGTACTGGGTAATAGTGACCTTTCAAGGATCGTTCTGCAAAGCATGACCCAGGCGACCTACTCCTGGTGTGCATACTACGGATTTGAACATATTGTAGGGTACGTGGATATGAGTTACTGTACCGCCAGCTACCTGGAGATGACTGCGTACAAGTTGAATGACGGTGGGAATAACGTCAATTGGGTGTTCTCGAGTGATGAAGTGCCGCAGATGCCGGATAGTGATGAGGACGGCATGCCGGATTGGTGGGAATTGATATGGGGATTGGATCCGGATGATGATTCGGATTCGAATACTGATGAGGATTCTGATGGATTAAATTATTTGGATGAATACCTCCATAACACCGATCCCAAAGACTCTGATTCTGATGATGATGGATTATCTGATGGTGAAGAGGTACTAAACAATTGGTATGCATTCAACCACCCACCACACACACGTACTATTTCCCAAACAATATACCACACCCGGTCCTTTGAAATATATTATCCACAACCCTATACATTGAAAGTGACTGTTTCTGAGATTGGAATCGATGAAACTTGGACACTATCATTGAGAATCGATGATGGAGATTGGATCGATAGGACCTTCACGTCTGTTCCTTCCGGATATAATTGGTATATAAATAAAGAGTTATCCGTCGGATCCCATACATATGAAATAAGATCTAATACAGGTAGTCCAATATATATACCAATCCTTACCAGTCAATTAAAGGGTATTTTAAATCCATTGGATTCTGATACTGATGGTGATGGACTATTTGATGGATGGATTGATGGTGGGGATCAAATCTATACATCACCTGAATTCAAAGGAGAGGCGGGTGATCCTGGACAAAGTGGTAGCGGGGGATATGGAACTAACCCACTTAACAGAGATTCAGATGGCGATTTAATGCCTGATGATTGGGAGTTGCAATGGGATGATGGGATATCGATAGACCCATTAACAAACGATGCAAATATTGATTTCGATAATGATGGATATGATTATGATGTCCCCGTGGATGGTATCCAGCCAGATGAATACTTCACCAATTATGAAGAATTTCTGGCAAAAACTAATCCTATCCAGAAAGATACCGATGGCGATGGAATAAATGATGGTTGGGAGGTGAATTATGGTCTTGATCCATTAATGGGAATGAAAAGTCGACACGACATCTATGATGATTTTGAAAACGATGGTTTAACAAATCTGATTGAATATAAAAAGGGTTCAAACCCATTAATGATTGATACCGATGGGGATGGGGAATCTGATAGAAGGGAGATCATTCATAAACCCGCAAGTGACCCACGAGACCGATATAGCACATCCTCAATAATATGGCCACTTTCTGCGTCATCACTTGAACCGATTAATGCAACCAATGACGATGAAATTCGGGCCATTGTCTGGTTCGTTGAGAAATCTAATGCCTCATTAATCGAGGAATATAATGGTACCGTTGTTTATAAGTATGATAATCTACCCGCGATTATCGCGAACCTAAATAAGTCGATTGCAAAAAGACTACTATCACATAAAGAAGAGGGTAAAAATATACAAAATTCGGGTGATTCTTCTAATATGACTTTTAACAATTCTGGTAATTATTATCCCATTGCTTTCATTGAATATGATAATCTTGAAAATTTAACGGTTTACAACACAACAGAAATTCAACAATCATCAGAAATTGGATGGAATATTAACAAAATATCCGCACCCGCGGTATGGGATGAATTTACAGGTGAGGGAATTAAAATTGCAGTGTTGGACACAGGAATTGATATCGACCATCCTGATCTAAATGAGAATGTTCATGGTGGCTTTAATGCGATTCTTGAAAATGGGTCATATGATGATATAAATGGCCATGGTACACATGTGGCAGGTATTATTGCTGCGGAATTTAATGGGGAGGGCGTAGTTGGTGTTGCCCCAAATGCATCACTATACTCTGTTAAAGTTTTGAATGATAATGGCATTGGCGTCCTTTCAAATATAATAAAAGGTATAGATTGGGCAATTGAAAATGATATGGATATCATTAGTATGTCATTTGGTGGGGCACTACCAACAAGATCATTTGAAATTATTTGTAATCATGCCTATGAAAACGATATTGTCCTTGTTGCATCATCAGGAATACATGGAGATTTTTGTGATGATGAAGACATCGATTTCCCAGCTAAATATAATTCGACAATATGTGTCGGGGCCGTTGATTCTCAAAACATTAGACCGTTTTGGAGTGGTGATGGACCATCCATGGAGGTTTGTGCACCCGGAGTTGATATTAATTCTACTTGGGTTGATGGTGAATATAGAGTGTTAAGTGGAACATCAATGGCAGTTCCTCATGTAACCGGTATTATTGCATTGATGTTAGAAAAGGAAAGAAATAGTCCAGATCGGATCAGAGCGAATATACAAAATTCATCGATAGATTTGGGACTTGCTGGAAAGGACAATCATTATGGATTTGGTCTAATCACGGGTGATGCTGTCTTTACAAATACTACAAATTATAATTATTTTCAAGTTGAACACGATTTTTCTTATGACGATAACGGCACTAGATATTACATCAATCAGAACTCACATGAAATAGATCTTGAGTTTGTTGTGAACCGAATACCATATTTAGATAAGACAACTGGAGAACTTACGGATCAATACGTCTATGCCGCACAAGTTAATTTAAAAAATACTTATTCTGGAAGTTCTGGTTTAATCGAAGGTGTAAACTTTGTTGTAAATGAATACTCTAACAAAATGAGTGATTGGCGAGGTAGATATCATCTAAACAATTGGATAATAATTGATGGGGAACTTCAGGGCGATTCTGGAAAATATATAGAAGGGGACTCAAATAATTTCAGAGATGATTTTGATTATATGAACGGCATTCCACCAAGTTATGAAGATGGGAATCTACCCGATGATTATGCAAATCTGCTTGGAAGCCAAAAACCCGCTTCGATCATTTTTTATTCTGATCCAATAGACCCAATAACCAACCCCACAGATGAAATCGGGATAATGGATATGTATGCACTTGGCATTTATTTTTATTCCTCTTCGTTGATGTATTTAGTGGATGATCGAAATTGGTTAGTTGACCCTGATATACCAGTTTGCTCTTTAGGATTAGGAAGTGGTTATCATTTTAAATCAACAACGATTCAAGAGGGTGATAGAGAGGGGTATGCTGATCAATATGAGTACATCCACATTTATGCCCCAAGTGGAAATGGGCCAAAATGGTTAAAACGTATTACAAGAGATTATATTGATATCGATGGGAATGTCCATACTGGTCCATTGGATCAACATGTAAGTAATCTAGAGGAATACAATCCGACATTGCATAAATCGGATCTACAAAATATCCCATTTTTCTCCAACAATTTGGATTTGAACAGAGCACCAACCGCCGAGAATTATAAAGGGTATATATTCTCAATTGCGGATCGATCAATTTCAAAGAACAATGCCGATGGTACTATCCATCATGACCTTTGGAATGAATTTTATACAAATTTCCCACATGTAGGCAGGAAAGCTATTGTGACCGAAAACGATGATGGAGATAAATGGACAATTACAGAAAAAAATGGGATAATATTCAGTGTAGAAACACCCGATTATCCAGATATATTAGATGATCTGGATGATCCTGATGCAATTGATTCGAACAATCCGATAAGGGATCATTTTTCAAGCCATGGTATAATTTTAGGTGCCAGTGCGAATATTGAAACCTTAGATTCTACACATTGGGAGATAGATGATTCTGGTTATATATATTCATTAGATGATGATGGATCAAGATTAAATGTACGTGAAATACAACAAAACCTAGACGATCACGATCTAAGATTATATTATGTTGTTGATACAGGAAGTGAATTAAAGGTTTATTATGAGGGGCGCGGTGCAATTTGGTTTAATAAACACGATCCTTCATTTGTCTGGCACAGTTGGGAACAAGGTCAATCCAAAGGTTCATCCAATATCAAATATTTTTTAGGATTCGAATCATCTCAGGGTTGGGAGAATAAGTGGTGGTATGCCTATCGCTATAGAAATGGTCTCCATGTCAGTCGGAATGATCCATCATCTAATTTTAATTATTATTCGGACGTCTTAGATTCAGATAGTGATGGTCTTTCAGATTTTTATGAGGTTTTTTATTCGGGAACATCTCATGATGATGAGGATACTGACGATGATGGCATTTATGACGGTTGGAAGGATGATTTTATTCCTTATTTATATGATGGATGTGACAAACCCGGCGAAATAGGGGATCCTTACAATCAGGATGCAAATGGTTGGAATGAAGGAAGTATTAATAGCATAACTAATACAAATTCATATCAACCTGACCCATTTTGCAAAGATATTTATATCGAAGTTGACTGGATGGAAAAAAGTTGTGGATACATTGAGGATGATAGTTGGTCTCTCAATGAAGAAAATGTTAGAAGTGATGGTATTGAATATTATGATGTGAAAATAAAGAGTGAGGAGATAAGTGGCACAAAACAATTGAGATTCTCTCAAGATGATTATAAAACAGATACCTTCGGGCTATGGGTCAGTGATACAAAACAAACAACAGATAAATTTACTCTTGGATCTTTTTCAGATATCGAATTACAATATGTAACGTATTCGCATGGAACTGTCACAGTAGATATATATCTAGGATCAACCCCTACATATGAGGATTTGACTTTTACTTTACTTCAAAGGAGAGAATTAGATCTCAATGGAGATTCCATTAATGATTTAAGAGTAACTTATGTTGCTAAAGAAGGAGCATACAAATGCTATTTCGACTTCGATTTAATTGAATTTCTTGATGTTTTAGTAGTTGATACGGACGATGATATATCAAAACCGATTTTCGGTAGCAGTGATAAATTCGGATATCAATCATTAAAAGTTGAGTTTGATCAAACCATCGGTTTCGAGCAACATGATGGATCTTATAAGGTCAATTTATATACAGCATTTAAACCTGATCCCTCGGCATTACAATTAATTGTCGAACCGTTCAGCAATCAAGATATAAATGTCTACATTGATGATGGATGTATGGGTGGTGGAGGGGGAGTTGATTTCATTCCAGAGTTATCTTTTGATGTAAATCCTGCAAGTACCTATGATGATCACTATGACATCAAATGGGGTGCTAATTGGGATGACAATAGCAATAAAGTTTTAGACGTAGATGAAATGAATGATTTAACTGGTGAATTCAATGTTGAGAGATGGAAGGTCTTTCATTATTGTGTTTGTTCAGCTTATCTGACAGGTGATACAGAGATATATGGAAAAGCTGAGCAATGGAACAATGGAGCATGTGATGATTTAAACCTGTACATGGGTGCTCTTACAAATCATCTGAACGAATATAGTATAGCGATGAGTGAAAGAGATAAGATAATTGCTGGTGAATTCATGCATGAATTAGGGCATAACCTAATATTGGAACATAATGGTGATGTAGACACTCCAAAAGATGATCCGAATTATGTTAGTATTATGAGTTATTATTATATGAATATCGAAAACTGGTGTCGTTGGCCATCATCATGGAATAATAAACCAAATTATGGTTCAAAAACGGGATGGAACGATTGGGATGAGATAAAACTCAAAATATATGAAGGTGATGATTGGGAGGATTGATTTATTCTCATGCACCAACAACTCTTTTATAGTAATTTCGGTCTTAATAATCATGATTGAAAAAGTGAATTATATGAACAGAAAGGATATTTTTGTTTTTTTTATAATAATTAGCATTCTCTTAAATAATGCGATATTTAGTAAAACAGATGCAACGAATACGATACGGATACCCATCAGACAAGAAATAATAGTTGATCAATTTGGAAATGGGGATTATATCAATATTCAAGATGCTATCGATAATGCTATTGATGGAGAATCAATTTTAATAAATGCAGGCAACTATTCTGAACAATTAAAAATATATAAAAAAATACAGATTAGAGGTGCGGGTACCGATATCTCAATAATTCGTATTGAAAAAGGTAATATAATTGAAATAATGAGTGACAATGTATCGTTAAGGGATTTATCATTGTATGGTGGTGGCGATGCTTATGGTAATTCAGGTATAGTCATTCAAAAATCAGAAAATGTCACCATAAGTGATATAAATATAAATTCGAGTGGAAGAGGAATCTTTCTAGATGACTCTAGTAATATCATGATAAATAATTGTTCACTTTATAGTAAAAATGCATCTGGTATTTTTTTATATCGTTCGGAAAACATATGGATTGACGATTGTAATATAAGTAAAAATAGAGATTATGGAATCGATGTTTCAGACTCCATTTCGACAATAATAACTTGCAATGAGATTACTAACAATGGAGCTTCTGGGATTGCTTTAACCTATTCTGATATGAATGAAATTAGCAGGAACATTATTGAAAATAATGATAATGCTGGAATTTTCCATTTTATGTCAAAGTATAATGTTTTTAATGATAATTCCTTAAAAAATGATTCTTTTCTGATTTTCGGCGATGAATTAATTCATTGGAATTCAAATACAATATCTAAATCAAATTTGGTAAATGACAAACCTCTGTTATTTCTAAAGGATCGAAATAATATAACTATTGAACCCAACATTGGCCAACTAATATTGGCAAATTGTTCAAATGTTGATGTCGTTGGATTGAATATTTCGAATACTACATGGGCTGCAGTTATTGCCTTTTCAGAAAATTGTCGCATATTTGATAATTTCTTTTCGAATGGCAAACAAAGCATTTATATGCAAAAAGCAAAAAATAATTACGTTTTTAACAATACGATAATATATGATTACAATGAGGGTATCAGTTTAGAACATTCTGAAAATAATCGTATTTATAACAATAATGTTTCCCATAGTTACGTGGGGATTATTTTATTAGAATCAGAAAATAACCAAATAGAAAGAAATAAAATTGAAAGAAATATTGAAGGGATATCAATTGTATCAGGATCAAATAATAGAATTAGTTTAAATTCCTTTTATAATAATAATGATGGAAAAATCCAAGCCAAGGATGAAGGGAAAAATGAGTGGAATAGTCCATTTTTTGGTAACTATTGGGATGATTACTCAAAAAGATATCCAACGGTAAAGAATGATGGTGTTATCTGGTTACATCCATATGAACTGAATCCGCCTTATGGTTCAAACGATAATTACCCATTATTGGATTCTTATACAACTAAACCCATTATTAGAATGTTAAACCCCATAAATGATACTATTTGCTCGGGAACTATAAACATATCCGGTGTAAGTGTGAGTCCTCTTGATCCTATTGTTTTCAACCAAGTAAAAATTGATAATAATAAATGGGAAAAGATATTTGGCACGGAAAGCTGGAATTTCTCATGGGACACATCAAATGAAAACAACGGATATCATTCGATATCTGTCAGATCGTTCAATGGTGCGGACTATTCAAAAATTTATGGCGTTTTAGTTAATATTCAAAATAACATTTCCATTGAACCACCCCAATTTACGCTTGATGATTTTAATAGTACAAATGGAAATTATTCAATCCAATGGTCAGAAATTGAAAATGCAAGCGAATATGAATTACAGGAATCCATTGACATCACAAACGAAAGTTGGTCAACAATATTTCATGAAAAAACAAATACATTTCAAATCATGAATAGAACATGCAATGATTATTGGTATAGAGTTAGGGCCATTAATGAATATGGTCATTCCAACTGGAGTGAGATCCTTTTAGTAAGTGTAAAAATGTCTGAAAATGAAGTTCTTTTTTTAGATACGCCAAAAATAATTGAGATTATTTTGATAAGTAGCGATGGAAACTGTTCAATATCTTGGACGGATATCATTAATGCCGATAAGTACCAACTTGAAGAATCGCTTTCTGAAGATGGACCTTTTTATGGCATTTATGTGGGACACAAATCTAATTTTCAATTCAATAAAAAAGATGAAGGAACCTATTTCTATAGAGTAAACGCGGTTAATGGGTCTATTACTTCAAATTGGAGTGTTATTGGAAATATTACAATTCATCAAATAACATCAGATATTGATAACGATGGTATATTTGATGACAAGGATGCTTTTCCAACAGACCCAACAGAGTGGAACGACACCGATTTAGATAGTATTGGTGATAATTCAGATATGTTCCCAACCGACCCTGCCGCATCCATAGATACAGACGGCGATGGCCTCCCCGACTCCTGGAATCCAGGAAAAGACCAATCCGATTCAACAACCGGTCTCCACCTAGACGATTTCCCAGCCGACCCCTCTGCATCCACCGATACAGACGGAGACGGCATGCCCGACTCCTGGAACCCGGGGAAAAACCAGAGCGATTCCACATCCGATCCACCTTTGGAGTTGGACCCTTACCCCAACGACCCTGATAACATTCCACCGGACGATACGGACGATACTGATGACGACGACACTGATACCAACGGCACATCATCCAACAACTCCAACACCTGGATATGGGTGGCCGCTGCCGCCGTGATCGTGGTGGTCATTGCTCTGGTTGTTATGATATTCTTGCGGAAGAAACCCCCAACTGAACCCGATGATGATATTGGAAGGGTCGAGTCAAAGCCGCCCCCCTCATAAAAAACGCCACCAATGACAGCCGTGAAGACGCGGGAAACCTGAAAGGGCAAACGTGTCAGCGCTAGGCGTTATTTGTGCCGTTTTTCCGCGCCCGGGGCACATGGGATTTTTGAGGGAGTGGGCGAAAATTGCAATGGCTCCCGGTGCGATGTGGGGGGCGGGAACAACAATAGTTATCTACTCCCAACGCGATATCGTCCACCGTCGTGGTGAACCATCGTGAAGGCGTTGATGAAAAGAAGGCCAAGCTGGCGCAATCTCCGGTCGCTTCGGGGGCTGGTGGGGCCCGGCCGGAAAGACGGTTGGGGCAACTGCTCCGGTTGGTATAAACCGAATCGCGGTCCTGGTAAGTTCAGGTGGGTTTTGCGGATTTCGAACGCATCCGCCGGATTCAGTTTCACAGCGGGGCGGTTATACGGTAGACTTGAACCCGTTGCGGTTGCCAGAAAGCGGCCGCGAGCAGGCCCGAGGGGGGCCGGGCTCGGGCACGGGCGAGGATCGGCTGATTGGGCGCAGCGGCCAAGACCGGGTGGCGGGACAGCCCGGCTGTGGCGGCGAATGGCCGCGCCTACCGGAGGCCCGAAGGGCCTACCGGACGGCGTAGGCACCTGGCTTTCAACTATGAGTGCAGAAGGTGGAGACGCCGGTGTCGAAGGCACCTATGGATATTCTCAACCGTTCCAAGGTGGAGTCGACATGTGGCCTGCGGCCCTCTTTCACATGGCATCCTGGGGCGACGACGGCAATCCCACCCTGGAAAATATCGACATGAGCGCATCGAACTGGGTCGTGAAACCCAGGGCGGCTGGTACCGTCCAGGTGGGAGAGATCGGCATTCTCTCGGACTTCGTATACGGGATGTACACAGACCCGGTGTTCAGGGACGTCATATTCAGCGATCTCACGCTGGAAAACGACGCGTATTCGGAGGTGATAATTGAAGGGCAGAACATCGTTCACACCCTGACCTGGAGCACTGGCGGGTCCAACCCGGAGCTCGTGATGGAAGACGATGCCGTTTTACACGTCACCGGGGACTTTGTCAAGGAAGAGGGCGAGTTCATCGGGACGGGTGGGGCGGTCAGGTTTGCGGGTCAGGTGGATCAAACGATAGACGGGTTGTTTACGTTTGATGAGCTTGTTGTGGCTAATGAAGGCGATCCTGGTGTGTATTCGGTTGAGGCGGACTCGAAGGTCGTTGTGGAAGGAATTTTAGAGGTTACAGACGGGAGGTTTGTGGTTGGGAGCAACTCCGAGTTTGAGCAGGTGGAAATCCTTTCAGATGGAGAGCTGGAACTGGATGGGACTGTGTACGTGTCAGGGGATTGGAGCAATGATGGGGTGTTGACACATAATTACAACACGGTTCGTTTTGACGGTGTCACGTATCTGCACGGTACACCTGTCGGAGGGG
>Ga0272441_10015986_pt1 | contig 10435 bp, 8 predicted proteins | sample SSMProp6N_FD_193582 | JGI IMG/M metagenome (GOLD analysis project Ga0272441, IMG submission 193582) | Marine sediment archaeal communities from Little Sippewissett salt marsh, Falmouth, MA, United States - SSM-Prop-6N | ecosystem: Environmental > Aquatic > Marine > Wetlands > Sediment ... | reverse complement strand
TTCCCGCATCCCCCCGCACCCGCATCCTCCCGATCCAGTATTCCCCCGATCCAGTATTCCCCCGATCCAGTATTCCCCCGATCCAGTATTCCCCCGATCCAGTATTCCCCCGATCCCGCATCCCCCCATTCCCTAATATTCCCGGATCGTGATCAGAGGTCATCATCATTTTCCTGGTCGTCCCCATCTTCAACCACGTCGATCACCCTGAACTCGAATATGACATCCCCGTCCGGATAGCCGTCCGATGGATCTATCCCGTAAGCCTGATCATATTCCAGGAGTACCACCGATGTTTTGAGGGTCCGGGAATCCTCCACCGCCATGTGAAGGCCCACAACTGCGGTGCCCTCGGATTCGAAGTCACCCAGCTCGAAGGTCATGGTGCCGGAATCATAGACGCTCCAGTCATCTTCAACATAGGATTCGTCAATGCCACGGTGAAGGATGGTCCAATCAAGGGTCACGGTATCGTGCCAATCTGGGTTCTTTCCGAATTGGTCGGTGGTGACGCACACCAGATCAACGCTGTCCTGGGGGGTGGAATTACCATCGGTCCACTGGATTATGATCTTGTGTGTCCGGATCTGGTCCTGGGAATTTACCGAAACGTTCACGAACACGGGCTGGGTGGTACCGCTGCGCAGGTGGACCTGCTGGGCGCTCACCTTAACTCGCCAGGGGCCGCCGTTGTCCACGAACTTGGTCACAGACACGTCCAGATCGTCCAGACCGGTGTTCCTTATGATGATCAAGAACTGGGTCTCCAGGTCCCGTCCCTCCAGAATGTGGGTGGCATTTTTGGAAAACATCTGTTTTCCGTCGGCTCCCCGGGTCTCGTTGAGGACCAGTATCTCGGCCCTTCTGGGTGGGATGGGTTCGGTACCGTCGGTATCGTTGCCAGTGCCATTACCGTTGTCGTCATCCGGTCTGTAAATGTCTTCAGGTTCCGGGTCCCGGGTGGATTGCCAGTACAGATATCCACATATGGCGCCGGCGATCATTATCCCCACCACCAGCACGGTGAGCATTTCCGATGACGGTTTTCCGGTTCCATTGACCCTGGAACCTGCTCCGGCAGTCGGGATCTCCTGGTCGGTCCCGCGCTTCTTGCCCATGGTCCGCGTACCGGTGGATTGGGAATTAAATTTAGCGGAGAGTATACACTGCACTGGTCGGATATCCAAATAGAGAACCGGGAACCGGTGGGAAGGAAAGTCCCGTTTTTATGAGAGGCTCACGGATGATATGATGACATCGTTGGTTGGAACGTCGGAATGACCGCCATCGGAACCGGTGGGAAGGTTTGCAATGGCGTCAACGATCTCCATGCCCGAGGTAACGGTGCCGAAGACGCAGTATCCGTAGCCATCAGCGCACTTGTCCCAGTCCAGGCTGGGGTTGTCAGCATGGTTGATGTAGAATTGGCTGGTGGCGGAATTGGGATCGGAGGTGCGGGCCATGGCTATGGTACCCCGGCTGTTGGCCATCTTTGATGTGGCCGCCTCGTTGACTATGGGGGAATAGGTGGGTGTTTTCTGGACCATGTTGGAGTCGAACCCGCCACCCTGGACCATGAACCCGTTTATCACCCTGTGAAATATGAGTCCGCTGTAGAACCCGTCATTGGCATATTTTTTGAAGTTCTCAACGGTAACCGGGGCCCGGGTGGGTTCAAGTTTTATGGTTATGGTCCCTTCCACGGCACCGGCCACCTTCATGGTAACCGTATTTCCTCCAGTTGGATCTCCCATATCATTTCCTCCAGTTGGATCTCCCATATCATTCACTCCGGAATCGACTGTTTCATCAGATGTATCGGCCCCATCGTAGAGATCCTCGGTGAAATCCTCCGGATCGGTGACCGGATCGTCAAAGGTATCCTGAGATGCGGTACCTTCAGAGGAGCCGTCTTCCGTCGGTCTGTAAACACCGTCGTCCAGATCATCATCGTCGCCCGATGTGAAATACACATAACCGCCTACTGCGGCCACGATCATTATACCGGCCACGATATAGACAAGGTTCTCTCCCAGGTCCATGGAACCCCCGATTTGTAATATCATTGAAATATCTTGGGGTTGCAAACCGGCGGTGGGCCCGGGTAAAGTTGTCCAATGGACTTGATCTCTATCCCCATCTTCGCCCCTTCGCCCTATCCGGAACCACGAACGACCGAACTCAACCTCACACTGATATCTCACGTTCGGAGATGACCACGCTGTCGATGTAGCACGGGTTGTCGGGGTTCAGGGTGCCGTCATTACCCGGGTTACCCTCAAGATTTGCAATATTCATAACAATATCATACCCGGATATCACTTCACCAAACACGGCGTGTTTCCCATCCAGGCCAAGGTTATCTACCACATTGATGAAGAACTGGCTGCCGCCGGTATTGGCTCCTGAGTTAGCCATGGACAGGGTCCATTTGACATTTGACAGCCCCACTCCAAATTCATCCGGGATGACCCATGAATCCGGATCGGACGGGTTACCATATCCTTCATGGTACTTGGCGGCATGACCGCCAGAGCCGTCATTGTTGCGATTGGTATCCTTTGTATTGGGATCTCCACCCTGGACCATGAAGGTTGGAGATACCCTGTGGAAGTAGGTATCATCATAGTACCCGTTTTTTCCATGGTCTATGAAGTTCTGAGCGGTGATCGGGGCTTGATCCGTGTAAAGTTTGACAACGATCTCGCCCTCCACGCTGCCTCTGACGGTGATGGTGGCCAGGGTCTCCGTCTGGGGCCTGTATATATCATCTCCGGTATCGCTGTCATCGTTCCCTGCCAACAGCATGTAGTAGACCGCGACCCCCACCACCAGAACGAACACCACCAGTATGATGATGGCATTGTACTTGCGCTGTTTTTCTTTAAACTCCCGTTCGGAGAAATTGTCCTTCTCGGCCCTTTTACGTTCCCTGTATTCCTGTGACATTCTCTCTCCCAGCCATATTGGATTTAAAGAAAGCATCAGCTTACGGAGATGATCTCGAGTACTGTTACCTGGTAAAAAAGCGTCCTTCCGGCAGTCTCAAGGTTGAAGTCCACGGTTATGGAACCGGCCACTGTCGTGACCACTCCGTTTTTGAGGGATCCATGGAGATCGAACTCGGTCCATTTTTCCGAAAGGTCGGTGATACTTCTACGATCGTAGGTCCTGATGGCATCCGGGTCCACGGAGGTGTCCACGTCATCACTGTTAACATGATGTTGGACATATATTGTCAGGGTGCTCACCTCATCGATCGTGGATTTCCAGGGGAAGTTGCCCACTTCAGCTCCTTCATCTGGCATGTTCCAGAACTCCACGGAATCATCCCTGACGTCCAGAACGGTTATGTTCCATCCCCAGAAGGGATGTACCGCCGATGCCTGCTTGACCAGGAACTCCTCGGTGATGCCAAAGTCCAGAAGGAAATCGGATTTGTCCATCACCTGATAGACAGGGATCTCCTCCCGCAATGGTATCTGAAGGAGGAGTTCGTGGTGGTATGCACCGTACCCTTTCTCCGGTTGCACCTCTATCCAGGTGGTGGTGTTGGTCTCCAGTCCGATCAGGCCCGTGGAAAACCCCTCTGTGGGGGAGCTCTCACCCGCCACCAGGGTGCTGGAGGAGATGACCTCCGGGAAGTTGCGGACCTTTTCGATGGAGCCATCGTTGAAAATGGTAAGATTGGTGGTATCGAACACCTTTCCCGTTGTATCGGGCTCATCCAGGTAACCCGTGTAATCCACCTTGACGGTATCCCCATCCTCAACGGTTTCGGGGATAAAGGGGTCTTCCTCATCGTCGCGGTGCTTGTAATAATTGTACACCACCGCAACGGATATGAGCGTAATTATGACGATCACGGCAATGATCGCTTTCATCTTTGTGGAGCTGAAGTCCATGGTATCGCTTGGGCGTGGTGAAATCCATTGGTTATTAAAAGATTTTCCAAAATGTGGGCGCAATTGGGCAATTATCCGGCGGTCAACCGGTCCGATGGGCCATTTTCAAGGATAAGATAATTCCTGTGAAAAACTCAAATACCCCCGTCCGCTTTGCCAAATCCATGGAGATAAAAGCCCTGAGGGGATTTAGGGATCAGTACCCCGCGGCCATGGGTCCGCGCCGGGAGATGTTCGACCGGATGCGTTCCGTGGCCAGGAGATTCAATTTTCAGGAGATGGAGGGACCCGCGCTGGAGAGCCTGGAACTCTTCAGGGTAAAGTCTGGACCGGAGATCGTGGATACCACCTTCTCGTTCACCGACAAGGGGGGGCGTGAGGTGACCCTTATTCCGGAGAACACCCCCACCGTTGCCAGGATGTTCATTTACAAACAACTGGAACTGGTGCAACCCGTTCGATGGTATTCCATAGAGAGGTTCTGGCGTTACGAGCGTCCCCAGGAGGGTCGGCTACGGGAGTTCTACCAGGGCAATTTCGACATCCTGGGAGACGGGAGCGTCTCGGCGGACGCGGAGATGATCACCATGGCCGCCGATCTGATCAGGGCGATGGGGATAGAGAGTGACACGATCCTCAAGATATCCCACAAGGACATCCTCCGATCCCTTTTTGCCTCATGGGGTGTGGATGACCCGGCCCCGATGTTCCGGGCCGTTGACCGATTGGACAAGGTGGGAGAGGACGCGGTGCGACAGGAGCTGGCCGGGTTGGGCCTGGCCTTGGAAAGGATCCAAAAGCTGCTTCAGACGGTGCAGGTGAGCGGTCCGATCACAAAAACCCTTCCTGGTTTGAAGGGTCTGCTATCTGCCGTGGATGGCCTGGAGGAGACATTCGAGCGCCTTGAGAGGCTCGGCGACCTCCTGGAGGCGGCCGGAGTATCGGATATGTGCCAGCTTGATCTTGGTATAGTCCGGGGACTCGATTATTACACCGGAACGGTATTTGAGGCCTTTGACCGCAAGGGAGAGCTCAGGGCCCTGTTCGGGGGCGGCCGCTACGATAACCTGATAGAGCTTTTCGGCGGCCAGCCCACCCCGGCGGTGGGATTTGCCATTGGAGACGCCGTTTTGGAGATTGCCATGAAACGGTCCGGATCCTGGCCCCATTGGTCTGGAGAACCGGAGTTCTACCTAATCGCGCTCACAGATAACGAGGCAGCGGCCGCCATGGCTCTGGGGACCAAATTGCGTTCAAAGGGGCGATCGGTGGAGGTGGACGGGTCTGGGGCCAAACCTAAAAAGAAGTTCAAGAGGGCCGATCGGAAGAATGCCCGTTTCGTGCTCGTTTTTGGGGAGGACGAGGTCAGGGAAGGGAAAGTGTCGGTGAAGGACCTTTCCACCGGAAAGCAGGTGACGGTTCCACAGGAGAAACTGCTAAATTCTGATCCAGAAAACCTTTTTGACAATTGAAAAAAAGGTCGCCCGAACTTACTTTTTCAGCATGAACACGAGTCCCAGAGGGATCAGGAACACCACCGCGCCGATTATTCCAACGCCCAACGCGCCCATCATATGCTCCACCACCCAGTCAAGGATGGGGGTTGTCCAGGAATCCTTCAGATAGGACATGGGCTTGACATAGATGGCGACCAGCCCTGTCACGAAAAGCAGTACCAGCCCTATCAGGGCGTGTTTAAGATCGACCCCCGAAGGGGCGATGCAGGCAGCGGTGGATCCCACCAGGTAGAGGAAGATGAGGAAGAACACGGTGGCCACCCCGAAATGGGTCACGATGTTGGCATAGAAGATGTCCCCGGTAGTGGTTATGATGGACACGAAGGAATCGAGGAAATTGGACGTGGATATCGATGGGTAGTAGAACACCACCTGGGCATGGGAAAACAGCCATACCAAAAACAGTATGAAAAGCGAACAGCCGAACAGGGGTGCCATGGATATGGCGGATGTCACGAAGGGACCGCGTTTCTCGTGGGTGACGTGCCCCCCGGATTCCTCAAAAAACTTCACTTCCGTCACCGTTGTAAGGGTGAGCTTGGCCACGATGTAATGGGACATCTCGTGAACGATCACTCCAACCCCCACGAAATAACGGTGCGCCCCCTGTGAGAACACCCTGGCAAGCAGGTAGTCCACCATGAAGGAGAACACTATCAGGATGACCATCCAGACAAAAAAGGCAACGAAGCTCCAGGTATCCATTTTACATTCCCCCGTCACTCCTATGATGCAATCCGGCATAGATAAGATTTACATCAAAAAGGGGGACGGGCCGGTCCCCGGAGGGGCGTATCACCAATATCCTCCTCATCCTCATGGTCAAAATCGTATCGGGCTCTACGCTGAGCGTTCCCGCGCAGGAGAAGTAGAAGGAAAACCACAATAACGACGACCAGAACCAGGACGATCGCCCCGGCTACCATAAGGAATGAACGGTCCGACCCGTTGTCAGCCCCCTCTGAATTTGAAGAGGGTTCCGTATCATCATCGTCGTCACCTCCGCTCCCCGCCTCCCTATCATCTTCCGCTCCCTCGCCGCCCTGATCCAGCTCGCCCCCTTCCCCCTTCTCACCATCATCCTCCGTTCCCTCGCCGCCCTGATCCAGCTCGCCCCCTTCCCCCTTCTCACCATCATCCTCCGTTCCCTCGCCGCCCTGATCCAGCTCGCCCCCTTCCCCACCATCGTGTCCATCATCATCTCCACCCGGTTCGCCATCCGCACGGGGGCCATCCTCGATCACTATCACCCCTTCATGGACCTCTCCAAACGGTACACCTTCAAATGCCATTGAAACAGAATAATCATGGGATCCGGGCAGGGGCGCGGTGAAGCTAACGGAGACCGTCCAATCGTCTCCCGGGAGGACGTTTACGGGGCCGTTCACAACCGCCTTTTCAAGGGGGGCGTCGTTTAGGAGGAACAGGGCGGAATGGATATCTGAGGTCCAGGCGGAGGTTCCGATATTGCTGAAAGTAACGCTCAATTTTACCTCCTCACCGGTGATCACGCTGTCGGGAGCATCCCAGTTGCTGACCTTGGAATGATAAAGAGGTGGATCGGTTATGGTAACGGTCAGGGGGGAGGACCATTCCGATACAGATCCCCACTCGTTTTGGGCTCTTACCCTCACTTCGTACGTTCCCGTAGCGTCCCATTGATGTATCCCTTCCACGGTGGCCCCCGGCTCCACGGGCCCCAATTCATCCTCATTCCCATCATCCCAAGAGAAGGTCAGGTTGACCATGTAACCGCCAGGGTCAGAAGCCGAGGCTGTGAAGATCAGCTCCTCACCAACATAACCGTTGAGCGATCCCTGGGGTGCAGTCGGGGTGTCCGGTGAGGGAACGGAACCGGTGGTGCCCGTACCACCGTTGGAGAACTGGGAGACGTTGGGAACCTCGTCCGATGTCCGTATAAGGAAATGGTATGTGGTGTCGGGGAGAAACCCGCCCACGATATGAGTCACGAATGTTCCTGCCGGAGAAGGGGTTGGAAGACCCGTACACACGATGGCCGAGTCCCAGTTGGTCCCGGTAACTGGCGTGCCTTCCAGATACCTGAGATCGTAAGACGCGGCTGTACCTGTTTCCCCATCATCCCCGGGTGCGGTCCATGATATCAAAAGAGAGAACGGCCCCACTGCCGATACTGCCAGATCATTCACCTTCCCGGGAGGGGTCAGGTCGGGGGGCGGTAGGGTTGTCCCTGAAGCGGAGTTCGAAAGGGGCGATGTGTTGGGCACATCGTCCCAGGCCTTCAATGCAAAATGGTAGGTGGACTCCGGTTCAAGACCGGTGACCGTGATACTTTCGACGGACCCACCGGCCGAAGGGGCGGGAATGCCCGAGACCACAGTTGCACCGTCCCAGCTCGCCCCCGTGATCGGCGATCCCTCGAGGTACCTTATCTCGTATCCTGAAGCCGTCCCGGCAGCTCCGTCATCGCCCGGAGCGGTCCAGGTCAGATTAAGCGTGTTCACACCCGGGTTCACCACCGCCAGATCGGAAATCTTGTCCGGGGGTGTTACATCCAGCGGTTTGATGGTAAATGGACCCGCCCCCCCGGATATGGAACCGTCATTTGTCGTTAGTCGAAATATGCAGTCTTCCGAGTTTATTGCTGGAACGGACCATGTGAATTCCCCCCAGTAGGGGAGGTCCGATGCCACCGCCGTCCAGGTCAACCCCCCGTCATCACTGAGCTCGGCGATCATCTTCTGATAGGTGTTTAGGGAGTTCCACTTCACCGTAACAGTTTCATCCTCCATCAGCAAGTCACCCGCCGCCGGTACACTGATGTTTATCCACCCATCCCCCTCGTCATCGTAACCGCCGAAGTTGTTGGCCCAGAACCATTTCCCGGACCCGTAAACCCTTGCAAGGCCCATGATAATGAATTGGGGACGGCGCATGTTCTCGTCATGCCCGGGTGAGTTCTTCCATCCCTGGAAAACCGATTCACCGCTCGTATAGCCATAGGCTATGTTCTCCCCTTTCCATGTCGAGTATGCGTATCCGTGATCGGCCATCCGTTCGAAGGGGTCCCGGCCCTGGGAATCCGTGTGGTCGAGATAGTCCTTCTCCGCCATGTCCCGGGCCATCCATTCCGATGCCTCGCAAATCGCCCTGGAGATCTTCAGAGCAGGCGCACCGATCCCCGCTCTGTATTCGTTTATCCGGTCTATGAAGTAGAGCTCCTCCTCATCCATGAACCAGGAAGGCTCGTCGGATCGGATGTCCGGAGCAGGGCCAGGTGGATGATCAGCATCCGATCCCTCCGCTGGTTCAGGCAGCATCCATGCCATACCGATGCTACTGGCAAGAAGAACAAAAAGTACAAGGAAAGATGTCCGGACCTTCACGATTTTTCAATGGGGTCCTTGGAATAAATAAGATTCGTCAGGATTAGACCGTTGGTCACAACCCCAGCTCATTTTTAAGAAAATCCACGTGATGCTTCTTCAGCCCGCCTCCCCGTTTTTTCGAGTTGGCCTGTATCTGTTTTATGAGTTCTTTGAGCCGGGTCCTGCCCCCCTGGGTACGGGAGGTTTCCCTTGGGGTCATCCCGTCCAGTACCTCCAGGGGGCTGTCCAGCCACCTCTTGTAGTGTTCGTATATGAGGTTGTCCAGAACATCCTCCCCCGATAGGTTCTGTTCCTTCTCAACCCGGTTCTCTTCCTCGGAACCCTTCCCCTCTTTACTGAAGCTGACCATCTCGTTGAGAACCTCCTCGATCAGTTCCCTCCCCATTTTGAGCCTGGCATGGGAAAGGCATTGGAGTATCAGCTCGTTGTCCAGTACCTGAACGCTTCCCATGTTTAAAAACCCGGTATCCTTTCCCTCTTCGTTGTAAATACTAGAGGATATCCGCATGGGCCGACGGGCTCCCTCATCGCCGGGAGGTTCCCACTCCTTGACCTCTCTTTGGGTCCTTACCCAATCGAAAAGGTCGCCCTCATCTTCGCCCTCAACCCGCCAGAAATCCGGCTGATCGTTTAGGATGTTGGTCACGGTTTCCCGATCCGATAGATCGTAATGGGCCCTGCACACCTCCACGGCATCTCCCTCGAATGTAACCACCGAAGGATCTTTTATTGAAGCAGCCCGGCTCCTGAATATCATATCCAGGGATGGATAGCTGCGAATGAATCCGGTCGCATCCAGCTTTTTGCCTGTCTTGCCTGTGATATCGTCAAGTATCTGTTTGCGCATTCGGGCTGGGAAGTGATAGGGGATACCTTCCATTGTCCACCCGGTCTCGGTGGGAACCCCCCAACCGATCAGCAGATCTCCCTCATTCACACCGGTGCCCAGGAAGTACCCGTCCAGTGACAGTTCGTCGGAACCTATCAGGTCCCGGCAATTCAGACCATTGACCATCACCTTCGTAATCTCCAGTACCACAGGCCGCGATTGAAGCCACCGGTTCAAAACATCCTTTTCATCATCCGGCAACCGTTCTCCCCACTCCTTTTCAAACCAATCAATGCCCCTGAGATCTCCATTGCCGAAACGGTGCCCCATCATGTGCCAGGTGTGGAAGCGCATGAAATGATCCTGATCTGGTTTGGTCTTACCGTCGAAGAACTTGGAAAGACCCCTCACCACCGCACTCTGGTGCCGGGGTTCTTCTATGAACCTGAAGAGCCGTCCCCGTAGCCGGACCTCTGCCGATGCCTGAACGGTCTTTTTGTCTTCACTGGTTGTGGTCTTCCCGGTCAAATGGATCACTTCAGTTCCCGAAGGCTCCTAACCCGTTCAATGGTCTATGGACATTTACACCTTTTGTTCCTTTGGCCAGTAGTATGCACGGTATCCTCTTCATTATCCCGTCCCGGCCCTCATCGTTTTCCGATTTCCAATCCTTCATTCTCCACCCGCCACCACCACTACTTCGCCACCACTACTTCGCCACCACTACTTCGCCACCACTACTTCGCCACCACTACTTCGCCACCACTACTTCGCCACCACTACTTCGCCACCACTACTTCGCCACCACTACTTCGC
>Ga0272441_10015984_pt1 | contig 10436 bp, 16 predicted proteins | sample SSMProp6N_FD_193582 | JGI IMG/M metagenome (GOLD analysis project Ga0272441, IMG submission 193582) | Marine sediment archaeal communities from Little Sippewissett salt marsh, Falmouth, MA, United States - SSM-Prop-6N | ecosystem: Environmental > Aquatic > Marine > Wetlands > Sediment ... | reverse complement strand
TAATTTATTTCTATCTACAAAATCAACTACTGCTAAAATAACGCCAAGTGCGTGCCCTCTGAAATCGTGTCCTCCAATTACTCCACCTTTCTTAACCTTTGGATACCACATTTCAATATCTTGTAGTACATAAGAATAATTATGATTTCCATCAATATAAACAACATCAACAGAATTATCTTTAAATGATTTTACTGCCTTCTCAGATGTCTGCCTTATAAGTTTCATATGTGGAAAAAAGTTTGCTTTTCTTTTTGCAATATTATATCTTTTCTCACCATCTAAATATGGGTCTACTAAAAACAAGTGTTGTAATTTGATATGATGTAAAATATTTTCAGCATTATTACAAAGAGCAGAACCTACTTCTACAAATGTAATATCATTTGATAATTCGCCTTTCTTTTGGAGTTTTTTTACATAAGCTGTCATAGGTCTTGTTTGATATTGTAATGGAATAATATCTTTTGATAATTTACCAATTTTATCTTTTATCTTTAAATCATTTATTATCTGTCATCACCTTCTCCTTTTAAAACTCCTCTATTTTGTCTGTCTTTTAATTTTTGTATATTTGCTTGTGCTATAATATCTAAATTTAAATTTAATTCTGAAGCAAGATTAGATATATACCAAAGAACATCGCCTAATTCTTTGTGTATTTTTTGTCTGCTTACATCAGAAACTTTTCCATTACAATCTCTTATAATTTTTTTAATTTTCTCTGCAACTTCTCCAGCTTCTCCACATAATCCTAGAGTTGGGTATGTGATATTATTTCCTTTATTAGGATATATCGCTGTCTTTCTTGCTTCTTTTTGATATTCTTTAAAATTCACTTTATCGCCTTCTTTAATTTTTCAGCATCATCAAGAAACATTTTCACTGTTTCTTTTGTCCTAGCATGAATCAAACTTTTTTCAAGTATATTTGGTGGAACTGTAATTATATCTGCTCCATAATGCAACCACTCTGATATATTCAAAGCTTCCCTTACAGAACCTATTATTAATTCTGTATCACCTGTGTAATGATAATTATCAAGAAATCTCCTAATTTTTCTTATTTCCCATTTAGAATTATATCCCATATCATTTACTCTTCCACCAAAAAGTGATACATATCTTGCTCCTGCTAGTGTTGCTGTAATGCACTGAGTCGTATTCATTATAGCAGTACAATTAATATCTATTCCATAGTTAGTTAATTCTTTTATAACTTTAAGATTATCAAGTTCTCCATTTGGTCCATGGAAGGGAATTTTGATATTAATATTTTTAGACCAATTACTAAATTCTTTAGCTTGTTTTATCATTTGTTTTGGTTCATTTGATAATACCTCTACTGACACGGGATATTCATCTAATAATTCTGCTATTTGAATAGTCCTAGCTTTTATTTCATCAAAACTTTTAAACCCATCTTTAACCATAATGGTTGGATTTGTTGTTACACCTCTTATAACTCCCATTTCATAATATTTTTCAATTTCATTTAAATTACTACTATCTAAAAATATTGGCATTATTTTTCCTCCATTCTATTTTTACTCTCTATCCAAGACCTCACATTATTATATTCGTTTCCATTCATTTTACATAATTGCCTAGCAATTATTTCTAAATTTATTAAAAGTTCTTTATCCATTATATAACTCCTTATATATTTTAATATTACAATCTCTGCATATCCATCCAATTCTGCCGATTTCTATTTCTTCTCCTTCTCCTAAATCTCTTTTGCATTTAGGGCAATTAATCTTCATATTCTTTCCTCATCTTTTCTTTCATAAGAGGTTTTATTTTATCTTCGTATTCAGCATAAGAATATAATTTTCCATTCACTTTAATAAATCCCATTAGTCCATATATCCTAGAGCTCTTAACCTATCTTTTACTTTCTCTTCATCTTCTTCACTTAATTCACTTTCTGATACTAAATCATTAAGTACATAATTTATATATTCTTCTATAGATTTAAAACCAGTACCTTCTATCTTTTCCTTAATTTTTTCTACTATATCATCATTTATTTTTATTTCCATTTGGTCTCCACCTCACTTTAGTTTTTAATGCTACATGAGGAGTATAATGTAGCTGTTCGATATCTTCATTTCCTTTCCAATCACAAGCTATTCTATGCCAGTGGTCTGGAATAGTTGCATATGTTGGTTGACATAATGCAAATGTTGGTTCTTCATCAAAATAATCTTTACAAAATAAAATAAATTTTGCTAACCAAGCATCTGAATAAAATGGTGCTGGTTCTTCTATATGTTCCTTTGATATAATCATAATTCTTTTATTATGTTGTTTCATATTTTTAGTTGGTAATATTACTATTTCTTCATCTTCATAAAGATATTTATCTTTTTCATTTTTTAATGCTTTGCAAAGTTTGCATTCCATTATATCAACTCCAAAAACTCATTTGGCCTAAGTGTTTCATCTCCTACATATAAATCTTTTGGATATCCCATTATAAGTTTATGATATTTCACTCCCCATTCATTAAGTTCTCTTTCTGTTAACTCTCTCCAATCTATTCCACTTGTAGAACCCCTTGCTGTCACTAAAAATATTTGACAACCTTTATCATATAAATAATTTAAAAGTGATATCATTGCTTCATCAGGAATAGCATCTGCATAACCTTGATTTTTGCTATCACACAAAGTTCCATCTATATCAAACCAAATTGTAACTTTTTCTCCATTATCTATTCTTTTCAATGTATTCCTTATAAAAGGATTCATATTCTATCTCCTTCGTGTAAATCAAAAGCTATTAAATGATGAACTACAACATGGAATGATTCTACTAAAGGCGTTGAGTTTACAGGAATTACTATACAATAATCACATTCTTCCTTCATTGCTCCACCATCAAAACCAGAGAGACCTATTGTAATACCATTATTTTCTTTTACATACTTTATTGCCTTCATTAAGTTTTGAGACCAGAGACCCGCCTTATCACTACCAGAACCACCATGTACTGATATAGTTATAAGAATATCTCCTTCATTAAATAATCTCTTCAATTGGTCTGTGTACAAATGCTCCCAACCATTATCATTTATTATAGCAGTTGCAAGGCTCATATTCTCATTAAGTGATATTGCCTTAATTCCTCCTATTTTAAAAAGGTCTGCTTTCATATGATTTGCTGTTCCAGCACTTCCACCATTTCCACAAATAAAAACTTGTCTTCCTTCTGCTCTTGCGCTTTTTAGAACACATAAAACATCTACTATAGTTGATGACTGAGTATACATCTTATGAGCTAATTTTTTTATTTCTTCTAAATAATTAAGGACTTCCATCGTCTTTCAGCTCCTTTTGATATTTTAATACTGGTATCATAAAAAATGTAGCACTTGCAAAAGTGATAGCTATACCTAAATGAAATGATATGTTATAATAAACATAGCTTCCAATAATAAACAGAACAAAACTAATTAAAAAGCAAGATATTATCATAAAGCAACAACACCTTCCATATCAAATTCAAAAGGAATACTTTTTAATCCAACATTTTCCATCATCTGCACAAAACTCCAATGCTCCTTAGCTGGTCCTGAATGATAAAATAACATAAATCCTCCTCCAGGCGCTCCTATCATTTTTCCACCAATAGCTCCTCCTCTTTTAAGTGCAAAATTATATAATTTATCAATTTCTTCATTTGATGATAGATTAGAATATTTCTTCTTTATACACCAATGCTTATGCATCAAAGAACCATAAAATTCAAAGTCACTTCTTTCAAGTGCATCTTTTGATTCTATTCCTATTTTTTTGATTTCATCCATATATTCCATCATATCTGATTCATCTTTTTTTATTTTCTCATCTTGAGTTTTTAATGCTTGAGATGCTAATTGACTTCTTATGTTTCCAGTATAAAATAAGAATAAATTTTCTTCTAAATCCATTCTAATTAAATCTTCATTTATAAGAGGAATTACAGATACGTTTCCATTTTTATGAAATTTATATGCTCTTATTTTTCCAAAAGCACAAGCATATTTATCCTGTTTACCTTCATGTTCCTTCATAATATCAATTTCAATTTCACAAGCTTCTTCTGCTAATTCTCTTTTACTAACTTTATATCCTTTATAAAGATGTAAAGTATTCAAAAGTGATATTAAAAAAGCACCAGAAGAACCCATTCCAGTTCTTGCAGGAATATTTGCAAGTGATGTTAATTCTATACCTGCTTTTATATCTAGATATTTTAAAGCATTTCTTATTAAATTATGTTTGATAGAGCTAATATTTTTTACCTTTTCTATATCTGAATATTTTAAAGAATAATTTCCAAAAAATTCTTTGTTTGCTGATACATATACGTGTTTATCAATTGCGCCTGCTATGAGAAACCCTTCTCTTTTCTCATAATATGATGGAAGGTCTGTTCCACCTCCTCCAAGTGATATTCTAACTGGCGTTTTACTTATTATCATTTTCTAATCTCTCCTCAATTATTTTCTTAAAATCACAAATATGGGGCTTGTACAACCCTAATTCTTTATTACAACTATAAAAACCATAAGGAGTATGAATTCCATTCTCCTGTCCATGGTCTGATACAATTAAAAGTAAATCATCCTTTGATAATCTATCTTGCACTTCTTTTACAAGAGAATTAAATCTTATATAAAATTCATCAATTGTTATCTTATCTTTAAAAAGAGCGTGCTGTATTCCATCAAGGCAATACCAATACATCATTATTAGTTTATAATCTGTTTCTAATAATTGGAAAAGCTCTTCTTTTTTATCTTGAATTTCCTTCCTATATTTAAATGCAAACTCATTCTTTTTCTTTGGGTCATTCATTACATCAAAAATATCCCAGCGTGCAAGTGTATCCATTGATATATCATATACTGGAATATAGCAGTGAGCTGATTTGAATGAATTATCAAATAATGTTGGTGCTTTGATATCTTTTCTTTCAGGATGTCTAGCAAACTTACTTTTTTTAGTGATGTCCTTAAAAATATTTACTAAATCCTGTGACATTTTTTTCTGTTCTACATTATCAACATATTTATTTTTATACATAAAATTTCTTAGTGGAAACACTAAATTATCAAGAAAAAATTGTAATGGTTGCTTAAATAATATAGGTGCATTATATCCCATTTTTTTAGGTTCACATCCTGTAATGAAGCATGGCCACACAATAACTGTGGCTGGCTCTTTCCAGCCTTCAGTAATAGGTACAATAGTTTTGCCATATTCTTTCTGTTTTAAATAACTTAAATTTAATTTTTCTACTCTATTATATTCCAGAGCATCTATTCCTAAAATAACAACTTTACTCACTTGGCATCACCATTTCTTTAATATATCCTAATCCTCCAAAACCAAGTCTTACAAAGTTTTTGATACTTGATTGTTGATTTTGTAAAAGGTCAGGATATCTTTTTTTCAATTGATATCTGCATCTTCCATAAAGGAAAGATTGTTTGATAAATTCTTTAGTGTTTTGAGTATGATTATGAAAAACTTTCATCTTTGGTTCATAAGTAATAGTAAAACCTTTTTTGATACATCTATAATTAAAATCAATATCTTCAGAAAGCTCTGTATCTCTTATATCTCCAACTTTAGCAAATACATTTTTCCAATGAGCTATGTTACAGAAAGGATAAGTAATATCTTGTCCATTTATCCAAATAGGAACTCTTGGAATATGTCCTCTTTTAGGATGAGGAGAATACCCTGCAACAATTTGATTATGATTTGTAGCTTTTTTCATTGCCTTAAACCAATCTTTTGTGAGTTCTACATCAGAATCCAAATTGATGATTATATTTCCTTTAGCTTTCCATGCGCCTTTAGACCTAGCAAAACCTTTTGTAATTCCGAAACACATATATTTTTTTGCAAAGCTCTCATCTATAATTTCTTGTGTTCCATCATTACTTCCAGCATCAATAAAAAGAACTTCCGTTTCAGGCTCTTTATCTATTCCATATTTTATCATAGATTGTAATAAATTAACAACTTCATCTTTGCAATTATATGTTGGAATTACAATTGAATATTTTATCCCATCGCCTCCTTAATCATTTTATTTCTTTTCTCCCAGTCAGGCTCCCATAGATGGCATTTTGTGCAATAATAATCTTCAAATGGAGTATACCCATGGCTAAATGGAATATTTCCGCATCTTGGACAAATATTTTTATCCTTTTGTTTTAAATGTTTTAGACCATACCATATATCCTTTACAAGACCCATCTATTTCTCCTTAAACCACCTTACAGTCCTTCTTATTGCCTCCTCGCAATTATACCTTGGTTCCCATCCAGTATCTAGCGCTTTTTCTATTGATAAGATTGTATAAGGTGTATCACCTTTCCAACCTCTATCTCCTCCAGTATATGAAAATGATGGATGCAAACCCATCTCATCACATACTATATCTGCCAATTCTTTTACATGAATTGTGTCGTGATTTCCTAAATTATAAACATCAGTTGATAAATTATCATAACCATTCTCAGGAATATACAAAAGACCATTTACGCAGTCATCAACATCAAAAAAAGATTTTTCTTGCATTCCATCTCCAAGGATTTCTAAATGTTTTGGATTCTGTTGTAACCTATAATAAAAATCGTGTATTACACCTCTATGCATATTTCTTCCTACTACATTTGCAAATCTAAATATCCAAGCTTTGATTCCGTATAAATGAGCATAAGCATTGATAAAAGCTTCATTTGCTAACTTTGATGCTCCATAAAGTGATATAGGTTTTATATTTCCTACATCTTCTGGTGTTGGTACTTCTGATGTTTCTCCATAAATTGAAGAACTAGATGCAAATATTAAATCTTTGATATCTTTGATTCTCATAAATTCTAAAACTGCTGATGTTCCCATCACATTATTATCTAAATCCATAGTTGGAAACTTAAAACTTTTCTTTATATCGGCAGATGCAGCAAGATGATATATTTTTTCAATTCCTTTTAATTCGTGAGAATGGTCTTGTATGTTATTGATATCATCCCAAATAATTTTAAAATTTTTATATTTATCATTTTTCATTAAATCAAACATATTGCTAAGCAATTCCATCTTATCTTTGTCTATATCTATTCCTATAACATAATGATTTTGTTCTAATAGCGTCTTTACTAAATTACTTCCTATGAAGCCTGAAGCTCCAGTAACTAAGCATCTCATTTTTCCACCTTCAATTTATAATCTTATTTCTTTGTCTGTTTTATAGTACTTTTTTAAATGGGCTGGAAAATCACTTTTAGGAATAAAACCTAAATCCAACCAACTTTTAATTTTATCTACTTCTGTTTTTAAATAATTAATTTCTTTTTCTAAATATTTTTTTTCTTCCTCATCAGTTTCTTTTTTATGTAAATTAATTAGCATTGTTAATTGTGTTTTCATTTGAGGAACATAAACATCTCTCCACCACATTTCCCAAAATGGTTGAAAAGCATATACTTGATATGGATTATAAATGATATTAGCTCTTGATTCTGTTCTGTACATTTCCATTGTATCAGTATATATATGAGCTCCTAACCAAATTAAAAAAACTATAATAGCAAAAATTAAAGGAACACCAACATATGTTCTTGGAATAGAAAATATTGTTTCAGGTAATCTAAATTCTATATAAGGATAAACAACAAATGAAAGATTGATAGCTAGTAGAATCAGACTACCAACTGCTGCCATTCTCTTCATTTTAACATATTGCACATTAACAAATTTTCTTATTTTTTCGTCTTTATCCTTAATCATTTTATCCTTCTACATTTATATCAACAATATTTTTTTCTGGTTTTATAAATTTATTTTCATCATAATATGTTCTGTTTCCTCTAAAAAGTTTAATATTATACACATCTGGAATTAAATTATTTATTTGATATGGTTGATTTACTAAACTTCTATTATAGTAGATTCCTTTGTAACTTTGACTTGAAACATTTAGATATACTGCTTCTCTTAATCCTGTTATATTTCCTTCTAAAGAACCATAATTGACATTAAAAACAATTTCATCTTCAAAAGGAACTTCTCTCATAGCTTGCTCCTCTGTAATATCGCCTAAATTATATGAATCAATTTCTTGACCTCTCATACCAAGTATTAAAGTGATATTTCCAGCAGGTGCAATTACTTCAAATTGCCCATCTTGAACTAATGCAGAATCATGTTGAATTCCATACTCATCTACAACATATACTATTGAGCCATCATAACTTGTGTTTTCAATATATACTTCTCCACTTATTTTAGCTCCAGCATAATATTTCGCTATCATCACAGCTGGTCCAAGATAAGCAATTCTCCAATGTTTTTGTAAAAGAGTTGGTGCTCTGTTTTCTTCTGATTCACCATAATATGTTCTATAAATCATTGAATTATAAAAGGCATCTTTTTTAATTGTTTGAACTTTTAAATCTAACTGACTTCTTTCTCCTATAGACATATTTTCTAAATCTTCTTCATCATACTCTATTCCACTATTTTTATCTACATAAGCAGTTTTAAAGAAATCATCCTCTAATGTAGAATATTGATGTGTTGATTTATCAGAAAGGAAAGGAAACACGCCAAATATTTGATGTATGTCTCTTCCTTCAATTCCATAATATCTAATACTATAACCTGTTGCTTCCATCATATCAAGATAAAGCTCTGTTAATTCATCGTCAGTAAGAGTTTCTAGTATATCGCATCCATCGTGATACATTGCATTATGCTCTCTTACTCTATAAATTGTATTTCCATATTCTTCCGCAACTAATGTATCATATGATGGTGCATATTTTACTGGATTTTTTATGATATTGATAAAAGTTTCACTTTCATTTCCTAGATATTGATTTAAAACTTCCATAACTTGAGGATTATTTATTTCTGATACTGCATTTATTTTAGTTGTTGCTTCTTTAGTTCCTTCAATTAATCTTATAATAAGAACACCAGTTGCCTCTTTTTCATTTTGTGCAGTATGAAAATTTCCTGCAGCAAATAATCCATGCTGATAGTTTTCAGCTACTGAAGGATGCTGGCTCATTGATACTATATAAAAACCATAATCCCACCAACTAATTATTGCAGGTTTATCCTTATCTTCAGATATTTCAGTATCTTGTTGAGATAACCAATAACAAGCATCAGCCCAATGCATTTGCTCACTCATTCCACCACCAAAGTATCCTTGAAAGTCTTCTCCAAATATTTCTTTATCTAATGAAGATGGAGTTGCAGCATCAAGAGCAAGATAAGCATTTGGCATAATTATTCCAAAAGCAATAAAAATAATTCCTGCTATTTTTAAAATCTTAACAGCCTTTAATTTGCTTTTTACTCCTGACACAGACTTAATAGTTTTAAACATTGATTTATAATCTAACTTTACAATAATTCTGTATATGATAAAACCAGTAAAAACTAGTAGTAAAGGAATCAAATCATTTAAAAATCTTCCAGCTGTTGATAGCATCCAAAGTTGAATTATAAATACAGCAACTACAAATAAGTTCTCTGATTTAAATTTAGTTTTGTATGTTTGATACATATAAAGAACAAAACCAACTAATCCAACCCATAAAAGAATTGGACCTATCATCATAGCAATTTGACTTAATCCATATGTATGTGCTTCTCCAATAGTAAGTGATACTTTATTTCCATAAATACCAGCTCCAAATATAACACCACTTAACTTTGTTAATACTGGAATTCCTTTAATAGAGCCAATATGAGCTAAATAAATTATAAACAAACCTATTCCTCCTACAATTGCAGATAATGGAAATACAATCACCGCAGGTAGCTTCATCTTTTTAATTGACATAGTTATTGCTATAATAGCAATCGCTGGAATAAGAACTAAAACTGTAAATGGAAGTGTAATTCCTTTGATAACAAAATAAGGATATGAAATTATAAATCCAATAAAAAGTGCAAGTGACATTGATATTTGATTTTCTAGATTATATTTAGCTTTTAGAATATCAAAGAAAAGCTGAGCAATCATATATCCAACTATTAAAAATAAAATTACTTGTCCTGCAACCCAACTTAACTGAATTGCTCCTATTGATATTCCAGTTAATGCACCTAAAAGAAACTTTTTATTCCTGTCTTTTTCTTTAAGTGCTTTGATAGCAAAGAAAAATGTAATTGTAAATAATAAAAGTAAAAATGAATCATGGTCAAATAAAGCAAGTGATGAACCATGACCACCTGAAATATGAGCTGGAACCAATGCTACAAAAAATGCTGATATCAATCCTGCTTTTTTTCCAAATAATTCTTTTCCAATTCCATAAACTGGAAATACTAAAAGTGCTCCATAAATTGCTGGAAGAAATAACATACTCCAACCCAAAGCATCCATCGTTGGCATAAAATTCTCAAGAACATT
>Ga0272441_10015983_pt1 | contig 10437 bp, 10 predicted proteins | sample SSMProp6N_FD_193582 | JGI IMG/M metagenome (GOLD analysis project Ga0272441, IMG submission 193582) | Marine sediment archaeal communities from Little Sippewissett salt marsh, Falmouth, MA, United States - SSM-Prop-6N | ecosystem: Environmental > Aquatic > Marine > Wetlands > Sediment ... | reverse complement strand
TGGCATGCCAGATAGTTAGTGACTATCCTCACCTGGATCTGAAAAACAGGATAGGCGAACAAAAGATCATTCTCAATGACCTGCTTATGTTACTGCGTCCCTATAATGAGTCCAGTGATGAATACAATGCACTTTATAACGATTTTGAGCTCCTGAAACGTGAATATACAGACGTAAGCATAACATTTACTCCTGGTGAGCCTGAAACGGTAGAAAAAGATGGCAGGCTTGTTGTCGTTCAGAACGAGGAAAGCAATGTGGTTATCAGTGATGATATACTGGAGAATATAATACAAAAAACAGAGGAAATCAGAAACAAAATAATATCACTTTAACTCCTGGATATGAAAAGGACAACAATTGTTTTCATAAATATATTTCTGGCTGTATTCGCCCTTACTGCCCAGGATCAGCAACAGATGGTCACTGATTGCGCCCTCAGTATATCCGGAAATACTACTTACCTTAAAGACTTTGTCATTAAGTTACCGGAAACAACTAACCAGGATAATATTCCTGTTCATAAAGAGAATATATACCTGATGAAGAAACAAAGGTACCTCTTTACCCAGTGCAACGCTGATAATTCTGATGGAGAACTGACAATAGAGCTATATGATGCCAATAACCTGATTACAAGTTCAATTAACAAGAGAAGTGGTAAAGTTTATTCGTCAGTGGAGTTTTCATGTAATAAAACAGGCCTTTATACAATGTGGTATTCATTTAAAGATGGAAAGAATGGTACGGGAGTTGGAATTGTGTCTCTCCTTAAATGACCATTGCCCTGTTTAATTGCATAAACAATACCGAAAGGAAAATAATAGCAAATAAATAATTTGCTATTTTTTTATTCCTGATCATTACAAGGTAATGACTGAGGAAATATACAATCGGTATAAGAAGGACATACATCAGTCCGACAGATGCCGTAGGAACCAGGAAATATATTACTATCGTCAGAATGAACATCCAGGTAAAAAGTGAAAAGATCTTTCTCGACCTGATTTTTTTCGTATTGAAAATGCTCCACAGATGTATAAGTGACAATAGAAAAATAAACGCATTGATGGATGATATTATGATGAATTCTGTTGACCAGTAGTATTCAGGTACATCTGTCAGGAAACTGTTAATAAAGAATTGGTTAAGCAGGGTAATGTCCCTGCCCGTGAAATAGTAAAACGCATAGAGGATAATAAACGGTGTAATCAAACCAATGAAAGAAATCAGAATCTCCCTGAAATTAAAAGACCTGAACATTATTATTCCTATAATTATCAAAAGGTAAAACCAGATAATATTGGTATAAATAAGGGCAGTGATTCCAATTATCAAAGAAGCATCAAAAAGATTGTAAGCTATCCCTGGTTTTCTATAGGACAGAATAAGCCTGTCAATTGCTACCAGGAGCAATAATGAGGCCGGAAGTATCGGGTTGAGCACCTGGTTACTATATATATAACCACTCAGCAGTACATAGAGTGAGGCAGGAAGAAAGGTTCTTTCATTGATGAAGAACAGGCGGGTATTGAAATTCACCAGGTAAATACCTGTTACAATAACAAGAACCATAGAAAAAATAATACCGGCCAGGGGTCTTCCATTGAAGAGGCTGATTAATAATGAATATAAAGGAGCGGGGTTGTCGTTATGGTAGAGTGACGGTTGTACAGGATTCAATAATGGCTGTAGCCATATCAGAACAAGGCTAATTATTATAACAATTATTGTCCCGGGGCCAATACCCCTGTAGATCTTTAGCAGCATATTTTAATGTAAGTCGAATCCAATATCTTTCCTGAAATATTTTCCCTGGAAATCAATAATTTCTGCATTAACATACGATTTCTTCAAAGCATCTTTCAAATCAGACCCATAAGAACTAATTGCCAGAACTCTTCCCCCCGAGCTCAATACACTGTCACCTTCTTTTCTGGTTCCTGCCTGGAAAATGATGCTTCCGGTTGTTTTGTCAATATTCAATATCTCCTTCCCTTTCTCGTATGCACCGGGATAACCTCCTGAGACAAGCATGACGGTTACAACTGTTTCTTCAGATATTTCAATATTTCTTTCTTTCAGATCCTCTTCAGCAACGCCAAGCAGCAAGTCCATTAAATCACTTTTTATCCTTGGTATCACAACCTCGGCCTCAGGATCTCCCATCCGCACGTTATATTCTACAACATATGGATCACCATCTACCTTCATGAGTCCAAAATAGAGAAAGCCCTTATACTTAATTCCCTCTCTTTTCAGCCCTGATATAGTTGGTTTAATAATTCTCTCTTCTACCTTTCTAAGGAAGGCCTCATCTGCAAAGGGCACAGGAGAGACAGCGCCCATACCACCTGTATTCAGGCCTGTATCGTTTTCTCCCACTCGTTTATAATCCTTGGCTTCAGGAAGTATTTTGTAATCGTCCCCGTCGGTCACAACAAAAACCGAAAGTTCTATGCCCTTGAGAAATTCTTCAATCACGACTATGTTTCCTGCTTCCCCAAATTTGCCCGAGAACATCCTGTCCAGCTCCAGCACTGCTTCATTATAATCATTTATTATCAATACTCCTTTCCCTGCAGCCAGACCGTTAGCTTTTAAAACATAAGGCTTATTCATTGTCCTCATGAATTCACAAGCACTTTCATAGTCTTCCTTTTTAAAACTCTTATAGGCTGCTGTAGGTATGTCGTTCTTTTGCATAAATCTTTTGGCAAAATCCTTGCTCCCTTCAAGAATAGCCCCTTTTTTTCCCGGGCCCACAACAGGTATATGTCTGTATTTATCATTTCCCAGGAAATAATCGTGAATACCTCCTACAAGAGGTGCCTCCGGACCAACGACTATCATATTTATATCATTGGCAAGGGCAAATTCAGCAACAGCCTCAAAATTCCCTACATCAAGATTTACATTATCACCTACGAGAGCTGTACCGGCATTACCTGGTGCAATATATATCTTTTCAACCCTGTCGCTCTGGGCTATTTTCCAGGAAAGTGTATGCTCCCTCCCTCCTGATCCAAGTATTAGAACATTCATATTATCTGTCATTCAATAAATTTCTTAAAAATAGCATATACGCTTATGAAAAAAAAATAGATAAACTAAACATCATCAGTAATGTCTCCGAAATTGAATCCAAGCCTTCTGAAACGTTTGATAATGTTGTTAAGGATAACGGTCGTTTTTTCATTATTTTTATCATGCAATACGATGACAGATCCCGGTCGAATCAGCTTTTCGGCCTTCCCCAGTATATATTCCGGATGCAGATTGATATCGAAATCGTAAAATAAAAGATCCCATAAAACAATCTTCATAATTTTCTTTATCGCCATATACTGTGATATTGTGAGATGCCCATATGGTGGTCTGTAAAATTTTGAGCCGCTAAGTTCCGACCCCTTAATGCAATTATCAATATAATCATTTCGCCTGCTTTTCCATCCGTCCAGGTGCTCATAACCATGATTTGCAATCGAAAATCCATTATTAACTATTAACATCGCTGAATCGGGATGTTTCCGAATATTTGAACCTGTACAAAAAAACACTGCCTTCGTAACACCATTTTCTTTAAGAACATCTATAATTTCAGCAGTGCCCCTGTCAGTCGGACCATCGTCGAAGGTAATATATATTTTCTTCCCAGCATCTTTTTTCCTGTAGATGGCATCACTATAGAGTAATCGTGGCAGGCCTGGGAATCTGAAAAACCTGGGGGTCATGAAGGAATCATAAATAAGTCATTGTAGTATCGGTCAATATCCTGCTCTATCTGTTGCATCAGTTCATCTATACCCAGCGAATCAGATATGTTGTACAAACTTATCAGTGCCTGCATATTTAAACCGATTACATAATCAAGATCGTATCTTCTTGAGTCCTCCAGCTGGGTCACCAAATCAAGATAAGCCTTGGCATTATTGATTATATCGCTGGCTATTTCCATAGCCATTTCTTTCTCTCCTGTCCTGTATAGCCCCAGGAAAAGATTAATGGAATAATAGTTATGATGAATCTTTGCAGTCGGGATTTCTTCCTGGCATTTATATAATACCTCCTTCGCTTTCAGAGTATCGCCCTCATCTATAAGCGCTTCAGCGAGCAGACCAAACATTCGTCTGAAATTACTGAACATACGCCTGTTGTTTTCATCAAGATAAACATCCGGATCCGAAGCATTACCCCATTTAAACCGGTTCATAACATTCTCATACATCTGCCGTGTATCAATATATCCTATATCCTGAATACGGGTACCAGTCGAATCCAGGGGGGCTATCCTGTAAGCCAGTCCCTCAAGCTGGAAATACTCATCAAGCCCCATATAATTTGATGGAGGAACGGTACTGGCAAAATAGAATGGTCGTTCCCATTTACTGGTTCCAAACATATCCATTACTGCGAGGTTATTTTTATACATCTCCCTATCCGAATAATGCCAGATAACATTATTCAGCAACCTTTCTCCCTGGTATTCCTTAACCGTTCCATTAGATATCACTTTGGCTGAATCAACAGGCACAAGGAATTGGTTTGAAGGAATATAATTATAATAATCCCCTCTTCCGGAGAAATCGATCTTACTCTGTCTCTCATCTGAGCCGGCAAATTTGATTAACTCAATAATATCATAGGGCCTGTTTATCCTGTTGGTTACCGGTAGTTGTTCTCTGCTCCCAGGTTTGTATTTCTCCGGTCCCAGTGTAAAATTCACAGGCTCCGATTCATAGGCTTTCTGTCTCATCATATCAATATACCATCCGGCTGAAAGGTAACTAAGGTTAGCCACCCTTATATCAGTTCGTATTCCTTCAACATCCTGGGCATACCATACAGGGAATGAATCGTTATCCCCATATGTCAGCAATACGGCATTTTCATCGCAGCTATTAAGGTAATTACTGCCTATATCCCTTGCGGTATATCTTCCGGAACGGTCATGATCATCCCAGTTCTGAACCGCAAGCAGACCGGGCGCTGCCAGGAAGCAAAAAATGAAAGCCACAGTCAATATAATATTGTGTGGTATAATTTTCCTCAGATTATCCACTATGAAACACAGACCCAGTCCCACCCATATTGAGAAAGCATAGAATGAGCCAGCATATGCATAATCTCTCTCCCGGGGCTGCAACGGATATTGGTTCAAATACACAACTATGGCTATCCCGGTCATAACAAAAAGAACAGCAATTACCCAGAAACCTTTACGATCCCGCTGATATTGCCATATCATCCCCATTAATCCCAGTATCAGAGGCAGGAAGAAATATGTGTTCCTTGCAGGATTATTTCTCAATTCATCTGGTAATTCCTCCTGGTCACCCAGCCTGGATCCGTCTATTGCATTAATACCACTGATCCAGTTACCATGTAATACATTACCATTTCCCTGTATGTCATTTTGCCTGCCAGCAAAATTCCACATAAAATACCGGCCATACATATAGCCGATTTGATAGCTGAAAAAGAACCTGAGATTTTCTGCAAAGGTTGGCACAGTGAATTCCTGACTGCCACTCGAGGTGTTTAATCTGACCTTTCTCCCCTCGACCTTGCCCCAGTATTCATATTCAGAGCGGTGCCTGTCCTCAGGGCTGTACATCCTTGGGAAGATGGTAGTAAAACGGTCGTCAAAAACATACTCATTCTTACTATATGGAACATACCTGCCTCCTTCTTTAACAAATCCGCCCGCTTCCCTTTCAATATCGATAACAGGAGCTGAATAATAATTACCTTTCAATAAAGGAGTGCTGCCATATTGTTCTCTATTAATATAATATATCATTGAGAATACATCAGAAGGATCATTCTGGTTCATAGGTGGCCGTGCATTAGCCCTTATAGGGATCAGTGCATAGGAAAAGTAACCAAGTAAAATTACTGTCAGGATTGTAACCATATAATTGAGTAAAACCTTGCGCTTCCTGATCGAATAATTGACACCCCAGATAAGAACAGCTATAAGAAGCAGGATATAAAAATAAAGTCCCGAATTATATGGCAGGCCAATACCGTTAACAAACAGCAGCTCGAACCAGCCGGCTACCTTTACGGTATAGGGAAGCAGGATAAAAACAATAAAACCCAGTAAGGCAAACGAAGCCAGCAGGGCTTTAATTATACCCCTGGTGCTAATAGTGTAGGTCTTGAAATAATACACAAGGACTATCGCGGGCAGGGCCAGAAGGTTAAGCAGGTGAACTCCAATGGATAATCCCATCAGGTATGCTATTAATACCAGCCATCTGCCTTTAAGACTGTCATTCCCCTCATCCTCCCACTTGAGGATAGCCCAGAAAACCAGGGCAGTGAAAAGTGAAGAGGTAGCGTATACTTCCCCTTCTACAGCCGAGAACCAGAAAGTATCAGAGAAAGTACAGGTTAGTGCCCCGATTAGGCCGCTGGCTATAATGGTAGCAACTGAAGCAAATGATAAACCATCCTCATCGGTAAATATTTTTCTTACCAGATGAGTTATTGTCCAGAAAAGGAACATTATTGTAAAAGCACTGGCCAAAGCAGACAGGAAGTTTATCATCATGGCCGCATTGGATCCATTCCCAAAACTGAACAGTGAGAAGAATCGCCCGAGCAATAGGAAGAAAGGTGCACCCGGAGGATGGCCGACCTGCAGTTTCCATGCAGAAAGGATAAATTCACCACAATCCCAGAAACTTACAGTTGGCTCCAGTGTGAGTGTGTAAACAGTTAGTGAGATAAGGAAAACTACCCAGCCTGTGATATTATTTATTCTTCTGAATTGGAGGTTATGATTACTCATTATCTGACTAGGCTTATTTAGTTGATTTAATTTGTAAATATATCGAAAAAGCGGTTACCTGACATAATATCTCCAATCAATATCTCTCCAGTACGAACCGGCATAATGTATTCCTATACGTTTACCCCTTTCAATATCCACGATTTTCCCATGATCCTCTACCCATATTCTTCCTGACTCACAGATATCTTCTCCATAATAAGAACCATCCATTCCAAGGTGCCTTGTCAGTTTCCCCGGTCCGTTAAATCCGGTGATACCCCTTAACAAAACAGCCTGGGGAATTCCCTCTTCAGCTGTGACAATATTAAACATCCAGTACATACCGTATATAAAATACATATAAATAAATCCACCTCTGTGATACATAATTTCATTCCTGGACGTTCGTCCCCTGCTTGCATGGCATGCTTCATCTTCCTCACCGCGGTACGCTTCAACCTCAGTTATCATATACCTCTCGGCAATGCCGTTTGGTCCGCTTAAACATAGATATTTACCGGGTAGTGAAGGAGCAACTTCTAGAACATCCTTCATATAAAATTCCCTGTTCATTCTTCTTCCCTGGTTCATTATCCGGTTCTTTATTATCCAAAGATCATGAAAATATTAAAAACGAAAAATGTACAGATGGTTGCAGGTTATCTTTTCTGTAAATAAAATATTTCTTATTCAATTTAATTTGATGATTATTCTTTTTTATTAAAAATTATTGTACTTTTGCACACCCGAAAATACAGGATATTAGGAAAATATATATAGTACTGAATAAAACAAAAGGACGTGAATACCAATAGCTATAAGACCATTTCGGCTAATAAGGCAACTGTGAAAAAAGAGTGGCTTCTGGTGGATGCTGAAGGTGAAGTTCTGGGTCGCCTCGCTTCAAAGGTCGCAAAACTAATTCGCGGAAAGCATAAACCTGATTTTACTCCGCATGTTGATTGTGGTGATAACGTTATAATAATAAATGCCGATAAGGTTAAAATGACGGGGAGTAAGTGGGAAGATAAAAAATACATAAGATATTCAGGTCATCCTGGAGGTCAGAAATCAGTTTCAGCAAGCGAGATATATAAAAAGCATCCTGAAAGGATCATTGAAAATGCTGTAAGAGGGATGCTGCCGAAGAACAGGCTTGGAAGGGCTATTTTCAAAAACCTTTATGTATATACAGGGGACAAACATGAGCAGGAAGCTCAAAAGCCAAGAAAAATTGAATTAGATAAAATTAAATTATAAATGGAGATAATAAATACCATAGGAAGAAGAAAGTCGGCCATAGCCAGAGTTTATCTTTCAGAAGGCAAAGGAAAGATAACTGTAAATAATAAAGACTACCTGGAGTATTTCCCTACAAAAACACTTCAATACATTGTAATGCAACCTCTTAATCTTCTTAAGCTTACCGATAAATATGATATTAAGGTGATTCTCAACGGTGGGGGTTCAAAAGGACAGGCGGAAGCATTAAGGCTGGGTATATCCAGAGCACTGGTGAAAATAAACGAGGAGGATAAAGCTGCCCTGAAATCGGAAGGATTTCTTACAAGAGATCCCAGACAAGTCGAAAGAAAGAAGCCTGGCCAGCCAAAAGCTCGCAAGAGATTCCAGTTTAGCAAACGATAAAACCATATAGATGCATGTTTAGTATCTAAATTGCATTGACTTCGGACTACGAACTACTATGCAATTGATAAACAGAATGTAAACTCTAAAATAGTACAATGCCAAGAACAAATTTCAACGAATTACTCGATGCAGGTGTTCATTTCGGACATCTTAAAAGAAAATGGAATCCCGCAATGGCTCCATATATTTTCATGGAGCGTAACGGTATTCATATCATTGACCTCGAACAAACAGAACAGAAACTTGAACAAGCTGCCTCAGCCATCAAGCAGATAGCAAAATCAGGTAGAAAAATATTATTTGTAGCTACCAAAAAGCAGGCTAAGGATATAGTTGCCGAGAGAGTTAAACAGGTTAATATGCCCTACGTCACTGAACGTTGGCCGGGTGGTATGTTAACCAATTTCCCAACAATACGAAAGGCCGTAAAAAAAATGTCCTCAATTGATAAAATGGCAACAGACGGCACCTTTGATAACCTGTCAAAGAGAGAGAAACTCCAGATTACACGGCAGCGGGCCAAGCTCGAAAAAATGCTCGGCAGTATTGCGGATCTCACGAGGCTGCCTGCAGCCCTGTTCGTGGTGGATATCACTAAAGAATATATTGCCGTAAGGGAAGCAAAGAAATTGGGAATACCTGTATTAGCAATGGTCGATACTAACTCCGATCCCAATGTTGTCGATTTCCCGATACCGGCAAACGATGATGCATCAAAGTCAATATCCCTTATTGTTAATATTCTTTGTAAGGCTGTTGAAGAAGGCCTTAACGAAAGAAAAACAGAAAAAGAGAAAGAAGCTGACGGTAAGGAAAAAAGAGCTTCGAAAGATGTTAAGGCTACGGCCAAAAAAGTCAGATCGGTAAAGGTTGACGACATTGAAGAAGAAGAGGAAGAGCTGGAAGAGGAAGTAAAAGTGAAACACCAGCAGAAAATGGAAGAACTGTACAAAGAAGAATTCGATGATGAATAAAAACGGAATAATAAATTAAAAAAATTGAATATGGCTTCAATAAGTGCTGCTGATGTGGCAAAACTAAGAAAAATGACCGGTGCAGGTATGATGGACTGTAAGATTGCCCTGCAGGAGGCTGAAGGCAATTTTGAAAAAGCGGTGGAAATAATCAGAAAAAAAGGTCAGATTGTAGCAAGCAAGCGCGCTGACCGTGAAGCAGGGGAAGGGGTAGTACTTGCCCGCACCACCGAGGATGAAAAATTTGGTGCTCTGATAGTGCTGAATTGTGAAACCGATTTTGTTGCTAAAAATGCTGACTTTGAAAAACTGGCAAATGATATACTGGATAAAGCCTTGGAGAATAAAGCTGAAAATCTTGATGAACTGAAAGACATCCAGATAGATGGTTTGAAAATTGAAGATAAGATTGTCGAACAAATTGGCATAATAGGTGAAAAACTTGAATTATCTTATTACGACTGCATAGAAGCGGAACATGTTCATTCTTACATACATCCAGGTAACAGGCTTGCTGCCATCGCCGGATTCAATAAATCAGGAATCGATACACAGGTTTATAAAGATGTTGCCATGCAGATTGCCGCAATGAATCCCATAGCAGTGGATAAAGATAATGTAAAGCAGGAGGATATTGATAAGGAAATAGAAATAGGTAAAGAGCAGGCTAAACGCGAAGGCAAACCTGAAAACCTGCTGGAAAAAATTGCAATGGGGAAACTGGGTAAGTTTTTCAAGGAAAGTACACTGCTTAACCAGGAATTTGTAAAAGACAATAAACAAACCATAAGACAATATCTGAACTCTGCGGATAAGGACCTAACCGTAACAAGGTTCAGCAGATATACATTAAATGATTAGTCTGTAAGGAAGATTCCCACACTATAGCCGTTAATCTTAGGGTTAACGGCTTTTCTTTCATGCAGATTCTCTGTTTGAATTTACCACCCAAGTATATACGCGAACATCAGTTGTGCAACAATGGTAGCATCCGATTCAATAATAAACCTTGGTGTGTCTGGTCCCAGTTTA
>Ga0272441_10015982_pt1 | contig 10437 bp, 6 predicted proteins | sample SSMProp6N_FD_193582 | JGI IMG/M metagenome (GOLD analysis project Ga0272441, IMG submission 193582) | Marine sediment archaeal communities from Little Sippewissett salt marsh, Falmouth, MA, United States - SSM-Prop-6N | ecosystem: Environmental > Aquatic > Marine > Wetlands > Sediment ... | reverse complement strand
CCGCTGGCTGGTGACGGCACCGACCTGATCTGTGGCCGGTCCGGAACGTTCACGTTCGGTGGCGAGAGCTATCGCGACACGGACTGGTACGTCTACAACAACCCCGGTGGCCGGACCAAGTTCCGCATCAGTCTCCAGGCCGAGTTCGCGGTCAGCCTCTTCGTGATGGGCACAACCAACCAGTGTGCCAGCTACGAGATTCTGGACCAGGGCGTGGCCGAGCCGTGTGGCGACGAGCTGCAGGGCTTCGAGACGATCTGCCTGCCGGACTTCCCGACGTACTACTTCTTCATTGCTCCGACGAACTTCACCGGCGTGCCGTGTGGCGCTCTCGCGGAGTACATCTTCTGGCTCGAGAACGTCGAGACGCCGTGCACGGTCTGCCAGGTTACGTGCGACGTTGACGATCAGCTCGAGGTCGAGCAGTGTGGCCAGGCGACCAACGACCTGTGCGACGCCAGCAACGACCAGGCTGAGGTGATTGTCGATCCGGATTGGAACTCGGCGACGGCGTTCGCGATCTGCGGTTCGGCGTGGGCGGATGCCGGTCTGTACGACGTTGACTGGTACAAGTTCACGATTCCGGCCGGTGTAGACGGCCAGCACCTGATTTTCCTGGGCAACAGCGAGATTCCGTTGCGTGGTCTGCTGCTCGAGGGTGCCTGCCCGGATCCGTGGTTCGGCTATGAGCTGTACGTGGTCTGTGGCGACGGTCTGAGCGGCTTCTACACCAACGAGACCTACCCGTCGACGGGCCAGGATCAGGTCTGGCGAGTCCGTTTCGCGCCGGGCTACGAGATCGGTGGCCAGGGATACCTGCTTGATGACGGGTATCCGTGCGGCGGCGGGCAGAACGTGTACGAGTTCTTCGCCGGCTACGGCTACGATCCCGGCGCCAAGTCGACGATCGTTCCGCTGAAGCTGGAGAAGTGTGATGCGCCGGCGTTCTACAATCCGTAGATGACGGCGATCGCGTGTCGGGCTGGCGGTAAGCGTCGCCGGTCTGACAATCCGTTCGCAAGATGAAGACGACCGGCCCTCGGCAGTTACGCTGCCGGGGGCCGGCTCTATTCTGCGGGGAGCGTGAGCCGGCATGGCAGGGGGGCACCTGGTCCAGGTTCGCCGTGTTGCGGCTGGTACGGGGGATTTTCGTTGACAAGACCGCCGGTTTGTTCTGTAGTTGAAGCGCACGGGTCGGCGTTTCCAGCACCGGATTCGAGGCGATTCGGTTCGGGTGCTTGTCGGTCATTGCAGAAGCACCTGCGTGGTGCACCAACTGGCCGCGTGTCGGGCTACGTGGCCAGCAAAGCCAAATCGGGTGAACTGGCGTATCGGGCGAGCATCGGGCAACCGTCGTACAGCGTTAGCGTAATCTGTGAGTGTTGGTGACGGCGATCATGCTGTGGCTGATCGCCGGCCCAGCCGATTTGCCGTTGGCAAAGGGAGACAGCGTCATGGAATTCGCGACGTTTCTGCGTGACCGCGGTATCGGGTATGAGAAGCACACGCACCCGGTCACGTACACGGCTCAGGGATTGGCGAATGTGGAGCACGTCTCAGGGTATGTGGTTGCGAAGCCGGTGGTCGTGAAAGGCGACAGCGGCTATGCGATGTGCGCGCTGGCTGCGCCCAAGCACGTGAACCTGCATCGGGTCGCGGAGGTTCTGCACGAGTCTGATGTCCGGTTGGCCACCGAGGCGGAGATGGCCGAGCTCTTCCCGGAGTGTGAGCTGGGTGCCGAGCCCCCGGCGGGCGCGCTGTTCGGTCTGAGAACGATCATGGACACGCAACTGGCTGAGGGCGAGTACCTGGTGATGCAGGCCGGCACGCATCGGGAGGCCATAAAGATGCGGCGTTCAGACTGGGAGCGTATCTGCAAGCCCATCAAGGCGCCGATTGCCGGGGCCTGACGACGCCGGGCCGTTGGCCGAGCAGGACCGACGACGCCGCTTGCGCGCCCGTATCGCGAGGAGTTCGTGCGCTTGCGGAAGCGGTCACGCGCCGACGAGCTACTCGACGGCGTACGGATCGACCGTGGTCTCGTCCAGCCAGTCGAGCATCTCGCTGATGCTCGCGGTTGCCAGAGCGATGCAGCTATCGGCTCCGCCGTAGTATAGATTCAGCGTGTCGCCGTCGGGGCTGACCGTATAGCCGCAGGGGAACACCACGTTGCCGACGTCGCCGAATCGCTCGTAGTACTCCTCGGGGCCGAAGATCCAGGTCGGGCTGCGTTTCAGGCATCGCTCGGGGGTCGTCAGGTCGAAGAGTGCCAATCCGAGGCGGTAGATGCACCCGGCGGGCGTCATTCGGACGCCGTGGTAGAGCATCATCCAGCCCTGCTCAGTCTCGATGGGCGGCGGCGACAGGCCGATCTTGTTGGCGTCCCACCAGGCACCGCGGCGTGCCTCGAGGATGAGCTTGTGGCTGCCCCAATGGCGGAGATCCGGCGAGTATGAGATCCAGATGTGGGCTCCGACCGGGCCGACAGGGCGGTGGATCATGGCCCAGTTGTCCCCGATGCGGTGTGGGAAGAGAGCCGCGTCCTTGTCCTCGGGCGGCATCACGTTCCCAAAACGCTCGAACTCGCGGAAATCCTTGGTCAGGGCGAGGGAGACACCCGGGCCGCCGCGAGAATAGGCCGTGTACAGGATGGCGTATTTCTCCAGTTCGGGGGCATAGGTGATGCGGGGGTCCTCCACGCCCCAGACCTCCTCGGGGTACCGCTGTGGGTCTGGAGCCAGCGTGGGCGTCTCATCGACCTCCCAGCCATCGATGCCGTTGCGTGAGCGAGCGGCAGTGAGGTGCGAGTGCCCGCGGCGGTCCTCGACGCGGCAGAGCAGGAGTGTGGTTCCGTCGGCGAGCCTGGTGGCACCGCAGTTGAAGACGGAGTTGACCGGGTAGGGCCAGTCAGCCGCGGTCAGGACCGGGTTCCCCGGGTAGCGGTGGATGAGATCGACGTGGTGTCGATTACGCATGTCTGTGAACCGGCGGCGCTCAACGCCCTTGTGCATTTCCGTCATTCCCAGTCTCGGCTACATACACCATCGCGCCCCGCGCCCACAGGGACAGATCGTGGGACCTCACGACGCGCACTTGTTCTTCATTATTGTTGTCGGCGGGGAGCGGGTCGGATCTTTTGGTTTGGACAGGAGCGGTGAGGGGTCACGGCCGGTCGGGTGACAGACCGGAAGTGCTTTTCTTAGCTAGGGTTGGGCGCGTTCTCTTCGCCTGCGCCGCGGACGGATCAGCGCACAGTTTTTTCAAGCTCACGCTTCCGCGAGGCGTCCTCTTCGCGTCGAACGACGTTGCCGGCCAGCCGCATTTCCACCAGCGACAACAGCATGGCGAGCGTGGATTCGGCTCCCTGATTCTGGTTGGTGCGCTGCGGGTGCAGCCCGTCGTGGCAGCCCCCGGTCGTGGGGTCGTACAGCGGGACGCCGACGTCGTTCCGCCCCAGGAACCACTCGAAGGCTCGCTGAGCCTCGGCCAGCCAACGCTTCTCCCCCGTGATTCGCTGGGCCTCGAGACAGGCGGAGACCATGGCGTGGGCCTCGAGGGGTTGCTGATCGAACCGGGCCCGTTCGCCGCCGCGCGGGAAGAATCCGCGGTTGCCGATGGGGACGAAATGACCTTCCTCGGAGCGTTGGAGCCGCGCGAGCCAGTCCAGTGCTTTCAAGCCCGCCTCGGTCATCTCGCCACGCATCATCCAGCGGCCGCACAACAACAGTGCGTGCGGGAGCTTGGCGTTGGCGTACGTCACGGTGTCCCCGAACCACCGCCAGTCGGGCGAGCTGCTTCGCTTGTACAGGTCAAACAGCCGCTCGGCGAGGGTCTCGCGGACGTTCTGGGCCGCGCTGTCGCCGTAGAAGCGACGCATGTACTCATGGATGGCGATGAGCGAATAGGCCCAGGAGCGGGGGTGCGTGAACTCGAAGACGGCCGACAGGCCGAGATTGAAGAGCCGACCGGCCACGCTGCGCACGTGGGGGTCGTTGGCGCGGCCGGCGACCGTGCCGAGGGCCCAGAGGGCCCGCCCATGGCTGTCCTCGGATCCGGCCTCATCAAGCCAGCGCTGATCATAGCTCATAAAGTTATGGAATCGCCCCTTTTTCTTGTTAAACGCATGCCAGAGGAATGCGAGGTATCTCTCGGACAGGCGCCGTACCGTGGCGACCGTCTTCTGATCGCCGACCTCCTCGAGGAGAACGGTGAGGATTAGTGCGCGGGCGTTGTCATCCGTGCAGTAGCCCTCGTCGTAGTTGGGGATTTTGTTGATCGCGTGCTGGAACATCCCCGTGTCGCTGGTCATGCGCTGCAGATGGTCAATCCTGATTGGGGGCAGTTCGGATGGCCGCGTCGGAGAGACACGCGTCGTGTACGTCCCGCGGGGCTGCTTGATGCGCTCCTCACGTGCCCCCGTGAACGCACGCATGTACTGCCGTGCGACCGCCGACCAGACCATGTCCCGCCCGTACATATAGGCCCGCTTCCGGATCGCGTGCCGCTCGGATTCGTTGTCCAGCAGCGAGAGCACCTCTGTGGCGATGGCATCGGCATCGGCGAAAGGCACGAGCCGACCACGTCCCTTGGCCAGCAATTCCTCCGCGTGCCAGTAGGGCGTTGAGATGACCGCCTTGCCGGCGCCAACGGCGTAGGCCAACGTTCCGGACGTGATCTGCGCGGGGTTGAGATAAGGCGTGACGTAGAGGTCGGCGGCACCGATGTACTCGACGAGCTCGTCGAGCTCCACGAATCGGTCGTGGAAGATGACGTTTTCCGCCACGCCGAGGTCCCGTGCCAGTTGCTTGAGCGAGTCGCGGTATTTCTCCCCCTCATTGCGAAGCAGGTGCGGGTGTGTTGCTCCCAGCACGATATACGACACATTCGGGTACTTCTTGCAGACCTTTGGAAGGGCTTTGATGGCGTGCTCAATGCCTTTGTTGGGCGAGAGCAGTCCGAACGTGAGGATGACGTGTTTCCCTTCGACGCCGAACTGGTCCTTGTAGAAGTTCGGGTCGACAAAGGGGATGTCCGGGATTCCGTGGGGAATCAGCTTGATCTTATCGGACGGCACATTGTAGATGCCTTGCAGGAACTCCACGCCGCGATGGCTCATCGTGATCAGTCGATCGCTGAGCTGGGCCAGCTCCTCCATCGCTGCGCGGTACTGCGGCGCCGGCTCGTTCAGGACCGTGTGCAACGTCGTGACGACCGGCATTCGAAGCTGACGCAGCAGCTCGAGGATGTGGCCGCCACCCTCCCCGCCGTAGATCCCGAATTCGTGCTGGACGCAGACGAGATCGACGTTGTTGAGGTCCAGGAAGTCGGCGGCGCGGTGATACGACGCCAGCTCCTGTTCGGCGATCTCGAACCGGACGCGCGTCGGGTAGGCGTAGCCCTCGGGGACATCGTTGACGGCGAGCGACAGGCATGTCAGCTCATCGTACTCGTTGACCAGGGACTCGCAGAGGTCCGTTGTGAACGTGGCAATCCCACACTGACGTGGTACGTAGTTGCCAATGACGGCAATCCGTCGGACGATGGGTTGTTGCCGATGGTCGTCGCTTTGATCGAACATACTCTCCATCCATGCCGGCATCGTGCTCATGTAACAACTCCGAACACCGGATTGCGGCCGCGCCAGCCTTTCACCACCGTGCAGGCGTTGTCCAGTGCCTGGATCATGCCCTGCACTCCCCCGGCGGCAAAGGAGATGACGGTGCCGGGAGGTTGGTGGCGTCGCGCACCAGCACGTCCAGATGCCCCCATTCTCGCATCATCGGCGGCGGATTTCAATCTCTTGACCGCCACACGCGGCATTCGCAACGATCGCCCTATCTGGTAGAATGAAAATCTCATTTCTTGCGCAACCGGACGAGGTGAGCGATGAATCCCATCGGTATGGCTCTTCTGCTAGTCGTGATGTTTGCCATCTTTGGTTACACGGTTCGCTGCCGTTGGCGGCTGATGACCCTGGGGCCCCTGGATCTGCGTTTCGATCAGCCCGGGGAGCGTTTGCGGCGAACGATGAAGTTCGCGATCGGGCAATGGCGGATGCCGCGGCACCGCATCGCAGGCGTGGCCCACATCTTCATCTACCTTGGCGCGGTGATCATGCTGTTGCGGGCGCTGATTCTCTTCGCTCGTGGGTTTGTGAACGATCCGCATTTCGGCTACTGGCTCTTTACAACGGGGCCTCACGGGGCGTGGCTCGGCCATTTCTACGTGCTGATCAAGGACATCTTCGTCGTGCTCGTGTTGGTGGGCGTCGTGGTTTTCCTCTACTACCGAGTGCTCCGGAAGCTGCCACGTATGACACTCAACTTCGAGGGCCTTCTGATCCTGGCGATTCTCACGGGGCTGATGGTCAGCGATGTCCTGTACGACGGCGCGAGCATGGCGCGGCACGGCGACCCCGCTTCCGGTTGGGAACCGCTGGGCTCGTTGACCGCCGGATTGCTCCGCGATGTGCCGGAGCGGAGTGCTGTGCTCCTCCAGCATCTGGGTTTCTGGGCGCACGTGACGTTGATCCTTGGGTTCATGAACATCCTGCCGTACACGAAGCAGTTTCACGAGATCACGGGTATCCCGAACGTGTTCTTCCAGCCGCTCAGGCCGGTGGGGCAACTGCCCACGATGGAAGATATCGATGGCAAGGTCGAGCGCGAGGAAACGCTGGGAATCCGGCGGATTGACGAGTTCGGCGCCAAGGCCATGCTGGACTTCTTCAGTTGCACCGAATGCGGTCGCTGCACCGACCAATGCCCGGCGAACAACACCGGGAAGCTACTCTCCCCGAAGCACCTGACCGTCGATCTGCGTGACCACGCATACCGGCATCAATCCGCTTTGATCATGGATGATCAACCGCGAGGCGGGGACGGTGACGACGAGGTGTTGCCGCATCAGGTTGATCTGGTCAGCGACGTGATCAAACCCGAGGTACTATGGGCGTGCACGACGTGCAGCGCGTGCCAGACCGAGTGTCCGGTGTTCATCTCGTACATCGACAAGATCGTCGATTTGCGCCGCCATCTCGTGATGGAGAAGGGTGAGTTTCCGGAGCAGTTGCAGACCATGTTCCAGGGGCTCGAGAACGCCGGCAACCCGTACAGCTATCCGAATGACCAGCGGGCGGAGTGGGCCGAGGGCCTGGATATCCCGTTGTTGGCGGACAAGCCGGACGCGACGTGGCTCTACTGGGTGGGCTGTGCCGCGTCGTTCGATGATCGATCGCGGAAGATTGCCCGCGCACTGGCCCAGTTGCTGAAGATGGCCGGCGTCGATTTCGCCATCCTCGGGCCGGAGGAGACCTGCAACGGTGATCCGGCGCGGCGCGCCGGCAACGAATACCTCTTCCAGATGCTCGCGCAGCAGAACATCGAGGTGCTCAACAACTACGGCGTGAAGAAGATCGTGGCCGCGTGCCCGCACTGCTTCAACACGCTCAAGAACGAGTATCCGGATTTCGGGGGGAAGTACACCGTGGTGCATCACAGCGAACTGCTCGCGCAGCTCCTGCGCGAGGGACGGCTGAAGCCGGCGTACTCGGTGAACGTGACGGTGACTTACCACGACGCGTGCTACCTGGGCCGGCACAATGAGATCTACGACCCTCCCCGGGAGATCCTGCGCGCCATCCCCAACTTGCGGCTCCACGAGCCGGATGCGGCGCGTGACCGCGGGATGTGCTGTGGCGCCGGCGGTGCCCAGATGTGGAAGGAGGAGGAAGCCGGCGACGCGCGTGTCAACCATGCCCGTATGGAGCAACTGTTGACCGTCTTGCCCGGTAGCGGTCACGGTCGGATGATCGCGTCAGCCTGTCCGTTCTGCAAGACGATGTTGAGTGATGCCTTGGCCGACAAGGGGCACGACAACGTGGCTCAGCTCGACATCGCCGAAATCCTGTGGCGCTCCGTGCAGGGGCAGGAAGAGACCCCGCAAGTTGCCGAAGCCGCCGCACAGCAGTAGCCGGCGCGGCGTATCGAGATGCGCGGGGCGTGAGCGGCCTTGGCCGTGACGGTCACTGCGCCACAGTGCGCCTCGCTGCGCAAGATCATCGTGCGCTGGAATCCCCTCAAGCTATCGCGGTTCGCTTGACTTCAGGCTGAGCGAGTTTAAGGTTCGGCGGGACACGCAATCCCAGTCCGCTTATGTTTTCCCCGGAACTGGAGCCGCGAAATGCCGCAAAAGGACCCGAAGGCATTGATCCGTACCGAAGAGCAGATGGGGGATGGGTGGCGCGATAGCCTCCAGCCACTCACGCCATTGGACGTGATGCAGACGGGAACGTTTTCGGAGATGTTGGCGCAAATGTCCCAAACGGCGTTCGGCGGGCGCAATCTCGGCGAAGCGGCCGACGTGCTGCACGCGATGGTGACGGACGAGAAGTGTTTCTCGGTATTGACGCTCTCAGGCGCGATGACGATTGCGAAGATGGGGCTCGTCATTACGGAGATGATTGACCAGGGCATGGTGGATGCGATCGTGAGCACTGGTGCGCTGATGTGCCACGGCATGGTCGAGCAGATGGGCCATACGCATTTTCGCTATGATCCTCGCTGGGGTGACAGGAAGCTGTACGAGGCCGGCTACGCGCGCGTCTACGACACGCTCGAGCTCGAGAAGAATCTCGACAAGGCCGAGGCCGCGATTGTTGAAGTGCTCAGAGCGATGCGGGCCGATGAACCGTTTGGCAGTCGGGAGCTGAACCAGCGGCTGGGGATGCACCTGTCGGCGACCGTGCAGGGGCGCGGAATCCTGCAATCGGCGGCGGCCAAGGGTGTGCCTGTGTACGTGCCGGCCCTGTCGGACAGCGAATTGGGCATCGACGTCTACCTGTTCAACCTGCTCCGTCAGCGCGAGGGCCAGCCCGGACTTTGCTATGATGCCTTACGTGACGTCGACGACTACTTCGAGCGTTGCGTGAGTGCTGATCGTGTGGGGATTCTCACGATCGGTGGCGGCGTGCCGCGAAACTGGGCGCAACAGGTCGGTCCCCTGGCCGAAATCGTCCATCGCCGAACGAAGGGTGATCGCGGCGGCCTGATTCGCTTCCTGTACGGGGTCCGCATCTGCCCGGAGCCGACACACTGGGGTGGGCTGAGCGGGTGCACTTATTCGGAGGGAGTCTCGTGGGGGAAATTCGTTCCGCCTGAGGAGGGCGGGCGTTTCGCTGAGGTGTATGCTGACGCCACGATCGCGTGGCCTATACTGGTCCGGGGGGTCCTGGAGCGAATGGGTCGGATCTGATCGGATGTGGGTTGTCCCCGCATCGTCGGTCTGACCGGTTCGCCGGTTTAGACTCTGGATAATAGGAGAATGCCACTGTGGCGAGCGATGCGCCATCGAGAGCGGATCGTGGGGACAGGGTGAACCTGCCGCCCAGCTTTCCCGCCAACGACTACACCCCGCACGGCTATATCGACAACCCGTACCACACCATGGTGCTCAACCCCAGCGGCGTTGTCCGATCGGTGCCGCCGCTCGGCTTCGGCTACTGGTTGCGGACGTTCAGCGGTGCGTACGGCACCGGGACGCGACCGCACGTGAATTACCTCTCGCTGTTGCAGATGAGTGTGGCGTACGCGGAGCGGCGTATCGTGGACGCGACGGACTTCGCGGACCACAACCTCGCGCTGAGCTCGCGCTACCACACGAAGCACATGATGAGCTACGACTGGGTGGACGGCGACCTGACGTTCAGCTTCCGGTACTTCCTGCCTCGCGAGCATGTCCTGGCATGCCGGGTCGAGATTGCCAATGCGTCCGGCGAGCCACAGGATGTGTGTCTGCATGCGACGCACGTCTATGGCCTGTGGGAGATTCCCTGGTGGGGTAGCAACGGCATCGGCATGCGTTATGCCGCGGCGTCCGATGCCGCTGTCAGCGCGGTGTGGGCGTACGGCGATTACTTCGCGCTCGGCGCCACGGAGCAGAGCGCGGCCCACAAAGCGACAGCGTCGCGCGAGATCTGGCGGCAGTGGCTTCGTGATAATGACCTGACCTCGATCCCCGAGGCGGCGGAGCGCGGAGCTGGCCCGTTGCACACCGTGTGTTCCTACCGGCTGACCGTCGCGGGAGAATCGACGGCGACGGCGCTGATCTGCCTGGGCCGGGGTGTCAACGAACCTGGGGCTGTTGACGAGCTTCAGGCCGGTCGGCAGGGGGCAGTCCCCGAGTTGCGACGGCAACTGGATCGGGACGAGGCTTTCTGGTCGCACTGCCCGCAGCTCGAAGGCGATTGGCCCGCTTTGTGGAAGCGCGGCTGGGTCTATGACTGGGAAACGCTGCGCATGAACATCCGCCAGCCGATCGGCATCTTCAAGCACGCGTGGGATGCGATGCAGGTGCACTCGCCGCGCAGCGTCCTGGGTGAGGCCGCGCTGGACTCGTTTGCGATGAGCCACGCGGACGCCGATCTGGCCAAGGACGTGC
>Ga0272441_10015981_pt1 | contig 10437 bp, 6 predicted proteins | sample SSMProp6N_FD_193582 | JGI IMG/M metagenome (GOLD analysis project Ga0272441, IMG submission 193582) | Marine sediment archaeal communities from Little Sippewissett salt marsh, Falmouth, MA, United States - SSM-Prop-6N | ecosystem: Environmental > Aquatic > Marine > Wetlands > Sediment ... | reverse complement strand
CACCACCAGCGGCAGCTCCACCGCCTGCGTCTGACCCTCACCCTTGGGATGCACGCGGAAATCGTCGGTGCGGAAGTGCATGCGGAACGGGGCGGTGGCCAGCGCCTTGTCCATCCACTGTTGCTTTTCGGCCCAGTCGAGCTCCGGCAGGTCTTCGATCGTGAGGCTGACGCGGTAGGGCACGCCCACCAGGTCCTCTTCCGACCCGGCAGCCGGCTCGCCGCCGTCCGCCCCGGCGGGGGGGCGGGCGCTGAGCAGCTCGCCCTGGAGGTCGTCGAGCGTGATGGCGTCGCGGGCCAGGAGGATCCGCCCGCCCTGGACGTGCATCCGAGGTCGGTTCTGTGACGGTTCGATGCGGCCGTCCCGGTATCGGGCCCACAACTCGGTGGTTTCGATGGGGAGCGTGAGACCGACATCCTGGACGGTGAACTCGACCTTGAAATCCTCCTCCGCCGACCATCGCACATCGACCTTGGAGACGCGGCCGGTCAGTTGCATGCGCTCCCACCAGAGGCGGGCGATCTGCGGCCCCATGCCGTAGGCTCTCTCATCGAGGGCCAGTCCGTTGATATGGAAGGCGTGGGCGTTGGTGTCGGCGTTCCACCTGCCCTTGACGAGGATCCCGCCGTCCGACTCCTCGATCACCTCACCGCGCCGGTTGACTTCCACGAGGGCCACGCTGTACCAGCCGTCCCCGTCGCGAATGGGGAGCATGGAGCCGGAAAGGGCGCGCCGGCCGTGGAGGCGGTAATCGTCGCCGTCGTGCACGCCGACCTCCACGATCGCCCGGTCGATCTTGACGCGCGGGGCGTGGAGGACCTGGCCGGTTTTCTCGCTCGTCCAGTCCGGGTCGAGCGCCATGAAGCTGAAGACGCCGGCATCGTGGGCGTCCTCGCTGAGTCGGACGACCAGGTCACCGAGTTCCACATCCTCGAACCGGACAACGCCGGAGAAGAGGGCCGCCATGTCGGCGACGACTGTCGCTCGCTGGATGCTCAGCACTTCGCCGCCGGGTCCATCCTGCCCCGCGACCCGCAGCGTTACACCTCGGAAGAGGAAGCGGCCGTGGCCCTCGTACGTCGCCTGGTCAATGGTGACCTCGCCCCCGAGCCGGCGTTCCAATTCCGGCGTCACCCGGCCGATGATGAACCATGATCGCGTGAGAATCCACAGGGAGAACCCCCCCAGCAGGCAGACGGTGGCGATCAGGACCAACAGAACGCGCAGCCACGTCGTCACGCGCCTCGGCGACCTTGAAGCAGCAGGTTGGTCGGTGGTGCCGGGCATGATGCACGCTGCCATCCTCAGGACCCCGGGAGCGGCATTGTAGTCCGTGTCGGGGCTAACCCCGTCGTTTCCGCCCTCCGGAGCGGCCAGGCACGGCCGCCGCCGCGATACTGCGGCCGCCGGCCCCTACGATGGCCCCACTGTTTTCGTCGCGATCCGCTCGGGGAATCCACAATACGGCCGATCCCGGATGAAGGAGTGTCTGCTGCCATGCAAATCGCCGTGACTGGTGTTTCCGGTTTCATCGGGTCGGTCATCGTCCGGCATCTGAAGGAAGCCGGCCACACCGTCACCGGGCTGGTGCGGGCCGCGAGCCGGCGCGATCACGTCAGGCCCTTCGTGGACCGCTTCGTCGAGGGCGATCAGGCGGATGAACCGATTTGGCCCGATCTGCTGGACGGGGCCGATTGCCTCATCCACAACTCGGTGGACTGGCAGCCGTTGAGGAGCGAGGATCTGGCCGGGCATCTTCAGTCGAATCTTCTCGCCTCGATCAAGCTGCTCCGCGCCGCCGGTGCGCGTCAGTTTGTCTTCATCAGCACGATTGCCGTCCATCACGACATGCGCCCGCGCTGGGAGGGCCTCATCGACGAGGATCACCCGACGCGGCCGGGATCGCTTTACGGCGCGTACAAGGCGGCGATCGAGGCGCACCTGTGGGCGGCGCATTTCGGTGAAGGGGCCAATGTCTGCGCCGTGCGGCCCTGCGGCGTCTACGGCATCGATCCCGACCTCCCGCGGTCGATCGGGTACACGATCATCGAGCGACTGAAGCAGGAGAGACGATACGACAAGGCGGGCGGGGGCAAGTTCGTTCACGTCGAGGACGTCGCCGCCGCCGTCGCCGCGGCGGTGGGCAACCGCGAGTCGAACGGCAGGGTGTACAACCTCGCCGATTGTTATGCGCGCTGGGCGGACCTCGCCATGATGGCCGCGGAGATCCTCAGCATCGACGCCGACATCGACATGTCCAGCCCCGCGCAACCGAAGAACACGTTTGCCAAGGATGCGGCTCGATCGCTCGGCATCGCGCTCGATCGGGGCCACCAGGGCCTGCGCGAGCACCTGCGCCGCCTCATCACCCTCATGGAGGGCAAGTAACCGGTGCCGTTATCCGGCCGGCGAGGCGTCCGCCCGGCGCACCGCCCGGCAGAAGGCCTCGATGAGCGCCGGGTCCTTCACGCCCGGCGATGACTCGACCCCGCTGGACGCATCCACAGCCCACGGCCGGACGATTCCGATGGCCCGGGCGACGTTCTCCGGCGTCAGGCCGCCGGCGAGGATGACCGGCTTGGTGATCTGCGGCATCATCGCCGCCAGTTCGGCGTGGTCGAACGGCTCACCCGATCCGGCGCGCGGGCCGTCAATGAGGAGGGTGTCGACGAGCCGGCAGGCCGCCCAGCGTCGGACCGCGTCGGTGGAGAAGTGAAACCCGCGGAGAATGTAGCGCCGCGCTCCGGCATCTCTGATTCCCTGCAGGGAGGCCTCATCCTCCTGGCCATGGAACTGCAGCCATCGACCCGGCCACGCGCGAACCTCCTCTTCGGCAGCATCGCGAAACACCCGCACCGCCGTGATGAAAGGCGGCAGCGAGTCGGCGATTCGCTCTGCAAGCCTGTGGTCGATGGATCGCGGCGAGCCGGTCGCCAGCACCAATCCGATGGCATCGGCGCCGGCCTCGACGGCGGCCCGGGCCGCCTCGACCGAAGTGATGCCGCAGATCTTGATGCGCGTTCGCAGCGGGGGCCTGGTCATGGGCCGAGCTCCGAGAGAAGTTGGTCGGCCAGCGCCTTCTGGGCCTCGTCGGCCAGCATCGCCTTCGCCCGTTCGATCAACTCCCTGGCCGGCTGCGGCCGGTGGAGACGGCGGACGTAGATGACGGCGAGAATCAGGCGCACTTCCGCGGCCCGGGAGCAGGACGGATAGGCTTTCAGCAACAGCTCGTAGGCCTTCGCCGCCCGTTCGTAGTCCTGCTCGGCCTGAAGCTGATTGGCCAGATCAAGCTGGCGCGGTTCGGAGAAGACGGCGTCCGGCACCTTATCGAGCAGTTGGCGGTAATTGGCCGCCGCCGCGGGAAGATCGTGGTCGGCGATGAGGCGATCGATTTCCGCCCGGGCCGCGATGATCCTCTCGTCGACCGCCTTCACCGGTCCGGAGCGCCTCACCTGCCGGGCCAGTTGCTTGCCCGTGTCGGCCGAGGCCGACTCCCACAGGCCGCCGGTCTGCTTGCGGCTGGCGGCCCGGAAGGCTGCCCGCCGGCGGGATTGCTGGAAGAGATAAAACACGTCGAACTCTTCGCGCTTGACGATGCCCACGGCCAGAAGCGTGAAGGCCAGGGCGAAACCGTAGAGATAGCCGGCGAGGTGCGCCATGTAGGCCACGCCGCCATCGTGGCCGCCGAGCAGAGAGCTGGTCTGACGCAACAGATCCACCACGAAGTAGAAACCGATGAACCACAGTGATGGAATGCTGTAGAGGCCGATGATGAAAAAGAAGAAGAGGATCTGGATGCGGCTGCGGGGAAACAGCGCCAGGAAAGCGCCGGTCACGCCGGCAATGGAGCCGGAGGCGCCGATCACCGGTGCCTGCTGGAACATCATGTGGGCGATGCCCGCCACGGCCCCGCCGATGAGATAGAAGCCCAGGAAGCTCGCCCGGCCCAGGCGATCCTCCACCGCTCCGCCGAAAACCCACAGGAAGAGCATGTTGAACGCCAGGTGCCAGAGGGCGCTCGGATCATGGAGAAACTGGTAGGTGACGAGCTGCCAGACGTGGAAATCTGCCCGTCCAAGATGGCCGAAGCTGATAACGGCCTGCCGGTCAAAGGCGCCGCCGTACTCCCCGACCAGGCCCGCCAGGTACACCAGCAGGTTCGTCACGATGAGCAGCTCGGTCATGAGCGGCCGGCGCTTGGGAGTGCGATTGGTGCGGAGCGGGATGAGCATCGGCCTGTAGTGTAGAAGGGCCGCCGCGCCGGGGCGCGGAGCCGGCCGACCCGCCGCCTGCACCCGGCGCTGCGATTCAATCGAGAAGTCGGCCGGCGAGGATGCGGTGGGCGATGAAGTCATCGCGCCAGTTGTAGATCAGGCGGCCGATGAGATGCTCATCCATCGCCACGGGCGGCCTGAGGATGAGCAGATCGGCGGCAGCGCCGGCTTCCAGTCGCCCCGCGTCATGCCATCCCAGCGCCTCGGCGTTGCCGCGCGTGATCAGGTGCCAGGCTTCGGCGGGGGTGGGGACGGAGGCGCGGTCGGCGACCGTCATGCGGCGCACCTTGGCCACCTCGATCATCGCGCGGGCCACGCGCGGCATGGCCAGATCCGGGCCGGCCGCGACGTCCGAACCCAGCGCCAGCCGTACGCCGTGCCTTCGCGCCGCGTCGAGGTCGAACAGCCCGCTTCCCAAGAAGGTGTTGGCGGTGGGACAGTGCACGACGACGCAGTCGCGTTGAGCGATGAGCCGCCACTCCTCGTCGCCCAGGTGGATGCAGTGCGCCAGCAGCGTGCGCTCGGTCAGCAGGCCGAAGCGGTCATAGACGCCGGTGTAGTGCGGTGCATCGGGGAACAGTTGCCTGACCAGTTCACATTCGCGCGGCGATTCCGCCAGATGGGTTTGTATGGGCGCACCGCCGGAGGCCAGCTTGCCGGCGCGGCGGAGCAGTTCCTCACTGCAGCAGAGCGCATAGCGCGGGGTGACACTGGCCAGGAGACGCGCGCGCCGCGATGTGGCGAGCCGGGCGGTTTTCCGGCCGAGCAGTTCGGGCGGCGCGTTGCGGTCCATGAGCGGCTGCCCGGCGACGGCGCGGAGCGGGGTTTCGTAACCGGCCCGGATCGCGGCCACCACGCTGTGGAGGTGGGCGGTGAGATAGCCGGCGTAGCCGAGCGTCCCGGCGCCGAGCAGGAGGCGATAGGCCCGCTTCGCTTGCGTCTCGGCGAAGGCCGGGTCGGTCCATTGAATTTCCGCCGGGTAGACGACCCGATCGAGCCAGTCCAGCAGATCCAGCCCGTCGCAGCCGATGATCTCGGCCTGGGAAAGGTGGACGTGGGCATCGACAAAACCGGGGCAAATCAGGCAGCCCTCGTCGCCCAGGTCCGTTCTGCCGGGGCTGCGGCCGCTTCCAACCTCGGCGATGCGCTGACCTTCCAGGCGAATCCAGCCGGGCTGGGGGGGTTGGGCGGGATCGAGGAGCAGTTTGCCGGTGAGGATCATCATGGTGCCGGGAGCGCGCCGCGCGGGCGGGGCGAAGCCGAATCGGCGGCGGTGTTGCAAGGCTGTCGGTGATGGCCTATCTTTTGATCGTCTCCGTCGGGACAAGTTGCTTTCCCGACCAGCGACCGCTGGACGGGGAGATGCCCCGCGGTGGCAGGGACGCTGTCTTATATCCGTTCATGGTCAATGCGCACAGGGGTCAGCTCCAATGGCGACACTGCAGGAACTGTTGCTCCAGAAGATCCCGGTCTATCGCGAGCAGGTTCGTGGTCTTCTGGAGAGCCACGGGGACAAGGTCATTTCAGAGGTGACGGTGCAGCAGGCGTACGGCGGGGCGCGCGGCGTGAAAGCCATGGTGTGCGACACCTCCGTGGTGGAGCCCGAGAAGGGCCTGATTGTACGGGGACACCCCCTCATGGAGATCAAACATCTCTGGCCCGAGGAGATGTTCTTTCTGCTCCTGACCGGTGAACTGCCTGATGAGGAGGGGAAGCTGGCGTTGCAGCGGGAGTTCGATCGTCGCTCCCAGGTGCCCGAGTACGTGTGGGATGCCCTGCGGGCCATGCCCCGGGACACCAGCCCCATGTGCATGCTCGCCACGGGAGTGTTGATCATGCACCGCCAGAGTGTCTTTCACAACTGGTATCACAAGGGGATAAAGCGGGAGGACTACTGGCGGGCCACCCTGGGCGACGCGCTGAACATCCTGGCCAAGATCCCGGTGATCGCGGCCGGCATTTACCGCATCCGTTACAACCAGGGCAGCATCATGCACTGGACGCATGGGCTGGATTACGCGGCCAACTACGCCAACATGCTGGGCGTGGCCGACCCGATCGGCGCGTTCGCCAAGCTGATGCGCCTCTACCTGACCCTTCACGTGGACCACGAAGGCGGCAACGTGTCGGCCAACACCTGCCACACCGTGGGTTCGGCGCTCTCCGACGCCTATTACGCCGTCTCCGCCGGGCTGAACGGCCTGGCCGGCCCGCTGCACGGCCTGGCCAACCAGGAATGCATCGCCTGGATCCTCGCGCTGATGGAGCGATTTGGTGGCGTGCCCTCGGATGAGCAACTCCGCGACTTCGCCATGGAGACGTTGCGGGCCGGGTATGTGATCCCCGGCTACGGCCACGCGGTGCTGCGAGTGACGGATCCCCGCTTTACGGCCCTCCATGAGTTCGGGCAGAAGCACATGGCCGACGATCCCATCTTCCAGACGGTTGACCAGGTGTTCAGCGTTGTCCCGAAGGTCCTGGCCGAGTATTCCCAGGAGCGCGTGAAAGAGGGCAAGCACCCGATCGCCAACGTCTGGCCGAATGTCGACGCGATTTCCGGATCGCTCATGCACCACTTCGGCATCACCGAGTTCGAGTATTACACGGTGATGTTCGCGGTCTCCCGGACCATGGGAATGCTCAGCCAGCTCGTGCTCAACCGGGCCTTGGGCACCCCGATCATGCGGCCCAAGTCCGTCTCCACCGAATGGCTGAAAACCCAGGTGGGCGCGTAAAGGCCCACGCGTCGGGTGCCTGCGGGCATTGCGAGATCGGTGGCTCGTCGCAAGCCGCCGTTCTTCGCCACTGACGGCGGCCGGAGGCCACGGGCCGGCTCACGGGCCCGCCTCAATGAGGCAAAGGCCCCTAAGATTCGCTTATGAGTGACCAGACCAAGAGCCCGGCCCTGGAGGCGGAAACCACCTCCCGGATCGCACCGTCGTTTGATAAGGGACTCGTGCACACGATTGCCGCCGAGTCGGCGATGTCCTTCATCGATGGCGAGCGCGGGGTGTTGGAGTATGTGGGCATCAGCATCGACGAGCTGGCCCGCGGCTCGACCTTCGAGGAATGCGTGTTCCTGCTGTGGAACAAGCGGCTGCCCACCGCCAGCGAACTGGAGATCTTCCAGGAGCGCATCCGCGACGAATACGACCTGCCGGACCCGATGTGGGAGATGATCCGGCACATCCCCAAGTACGCCACGCCGATGTCCGCCCTCCGCACGCTTGGGTCGGCCCTGGGCATGTTCGATCCCGAGGCGGACTTCTCCTCGCCGGAGCACGCCGAGCGGAAGGCAATCCACCTTCTGGCCCGGGCCCCGGCGATCGTGGCGGGCTTCGACCGGCATCGCAAGGGCCTGCCGTTCCTGAGGCCCGATCCGCGGATGAGCATCGTCCGGAGCTTCCTTTACATGCTCAAGGGCGAGAAGCCCGGCAAGCTGACGTCCCATGCTCTGGACGTGGTCTTCATCCTCCATGCCGAGCATGGGCTGAATGCCTCCACCTTCGCGTCGATGGTGACCATCTCCACCCTGAGCGACATGTACTCGGCGCTCGCCACCGCCATCGGCACCCTCAAGGGCCCGCTGCACGGCGGGGCGAACATGGGCGTGCTGAAGATGCTCCAGGACATCGGCTCCATCGACCGCGTCGAGCCTTACATCCTCGACAAGCTTCAGCGCAAGGAAAAGGTCATGGGCTTCGGCCACCGCGTCTATAAGGCCCATGATCCGCGGGCGACCTATCTCCGGGAGTTCGCCCACGACCTGGCCGAAGAGACCGGCAACATGGATCTGTACGAGTTGACGGTGAAGATCGAAGAGGTCATGGAGCGCGAAGTGGGGCACCGCGGCATCCACCCCAACGTCGACTTCTACTCGGCCATCACCTTCATCTCCCTCGGCATCGAGGTGGACTTCTTCACGCCGATCTTCGCCATGAGCCGGATCGCCGGCTGGGCGGGCCACTGCATCGAACAGCTCTCGGACAACAAGCTCATGCGGCCCCGCGCCCGGTACACCGGCCCGCACAACGTGCCTTACGTGCCCCTCGACCAACGGTAAGGCGGCCTCCGGGCGCTCACGGCCCCGGCGCGGCGGTCATCTGCGGATAAAGCAGAATGCGATCGTGCGCCAACAGGATCAGGTCGGCCGCGTCATCGCCGGTCACATCGGCGATGATGGCCTGGCTGGGCTGATACTCGCGCGGCTGGCCTCCGGAGAACAGGCGCGATTCGAAGACCTGGAACCCGGTGACGTAGAGCATGCGCTGCGCCCGGCTGAACGTGAAGATCTCGCACATCTGCTCCCCGGCGTCGAGTGAGATCAGGTCGGTGAAGCCGTCCCCGTTCACGTCACCGCTTGCCAGCTCGTGCTGCACGCGGCGCTCGTCGCTGGTGCGCCAGGAGGCCAGCTCCCGCAGGGCAATGCGCCGGCCGCGAAGCCGAACGATGGCGAAGCCGTCATCACCCACGGCGAGGATGTTCTCTCCGCCGTCGCCGGAGAACGCCCCGGCATGGATGTCGCTGAAGGCGAAGCCGCGCACGGCCAGCGATTCGATCTCGCCCCAGCGCCCGTCCTCGCCGCGGGCCATCACGAGCAGGCGGGTGTTCTCCTTGTCGGCGGCGACGATGCGGTCACCCAGGATCGCCAGCGAGACGAGCTTGGAGGCGCTGTCGCGGGCGTTGATCTGCTCCACCACCTGCCAGCCCGGGCTGACGCCCGGGGCCGGGGCCGGGTCGTAGCGCACCGCGCGGATGAAGTTCTTGTCGGCGATGAGCAGCTCCTCTTTGCCGTCGCCGTCGATATCGAAGACCGCGATGTTCTCCGCCCGGGCGGCCTGCACCAAGCCGTACTGGCCCATGTCGTCCGATTCGGTGAGCTGGAAACCCTCCTCGCCCGCGTGCAGCATCGTCATCGGCTTGTCGCGCGTGAACAGGAGCAGATCGGTGCGGCCGTCCTGGTCGGCATCCAGGGCGAGGATCGTCTCCGGTGACCGGCTGCGCTGGCCGAGCCCGATGGTCTGAATCCGGCCGGCCATGTCGATGAGGTCGATGACGTAGTCGCGACTTTCCTTGGCGACGGCGGCCACGCGCGGTCCGTCCTCGAGGCGGATGAGGTTCAGCGCCGTGGGGGTATGGCCGGGCGATATGTTCAGCGGCAGCGGGAAGGGCACGCCGTCATCGGCCACTTCGCATCGTCCGACCACGCCCTCCTTCTCCGAGAGGACGAAAAGCTCGGCGAAGCGGTCTTCATCGACGTTGCCCGCCACCAGGTAGGTCAGCTCGGAAAGGCTGGGATAGGACTGTCCCGCCCCGAAACCCTTGCCCGCCCGCTGACGATACACGACGAGCGCATTGGCCTCGGTATCGGTGGCGACGAGATCCAGAAGGCCATCGCCGTCCACGTCAACGACGGCATGATCGCGCTTCCGATTGCCCGCATCGGTGAAGGCGTGAACGCGCAGGGCGGCATCGCGGTCACCGCTTTCTTCGATCTGCCGACTGGTCACCTGGTAAACCACGATGCGCTTGGAAGCCCGCTCGATGACGGCGAGAAGGGCCGCGGGCGCGCCGGGCAGGCGGATTGAGGCGCATTCCACCAGGGACGGCATGTCGAAACGGATCTCGGCGCCGATGACGGCCCGGCTGCCTTCGACGCCGCCGAACCACACCCGGACCGGGGCCGGATCATCGGGGATGATGCCCGCGATGTCCGTGCGCCCGTCGCCGTCGTAGTCATCGAGCACCATGGCGATGATCTTGCCGCCGGCGGGGAGCCGGCGGGGCTGACCGAGGGCATCGCCATCCATCGGCCAGACGGTGATGGTGCCATCTACCAGGCTCAGGAGTTCCGGTCGCTCATCGCCGAGGACATCGGCCACCGCCAGGCCGTCCCGGGCGGCCGAGAGATTCTTGACGCGATGCCGCCGGCTGACCTCGAAGAGGCCAGGCTGACTCTGGCGGACGAAGACGATTTCCGCCGGATCGCCGGCGTAGATGAGGTCCTGCAGGCCATCGCTGTCGAAATCGTCGACGACGACGGCCCGCACGGCGTGGGTGACCGAGATGGACTGCCTCCGGAAGCGCCAGTGTTCGGGGAACTCGTTGACCCGTGCCGGGGCGGGGACGGGATCGTCGGCCTGCGCATCGGGTCTCTGGTAGT
>Ga0272441_10015980_pt1 | contig 10438 bp, 5 predicted proteins | sample SSMProp6N_FD_193582 | JGI IMG/M metagenome (GOLD analysis project Ga0272441, IMG submission 193582) | Marine sediment archaeal communities from Little Sippewissett salt marsh, Falmouth, MA, United States - SSM-Prop-6N | ecosystem: Environmental > Aquatic > Marine > Wetlands > Sediment ... | reverse complement strand
CAGATGCTCGGTTAGCTCGTTTATCCTCGTTGTCAAAAGGGCAATCTGTACCTCCGGAGAGCCCGTATCTCCCTTGTGAGTCTCGAAATCCGTGATTATCTTCTCTTTTTTCTCTGCCGTCAGCATTTTTTTACCAAATATCCTTAACTCTAAGTTACTTTAGCACTCAAAGGCTAAATCTTATCATTATTAAACAAAATACCATATTTTTACGAATTTGGCATTATACCAACCTCCGCCCGCTTTGCAAGTCTTTTTTGCAATAGTTTCATTATAAGCCAATTTACCTCGAAACTGCTCACAGAAGAGCCCATTTGCCTCCTGTCGATATATTCGAAACATCAAAGCCGTAGGAACTGAAAATGAACCAATTAATAATCTTAGCCTGTTTTTCTCCTGCTGCGAGATTAACGCTGAGCGTTATTTTAATTGGCTTTGCCGCACACGACCAGTCCGGTTTGTGCCCAAAAGCTCGGCGGCTGTCGTAACCTTACTTCTTATTTTTTGGTTTTTCCCGGACTTATTGGCCCGATGTATTTGCGGGCTACGACGACATCGTCAAAATAGACGGGATTTATTTTTGCGACATCTTCTTTTTTGACATTGTTGGCTTTTTGTGCACCATAACCGGTAAGATGTTCAAGCCAGAGCGTATTGATTTTAAGGTCCATATCCGTTCGCAGCAGCAGGCCTTCGAAAGGCTCACCGCCCGATTCCAGAAGGTCAAAACCCATCCCGGACCACTTGCCGCGGGGGATACCTTTTTTGACATGCATTGACAGTTCGCCGTCTATCCATAGGGCGAATTCGCCGTCGCGTTTGTCAGGCGCCGAGTTCATTTTAATCATCAGTTCAACGCACTGCCACTTACCGGGCGTCACAGCTACCGGGTCTATTGGCTTTGTAACGTTGCCCCAGTAGTTGTTGCCAGTCGATATCTTCATTTCAGGCCAATAGCTGTAGAGGCACCACAAACCGGGTGGCGGGTACTTGCCGTGAAAACCGATGGGGTCGATATAAACATACATGTGGTCGTCGCCCTTTGGTCTTGAACCGGCTTTGGGGTAGGGCCACGGAAGTTTTTTCTTATTGCACCCTAAAATAACAAAATGGTGCTCGTAGCCGTGCCCAACTCCGAATTTCGTGTAAAATCGCAGGTACGCTTTGTCCATCTCGTCGAATGTGGTAAAAAGGTATCCGCCGGTATCGCTCGTACCTATCACGTCCATATCGACAATTGCATTGATAAGTAGCGACCGCTTGCCGGCGCTGTTTTTGGGCGTGTCGTTTGGTAATGTCATTATTTCGGGACGATGGATTGTGCCCCATGGCTTGCCTTGTTTAACCGCGCCCCACCGCTCGCCGATTTCTTCGATACTCCCTGTTTCGAAGTCTTCTGTGAAGATAACATCCCCGTCTCTTTCAATCCCTCTGTCACCGGGATACTTCTCTGCCAGCCCCCCATAACCTGGCAAATAAAAGCTAAGGACCAAAAGTACAGCAAAAACCGGGCAAAAGATTGATTTGTGATTAGTCATTTTGAATTCCTTTAGTATAAGACAGCTTAATTTATAATGCCATTTCTAAGTTACACAGGTTTTAAGGCATTCCTTATCTAAGTATCAAACCAGCCATTATACCAGATTCAACTTGAAACATCAAAAGATTCCGCTTTCAGTTCCAATATGAGGGCAATCCCCCACATGCTTTGCGCACACTGGCTGAGGATATTGATTATAATAGAGATTTTTTCTTTTCCCTGTAAGTTTACATTTTGCAGGACAGCCTATTGGCTGTTTGCGCTAATTCATTGAGGAGGTAGAGAAAATTAAAAAACAAATACCTTTTGTGCTGTTAATTTCAACGTTTTTGCTTGTGACGACTAAGAAATAAAAGCTATAACATTCAGAAATAAAGATTTAGTAAGGAACATCCCATACTTAACATAAATCTATCTGATTTCAAGACGAGACCTGTTTTTGCACCTCGCAATAAAAAAAGCAGGATGTGTCAAACGTCCTGCTCATAATATATTTATACCATCACAAACAATAAGTTCATTATTGTGGGCTGGGTGTTTTCACTCCTAAAAGCTCGACATCGTCAAGGTTCCATCCAGAAAGAGGCCAGGCTCTTATATTTTGGATTTCATAACTCCAACGAACGTACACATTTTCCCGATTGTCAACAAACTCGGATATGTCATATTCAATCAACTGCCAATCGTTATCCATTATAAAATCAGAATTTTCCCAAATAATATGCCATTGAACACCGTCATAAACTTCGACTTTACTCGATACATATCCCGGCTCGTCACTATTGAGCCACCTTGCAAATTTCAATATTATATCTGCATATCTTTCAAGATCAAACGGGCCTGCCGTTAGGCTGTATGGCCCGCCAACGGATACTTCGTAGTCCCCGGAAAGATTTACACCAAAAACATTTTCACCACTATAAGCTGTAATGGGGTCGGGATTGCCAAACCAGAATCCTCCTAAGCCCAAAGGTTCACCAAACTGCCACTGTCCTTCTCTGGCCCAGCCAGGATCAGAATTGAGCCCAAAAGAATATATTGTCGCTTGTTTACCTACAAGCCAGTTTTCTAAAAATGCCAGAAGATCTTCAGAATCAACACAATCATCTCCTGTTATATCATAACCATTACAGGTGCCATCATTACAACCCCAGTACAGTGCAAGATAAGCGTAATCTGAGAAAGTGACAGATCTATCGTCATCAAAATCTCCATCTACGAAGGGTTCTTGCGCCGGAACTTTTATTACAAGGGTATCCTGATTCGCAAAACGGTCAAAAATATAAGGCTCACCCGGCTCAATACTCGCAATCTCAATACCGTTAAGCTCCACCTTCAGTTCAGGCCCTGTCATATCAGCAGTTTCAACTGTCAGCACGCCTTCAACACTAACATCGCTGCTGAGCAGCTCCATTGCAAATGTCTTATTCTCAGAAGAAAGAGAATAATCAAGCTGTGCGGTAGCATTTTGACCGTCGCCAAGCCACAGGAAAAAAGGCTTTGTTTTTACATAACCGGCAACAAAAATTGTGTCCTGGTCATCCATAACAGGTTGAGGAATCTGCACGTTAAGGAGACGGTCCATAAACCAGGCTTCCGCGGCATTTTGCTGGTCAGCGGTAGGTATTTGATGAGGCCAGTATTGCATCTCATCCGGATCATTAATACCATCACCGTCAAAGTCTTCATATTCACCGGAATAACCTGTATGAACCGTAATGTTTGAAAATTCACCGGCATAACTTTCAGCAGCTATGGCATTATCGCGATAGCTTGTATCATTGATTAACGGGCAGATTGTTTCATTATAATTAACAAATAAATGAACTTCACTATAAGGATTATTCTTCGAAGCCAGATTGGACGCTCTAGCCATATAACGATCGAGTACCAAAGGGGCCCCCGTTGTCGGGTTACCAATGTCAGTATTCATGATTTGCTGATGTGACGAAGAAGCACCGTTAAAATACCAGCCATCTATTGGATCGTAACCGTAATCACTAATTCCAAAAAAACCGGCTCCAGCTGTGAAGTAATCGGGAAACTTGGTTAATGCCGACATTGTATTTCCCCCGCCCCCGGAATAACCGGTTATATAGACAATATCAGGCCTGACATATCGAGCATAGGAGGATTTGACAGCTTCAACGGCATCATAAATGTCAAAAATCTCCACACCCCCGCTGTCACGTACCCCGTCACTTCCGTCCCGGCCACGCAAGGCTACTGAAACAACAAAAAAGCCTTTATCTCTGAGGCGCTGAGCAGGAGGCCTGACATTATCAAAATTTCCGGTCGAAGGTGAATAACCATGCATTACAACTGCAATGGGAGCGTCATTTCTTATACTGTTGTAATTTAATTCCGCTTTAAGGTCGAGAGGTCCGTCTATATTCGTAGAAACGCTGGATTGATAGGTTATTATTCTTCTAATTATTGCTGCTGAAGCTGAAGTATGTAATATAAACAACTCACATAGCCATATCGCAAATACAACACACACCACCCTTTTATACATCTATCACCTAATCGTCAAAAAATCCTGCAAACGCCAACCTTCTAAAACCTATGAAATTACACACACCCCACACAACAATCCCCATTGTGAAGGCTACGGATGCTCTGTTGTCAGGCTTTAGTATTTACTTTAGCGACGTCTTCTGAGCAACAATCCACCAAGACCAAGCAGCAACAACGTACCAGGCTCAGGGACAAAGACGATATCTCCAAGTACGGCTCCTCGTGCTGCATCTAATGTATTAAACTCAAAAGCAAAAGACTGAAAAGCAGCGTCTTCATATTCTACCCAGGCATGGTTGGCAGGATTCGCGTCAAGAATATTAAACTCACCTCCGTTGATAATATTCAGACCCGAATCTGTTGTGGCATCACCGGGCATTTCTATAAAGGCAATATCGCTGCCGCCATCATAAGAGCTTGGAGCAATATATGTGGCGCCGGCAATATCGTAGGGAGTATCCCACCCTTTTAGGCGAACCTTGTCGATGTAATTAGTGAGACTGGGCTCCCCGCTCATCACGCCGTCAATTTCCCAGAAATCCAATTTGCAATAAGGTACAGGCTCACTGAACGATACTATTGCAACCGTCCTGCCTGAACTCTCATTCACAAACCAGTGACCGGATCCCATCCCTAACGTACCAACTTCATTCGTGGGGTATCCTGACGCCATGTTATCTGAAACCACCCAGTCCACCCTGATGTCAATAACGCTTCCATCTACATTGGTGTAATCTTGGGTCAGCGTTCCATCAGGTACACTTGTAAAATCATCCCAGTGCAAAATATAAGCATTCGCACACGCCACTAAAAGTAAAACAATAAGAATTGAACTACAAAACTGCCTCATACTCATCCTCCTCTTAAAATATAAAAAACCTTCTCCGAAAATATTTAAGGGGAAAGAAGATATGTACTCTTCTATCACCCTCTTCTTCATTAAGCTTTATACTACGAAATGCTGAGCTTTGTCAAGAAAAAAAAATAAAATTTATAAAATTTCTGCTCAATCCTGATTTTTTTTTCAAAATCAAGGTTTTCGCCCAAAAATCCGCTTTTTCAAATCTCTCAAAACTAAAATATTTATTTGAAAAAACTTTGTTTAATCTTGCCAGGGTTTTTGATTGCTAAAAAAACAGTTTCCTCCCATTTAGTTCTTTGAGTTAGCTACTTCAATTTATGCGGCTTAAAAACATACAAACTAGTCAAGGCACTTGACCTTTTAGTATCTCACTGGCTCGAAGCCGACTGCAGCCGTCCGGTCTGGTGTGACGGTGCCGACCTTAACGCCGATTCGGTGGTTAATTTCTTGGACTTTGCAATGCTCGACAGCTGCTGCTTCGAAGTTATTCCAAAATGACCAGCCGCGTTTCGCACATGGCTTTTAATCATTGACTCTGTTCTTGCATACGTACAGCTCACTCACACCAACCACCATTAGCCGCAATCCTCACCCCTCGCCACCAGCAAGCAGACTTCCACCGCGGGACACAACCAGCGAACGGCCACCACCGACCACGCCAACCACCCGGCTCCCCATTATCCAACTACATCCCACAACCTCCCTGACTTCAATTCCCACTACATCCCAAAGTCTTTCCTTCATCTATAACCGACTTTTTCTATCCCATATACCCATTCTGCTATTAATTCTTTTGAGCGTGGAATTTTGTTCTAATGCAAGGCTTGCAGTTCTGGCCGAGCGGAGTCGTACCATTGTACTTCGAGCATCGGCCGGAGTTGTGTAACGCAGCAGTTGAGCGAAAGAACCGCTCAAAATTGCCCATATTACCTAATTTACCCATTTTAACATTTCATCCAACCTCCACCAACTACGGCCTGAGCGATAAGCCCCAACCACCAGGAAAATGCCCGATTTTGAAAACACATCGTAAAAAGCACATCTTTTTGCATCTTTTTTTTCAATTTTTCGTCTTTTCTTTCTTTTTCCCCCCTTTTCTGAAACTTTTTGCGTCTTTTTTTTTAATTTTTTGACGCTTTTTTCCCCGGCCATACCCCATATATTCAAAAACCCAATGGCAATTTCACCGCTGAATGAGTATAATTTCACCAACCTTTTAACCATAATTTTGGAGGATGTATAAATGACAACGCTGTCAAATATCAAAAAAATAATCGCAGTTGTAATCGCAGCAGTACTAATCACCCTGACACCAAAACCGCCCTGTTATGCCAAAAACAAGCAAAATAACACAATTTTGAAAGCAGCCACCTGCCAATTGCCGGTATCAAAAGACATACTAAGCAATGCAAAATACATAAAGCAATTCATCAAAGAAGCCGCACAAAACAACGCCGACATCGTCCAATTCTCCGAAGCCGCCCTTTCCGGCTACGGCGGTTCGGATTTCCCCTCATTCAAAAACTTCGACTGGAAAACCCTAAGACAACAAACCCATCAAATTATGGCCCTGGCAAAAAAACTAAATATCTGGGTCGTCCTGGGCTCTGCGCACTACATCAGCGAAAATGAGAATCCCACCAACTGCCTGTATATCATCTCCAACAAGGGCAAAATCATCGACCGATACGACAAATCAATGCTGACAACCGGAGACCTGAAAGTTTACACGCCCGGCAACCACTTCTCCACCATCACCCTGAAAGGAATCAAGTGCGGCTTTTTAATCTGCTACGATATCTGTTACCCCGAAATGTACAACGCATACCGCCACAAAGGCGTCACAGTAATGTTTCATTCCTTCTATAACGCACACCACAAAACAAATACAATCCTCGATGAAATAGGCCCAGCCTGGGTGCGCGTAAGGTCAACCGACTATATGATGTGGGTCCTCGCCAGCAACTCTTCCGGCCGACACTCCTCCTGGCCCACCTGTATCGGAAGACCCGATGGCTCGCTCGTCTCACTCGAAAGGCACGTTCCCGGCATCCTCTACCGTGAATTTCCCGACTCTGAAACAACAGACGAGTTTAGAAGCTGGACACACAACAGAAAAACGATGGTGCTGCCAAAAAACGAAATCTATCACAATGGCAAACCCTCGAACCACCCACGGGCTATTGATACTAAATCCTTACCCTGAAAGCCTCTCTCTCGCTTAACCGGTATCAATCGCTTTTAAATCGGACCATATTAGACTTGCTAAAAGGCAGCAAATGGCAATAATATCCTCTAAGACAAAAGAAATTTCATATTAGTAATGGAGGTTGTAAAAATGAAGTTTACCGGTTTATTAATAGCGATTGTGACTGTCTTTGCTTCTTCGCCCTCGCCTGCCGCAGCGCCAAAGCATATTGCCGATGGAAGCGTCTTTTCCCGCCGCAACAGGCTCATTTCAATAAAATCCGTGGTCGGCAAACAACTCTATCTTCACGAAAAAACGCCTGAAGAGATAACAATAGAGTTAGACGGCCAAATGGATGAACAGGACTGGAACCGTGCACAGGTTGTCTCTCCATTCGTTGATAAAAATGGTCAAAATGACCAAACCATCGTACGGGTCCTCTACGACGAAGAAAATATTTACCTCTTTTGGGCCGTTCGTGAACAGGCCGGCATCACAGCCGAGGTCAAAGAGAACGACGCGGTTCTCACGGGCGATGATTATGTCCAGGTCAATCTCAAGCCCTGGATTGCTGACGATATAAAATACGGCCGTGATTACTATTACTCAATTGCCGTCAATCCCGCCGGCGCGGTTTGGGATTCGTATTTCGACCCGTATTTGGGCGGTTATTTCTTCTCTTCCTGGAATTCCAACGTTCAGGTTGCCACCTCTCAAAAGGACAACGACTGGTTTGCGGAAATGATTATTCCCTTTTCCCACCTGGATAATTACTCCGACCCGGGCTGGAAATGGAATCTCGATTTCCTGCACGCCTCCAAAATAAATAAAACCAAACCCCCCGCACTTTATGCCCCAAATACCGGCGTAACCGTGCAGCAGTCAATTATGGTAAGAGATGACGGCTTGGTAAACTACTACTGGATTCGCCCTGAGTTTATGCAGGAAGTAAAACCCGAAAAACGAAAAGACCTGAATAACTCCGTTCGTGCTGCCGCAATAGACAGGCTGCCCCTGATAAACTCCAAACCGGATACTGATTTGTGGTCCGATGTTGAACCTGTTGAAATTAGCTATATAGACAGACTGGGGGAAAAACTCGATGAAAATACAGCCAGGGCCAGAGTGGCCGTCACCGGCGATTATATGTGCTTCAGCCTTGAAGCAGACGGTGCAAAAATCGACATGCTCTCGGAAGCTGAAAAACTTACAGGTGAAGGTATGGCTGCACAGATGGCCGGCGTAAACGGCGTCTATGTCGATACCTCGCTTTTTGCAAATGAATGTTTCTGGATTCTGCTCCAGCCTCGCAAAGTTGGCGCCGACAATATACACCTGCCCCATTACCTTATTACGGTCAACAATCACGGCCGGATAGACGCCACCAGCTACGACCAGTTCGGACATCCTGACAGAAACTGGCAGCCGCAGTCAAAACTCGATATCTATAACACCGACGCCGGCTGGTCCGCCGAAGTGAGCCTCGACCTGGCTTCGTTCGACCTTTCGGCACAATGCAGCCGGCAGTGGGGCTTCAATGTCTTCCGCAACCGAATGTTAAATGAGGCCGACAAAAAATCCCAGCTACAAGCCTGGTTATACACTGCCACCGATTTTTTAAATCCCGATACTTTGGGCACGCTGACCAATGTTCAGGCGAGCAGCATTAATACCAAAAGACCCGGTTTTGAGCGCAAAATAGAGTTTATGCGCAACAAAATAGCCCCTCATCGGTCAAAACATAAACAACTTATGACAAAACTATCCAAACAGCTTGACAATATAAAACTTGAAACCGCCGAAGACCTGATTGCCGCCGAGCGAACATTAGAGCAGGTTGATAATACCCTCGGAGTACTTGATGCGAAAGAATATTACGACGTTGTTGCTCACCCTGCAAAAGGAGGCTATCCTGTGTTTGACGTGCAATTCATAGGCCAAAAAGGATGGGCCGTCGGTGCGATGGGGACGGTTTTGCGCACCGAAGATGGTGGAAATTCCTGGCAATCGGTTGACATAAAAAGTGATGCCGACCTTCAGCGAGTCTTTTTTGTTGATGAATTTGTAGGCTGGGCTGTCGGCGGCCTAATCCGAATGGCCGCAGAAAATGAGCTTATGCGACATGATGAGAGAGGTGGATATGGATATATTTTCCATACCCGCGACGGTGGAAAAACCTGGAAATGTCAATACGGACAAAGAGGCCGGCACCTCTTCGGCCTGTATTTTACAGACAAAAATACCGGTTTTGCCTGCGGCGAAAGAGGATTCCTGTTGAAAACAGAAGACGGCGGCAGCAAGTGGAAAGAACTGCCGACAACCGGCACAAGAATGTGGCTTTACGGTATCACTTTCAAAGACCATCTCAACGGCTTTGCCGTTGGAGAATCCGAAACGGTTATCAAAACCAATGATGGCGGAAAAAACTGGGCAAAGGTTAACGCACCGGCTGACAGAAAGTTCTACGATTTCAGACCATTTTACCGGGACATCAGTTTCAATGGCTCGACCGGCTGCATTGTAGGACACAACGGCTCGATAGTCATCTCCAACGACAACGGAAAAACCTGGCGGCCTTCAGCTACTTTCTTCGATGCAGAAACACGCGAGTTTCTCGATTTGACAAGAGTCAGGTTCGTAACCGAGAAACTCGGCTATGCAGTCGGTGAACTCGGCAGCAGAATAATGGTCACCGAAGACGCCGGTGCAAGCTGGTCACTGCGACCGGTCGATAACGCCGATTGGCTCCGGGCTCTTTGGGCTGATGAAACCGGCAAAGTGGTATTGGCAGGTGAACGTGAAAAAATCTTAATCTCAAAAGACAAAGGATATAACTGGAAAAGACTGCGAGGAGATTGCCCAAAAGCAGATATACTTGTAGTGCTCGCTCACGGTGACGACTCGCCGATTTCTTTAGGCCCGCTTCTCGTTCACTATGCTATCAACGAAAACAAACAAATTGTTGATGTCGGAGTATTGCGAGACTGCCACAGCAGCGAATATGAAGAAACCTATAATATGGAGCACGACCGCCATGTCTGGATGTCCGGGGTCCGCACCAGTTCCAACTTCGACGAATTTGAAACCGGAAACAACGGCAGTGATTACTATCACTACAACCTGAGATTGTGGGAGGGCGAAGAGAATGTAACCCGTCATATGGTTGCTGCAATTCGTTCCTACAAGCCGGATATCGTAATTGTCCACGGCGGTGTCTATGGCGATTATGATAAACCCGGACATAAGGTTACCGGCAGGGCGGGAATACCGGCCTTTGAAACTTCCGGTGGGCAACTCGATTACTGGCCGCAACTAACCCGACTCGGCC
>Ga0272441_10015979_pt1 | contig 10438 bp, 7 predicted proteins | sample SSMProp6N_FD_193582 | JGI IMG/M metagenome (GOLD analysis project Ga0272441, IMG submission 193582) | Marine sediment archaeal communities from Little Sippewissett salt marsh, Falmouth, MA, United States - SSM-Prop-6N | ecosystem: Environmental > Aquatic > Marine > Wetlands > Sediment ... | reverse complement strand
GCCCGGCATGCCGCCAGGGCCCTCGGGGATATGGCCCGTGAGAGGGAGAACCTTGACCTGGAAGAACTGAGAGATGAGCTGATAAGGGCAAGGGATATACTGCTGCGATCCAGGCCCACGGCGGTCTCACTGTGGAACGGGGTACAGGCCGTGATGAGGGGGGAGGGGGAGGCCCTCACATCCGGGGAGCTGAGGGAGCGAATAATCGAGAACGCGGACGCATTCGTGGAAAGGTCCGAGAGGGCAACCAGGTCCATAGGAGAGATCGGGTCCCGGAGGATAAACGACGGGGATCGGATATTGACGCACTGCAACAGCTCTGTGGCCCTCAGCGTGATCAAGACCGCATTCGAGCAAGGAAAGGACATAGAGGTCATTGCCACGGAGTCCAGGCCATGGAAGCAAGGACTGATCACCTCCAGGGAGCTTTCGGAGGTGGGCGTTCCGGTTACCCTGATAGTGGACTCGGCGGTAAGATGGGCGATGAAGGACATCGATATGGTCCTGGTGGGAGCGGACACCATCTCCTCCAACGGAGCCGTCATCAACAAGATCGGTACCTCACAGATAGCCCTGGTTGCCCAAGAGGCCAGGGTCCCGTTCGTGGTATGCGCCGAGACCTACAAGTTCTCCCCCCGGACGCTGTCCGGAGAACCTGTCGAGATCGAGGAGAGGGACCCGGCCGAGGTGGCTGGGGCGGACGAACTGCCCCCAGAGGTCAAGGTCCTCAACCCGGTGTTCGATGCCACTCCCCCCGAGTACATAGATTATATCGTGACGGAGATCGGGCTCATACCCCCCTACGCATCCTACGAGGTGATAGTGAGGATGCTGGGACAAGAGTACCTCTTCGAGGACACGGATGAATGATCAAGGAGGAATCCAATGCAATATTCAGAGAAGTACCTACACCTGGGCGAGAAGGTGGATGTTGACGAGAACGTGATCTGCGAGTACAGGGTGACGACGGCCCTTTCGATGGAGGACGCCGCTGCAGCGATAGCCACCGAGCAGTCCACGGGCACCTGGACCGAGCTCAGCACGCTGAGCGAGGATGTGTTCGATCGGCTGAGCGGAAAGGTCATCGGGATCGAGGGTGACAGGACGACCATCGCCTTTCCCTCGGATGATTTCAGCCTGGAAGTTGGGGGCGTGCCCCAGATCCTGAGCGTGATCGCTGGCAACCTGTTTGGCCTCGATGCCCTTGAGGGGGTGAGGCTGGAGGACGTCTTCTTCCCGGCATCCATGATCGAGGAATTCCCAGGACCTCGGTTCGGGATCGAGGGCATGAGAAAGATCCTGGATCGGCCCAAGAGACCGCTGGTTGGCACGATCGTCAAACCGAAGATCGGTCTCTCCCCCAGGGAGACGGCGGACTACATCTACGAGGCTGGAATGGGGGGATTGACCAATTCGAAGGACGATGAGACGCTGGTGGATCAGGCATTCTGCCCCATGGACGAGAGGGTCCCGGCCATCGCAGAGGCCATTGACAGGGTGAGAGAGGAAACGGGGCACAGGATGATGCACGCAGTGAACATATCCACCCGGGGCGACAAGGTGGCCGAGGTGGCTGAGAGAGTACAGGAACTGGGGGCAACCGAGATCATGATCGACGTGCTGACCTGCGGATTCGCGGCAATCCAGGTGCTGGCCGAGGATCACTCCATCAAGGTACCGATACACGTTCACAGGACGATGCACGGTGCCATCACAAGGGACCCTAGACACGGTGTATCGATGAAGACATTCGCGAAGCTGGTCAGGATGTGCGGGGGGGATGCCCTCCACATCGGCACATTCGGGGTGGGCAAGATGAAAGGCGACCCGAAGGAGGACCTTGGCAACCAGAGCGCCTGCGTAGGGGACATGGGCGCTCTTAAAAGGGTGATGCCGGTCTGCTCCGGCGGTCTCCACCCGGGGATGGTGGATAGCCTGGTCAAGATCGGTGGGACAGACCTTCAGATCCAGGCCGGAGGCGGCGTGGCGGGACATCCGCTCGGTGTGAGGAAAGGTGCCATGGCATTGTCTCAGGCCGTCGAGGCGGCTTTCCAGGGGATCACACCATCGGAATACGCCAGCGACCACAGGGAGCTGGCAATGGCATTGGAGAGGTGGGGGTTGGAATGAAGCTGGTGGCGAAGTACATCGATGTCGACGCGGGCGAGTTCACGGCCATCATGCATGACGACGACTGCCGGGAGATCGGAGTGAGGGAACAGGACAGGGTGAAGGTGAAACGCCACGGCAACGAGATCACCGCCATACTGTTGACAACGGACAGCGCGGTGGCCAAGGGAGAGATAGGTCTCCTGGGAAAGGCATTCAACAGGATGGGAATCCAGCCCATGGAGGAGGTGGAGGTGATATGCACCCCCAAACCAGACTCGATCGGTCACATCAAGAAGAAGATGAGGGGAGAGGAGCTCTCCACCGAGGAGATCAGGGGCCTGGTCCAGGACATCAGCAACCGGAACCTGTCGCCGGTGGAGATGTCCGCCTACGTCACCTCCGTTTACATAAACGGTATGAACATCAGGGAGACCGCAGACCTAACTCAGGCCATGGTGGAGACGGGGGAAAGGATAGAGTTCGACAATCCAGTTTACGACTTTCACAGCGTGGGCGGTTGTCCCGGTAACAAGGTCACCTTGCTGGTCGTGCCGATCGTGGCCGCCGCTGGATTGATGATACCCAAGACCTCGTCCAGGGCCATAAGCAGCGCTGCCGGTACCGCGGACATCGTTGAGGTGTTCGCCAATGTGGACTTCGATGCCTCTGGCCTGAAGAGCATGGCCGAGAGCGTGGGCGGCACCATCGCCTGGGGGGGATCCATGAACATCGCCCCCGCGGACGACCTCATAATCAAGGTGGAGTATCCACTGGGCATTGACCCCCACGCCCAGCTACTGGCCTCGGTGATGTCCAAGAAGAAGGCCGTAGGTGCGAAGTTCCTGGTGATGGACATACCCATGGGCGAGAATACCAAGGTACCGGACATGGAGACCGCCAGGGCCTATGCCAGGGACTTCATAGACCTGGGGGAGAAGCTGGACATGAGGGTGGAATGCGCAATCACCTACGGTGGTCAGCCAGTCGGCCGCGCCGTGGGACCGGCCCTGGAGGCCAGGGAGGCGATCGCCATCCTTGAGGGTAGGGACCAGCCAAGATCGGTTATCGAGAAGGCCTGCGGTCTGGCAGGTATGCTCCTGGAGATGGGTGGGATACCATCTGGAGAGGAGAAGGCACGCGAGCTGTTGGAATCTGGCAAGGCTCTCGCCAAGTTCAGAGAGATCGTAGTTGCCCAGGGAGGTTCCCCTGATATCTCTTCCGGGGACATGCCGGTGGGCGAGCACACCAGGGAGATACTGGCGACCAGCGCCGGATACGTTTCCGGCATCAACAACAGATCGGTGGTAAGGATCGCCAGGGCGGCGGGTTCCCCTAAGGACAAGGGGGCAGGGCTGGAACTCACTAGGAAGAGGGGAGACAGCGTGGAGAAGGGTGACGTACTGATGACCATCCACGCGGACAACGAGGCGAAGCTGGAGAGGGCCGTGGCCGAGGCGCGAAAATTGCAGCCCGTGGCCATCGAGGGAATGATACTCAGCAAGGTACCGTCCTTCAAGAGGATCTAGCCTGGGAATCGATCGCCTCCTGGAGGCTGATGATCCCTTTGGCCACAGCCCTGGCCAGTTCACAGGAGATGGTGAGTCTTCCCCCGCTCTCTATCCGGCTCAGCCTCTGGATCTCCCTGATCTCCCCGTCGGTGGGACATATGGTCGGCCTCTCCATTAGCTGTTGACCTCCCGTCTGGGCGATGCTGAGGGCCGCCTCCGCATCGGGGTACTCCGCCCTGGTTGTGGTGGAGGTCTCATCGACGATCTCTATCATGTCCACCATGTCCCATATGGCGCAGATGGTCCGGTTTCGGTTTGTTGGATCTCCATGACCGATACGGACCCTCAACCTTGAGAACCCCATGTAGGAGGCCATCTCGGATATCTCATCGGCCACCCTCTCTGGGGACCTGACCACCTTCTTCACGATGAGCTTGCCATCGGCGATGACGGCAATGCCCGGTCTCAGACCAGGATCTATTCCTACCACCGCCTCCTCGAAGCTCTCCCCTCCCCTGAGTATGCTGACGGCCAGATTGAAGGCCTTCTGAGGATCCTTGGAAGTGACCACCTTTGGAAAGTCCACACTCCCCTTCTCCCTCTTGCTGGTGATTATCACCCCCACGGAGAGGGGGATGGGATCCTCCATACCCAGGGATATGAAAGATTCCCCGTTCCTCTTCAGTATCTGGACGATATCGTAGAAGAAGTTGAAATCCTCGGTCATGACCCCGATGATCTTCATTTGGAAGTAAGTGGGGGAAGAGCGACTTAACACTTGCCTTCATTGCTTCCTTTCACGTCATTACAATAATTACCCTTGACCTTCCTCCCAAGGAGGGTGTACCCCCAGGCGCTGATGAGTCCTATGGATGAGATGGCACCCCAGAGCAGCACCGGATCTACGATATTGTCCAGAAGCACCCCTCCTATGGCCGGACCCAGGGACCAACCTGTGGCAGTGAAAAGGCTGAACACCCCCATGTACCTTCCCCTCTCCTTCTCGGGGGACAGGATTGCCACCAGGTTGGTCAATGTGGGGGAGACTATCAGCTCTCCCAGGGTTATCAGAACCATGCACACGCCCAAGAGGATGAAACCACCTGCAAAGCCGGCTGTCATGTAGCCCACCATGTAGACCAGCGAACCCATGGTGAGGGCCAGGAACAGCTTCCGGGTGGACAGGAAGCGGGCCATCGGTATCTGAAGCAGGGCCACCATAGCCCCGTTGATGGAATACAGGTAACCGATCTGGGTCTCCGTCATGCCTACGGTGCCCTGGGCATAGACGGAGTAGGTGGAAGACATCTGGGACACCAGGATGAACAGGATCAAGGAGGTAATGCAGAAATAGAGGAAGGTGCGGTCCTTCCTCACGGAGGCGATGTCCTTTATGCTGAAACCGCTGGACGCCTCCCTACCACTGAATGATTCGGAGATGAAGAGGAGTATCAGGAAGAACGAGATGGATCCGCAGATCGCCGTAAGACCGAACAGGGACGCGTATGAGTAGGCGGCCAAGAAGCCTCCTATCATGGGACCAAGTGCCCATCCGATGTTGGCGCCAACCCTGATCAGCCCATAGGCCTCCAGCCTCTTGCCCGAGGGGACGATGTCCGCGATCATGGCGTTGGCAGCGGGCTCAAAGAGAGAACCCAGGAACCAGCTCATTACGACCAGGGCCGAGATCACCAGGAAACCGTGACCCATCGCGACCGAGATGGCCACCAGTGTGAACGCTATGGCCCTCGTACCCACGGAGAAGAGCATCACCCTCCTCCGACCCAGACGATCCGCCAGCTCCCCTCCGATGAGGGACCCCAGGGCGGCCATGACGGCGCCGCAAAGGTAGACCAGCCCCACCAGGGACATGGAGACACCCAGCTGCCCGTGGAGGTAGAGGGCCAGGAAGGGCATGACCATGGAGAATCCGATGCTGACGATCAGGTCCGAGGTGAAGATGGTCCAGACTCTTCTGTCGTACTGCCTGTACTGTTCCAAGGCCCCGGATACCCCCATGGATCAACCCCCTTCGATGGGAACTGGAATCGCGACTGGGTTATATACCTAGTGGCCTGGCTTGAACCTGTCGAAGAAGCCCTTGTGCCTCGGTTCCACCTTGGAAAATTTCTCCAATAGATCCCTCTGCTCCTTGTTGAGCCTCTCAGGGACCTTGATCTTTATGCGGACGAACTGGTCCCCTTTTCCCCTACCGCTAGGCCGGGGCATACCGCTCCCTCGAAGACGGAAGACCGTGTCACCCTGGGTTCCTCCAGGGATCTTCAGTTGGGCCTTCCCCCCGATGGTGGGAACCTCCTCCTCTCCGCCCAGGGTGGCATCGGTGAAGCATATCGGCCAGTCTATGTATATGTTGGGGCCGTCCCTCTTGAAGAGTTCGTGCTCCTTGACGTGAACTATCACAAAAAGATCCCCTGGAGGCCCACCGTTCTTCCCCGGGTTCCCTGCACCGGGTATGCGCAACCTGGTGCCGGTATCGACTCCGGGCGGGATCTCGATCATGATCGTGGAGGTCTTCCTCACCTGCCCACGACCATCGCACTTGGCGCATGCCTTCTCGGCTATGGTCCCCCTGCCACCACACCTGGGACAGGCCTGGATAGAGACGAACTGGGAATAGCCCCTTCTCTGGGTGGCCGATATCTGACCTTTGCCACCGCAGGTAGGGCAGGTCATGGTCTGACCGCCCTGGGCACCGGTCCCATTGCACTCCTCGCAGTTCACCCAGGTAGGGATCCTTGCTTCCTGGGTCATACCCTTGTAGGCATTCTCCAGATCGATCTCGACATCGTAGCGCAGGGATTCTCCCTTCATAGGTCGGTTGCCCTGTGGCCCTCCCATGCCCCCGAAGAACATATCGAAGATGCTGTTACCGAAGCCGAACCCGAGATCACCGAAGATGTCCCTGAGGTCGCCGAAGTGACTGAAATCGCTCCAGTCGAAGTTGCCTCCGCTGAACTGACCCGAGACACCTGAGTGGCCATAGGCGTCGTACATCTTCCTCTTGTCATCATCCACGAGGACCTCGTAGGCCTCGGAGACCTCCTTGAACTTCTCCTCGGCCACCTCCCTGTCCTCCTGGGTGACATCTGGGTGGTACTGCCTTGCCAGCTTCCTGTAGGCCTTTTTGATCTCGTCGCTCGAGGCACCCTTGTCGATGCCCAGAACCTCGTAGTAGTCCCGCTTGCCCATGGGACTGCCTACTCCTCGTCGACTATCTTGTAGTCCGCGTCCACGTAATCACCCTCATCCTCTGAGGGTGGGGCCTGGTCTGCCTGCTGCTGGGCCTGCTGCTGGGCTGCCTGCTCCTGGGCGACCTGTTGGTAGATGCGGGTGGAGATGGCATACATCTCCTTGCTCAGGGCCTCGGTACCTTCCTTGATCTTCTCGATGTCCTCCTCACCCAATAGCTTCCTGAGCTCCTCCACCTTGGATTGGAGGCTCTCCCTCTCCTCGGAGGTTACCTTGTCACCCAGCTCCTCAAGGGTCTTCTCTGTGGAGTAAATCAACGAGTCGGCCTGGTTGATGACCTCGACCTTTTCCTTGCGCTGCCTGTCCTCCTCGGCGAACTGCTCGGCCTCCTTCACGGCCTTGTCGATCTCATCCTGAGATAGCTTGGTGTCCGCGGTTATGGTGATGCTCTGCTCCTTCCCGGTACCGAGGTCCTTGGCAGAGACCTGGAGAATGCCGTTGGCGTCGATGTCAAACGTGACCTCGATCTGGGGCAAGCCCCTGGGGGCAGGGGGAATGCCCATCAGCTGGAACTTGCCCAGCGAGGTGTTGCCCACTGCCATCTCCCTCTCGCCCTGCAACACGTGGATCTCCACCGAGGTCTGGTTGTCCGCCGCGGTGGAGAATATCTGGCTCTTTCTGGTGGGAATGGTGGTGTTCCTCTCGATGAGCTTTGTGGCCACCCCTCCCAGCGTCTCGATGCTGAGCGATAGGGGGGTGACATCCAGCAGCAAAACATCCTTGACCTCACCCGCCAGAACGGCTCCCTGGATGGCCGCTCCCATCGCCACACACTCCATGGGGTCTATGCCCCTCTGGATCTTCTTTCCGATTGCGTTCTCCAGGAACCTCTGCACGATCGGCATCCTGGTCGGGCCGCCCACCATTATGATGTTATCGATCTTGTCGGGATTGAGGGAGGCGTCCTTCAGCGCCTGGTCAACGGGACCCTTGCACTTCCTTACCACAGGATCCACGAGTTCCTCGAGCTTGGACCTGGAGATGTTTTTGGAGAGGTGCTTGGGACCTGTCTGGTCGGCGGTGATGAACGGCAGGTTGATCTCGGTGGTCTGGGTGGTGGAGAGCTCGATCTTGGCCTTCTCGCAGGCCTCCCTCACTCTCCACATGGCCATCTTGTCGCTTCTGAGGTCCACCCCTGACTCCTTCTGGAACTCGCTGACCACGTATTCCATCAAGGTCTCGTCCATGTCCGTTCCGCCCAGTTGTGTGTCACCGCTGGTGGAGATGACCTCGAACACGCCCTCGGAGAACTCCATGATCGTTACATCGAGGGTGCCACCACCGAAGTCGAACACCAGGATCTTCTGCTCCACATCCGTCTTATCGATGCCGAATGCGAGCGCGGCGGCGGTGGGCTCGTTGATGATCCGCACCACATCCAATCCCGCTATGGCCCCCGCATCCTTGGTGGCCTGCCTCTGGTTATCGTTGAAGTAAGCAGGGACCGTGATGACGGCCTTGTCAATCTCCTCGTTGAGATAGGCCTCGGCATCCCTCTTGATCTTCTGCAATATGAAGGCGGAGATTTGCTGGGGGGTGTAGTCCTTGCCGTGCACCTCGGCCTTGTAGTCCGTCCCCATCTTCCTCTTTATAGCCTTTATCGTCCCCTCAGGATTTGTCACAGCCTGCCTCCTGGCAGGTTCACCGACCAGTAACTCGCCCTCCTTTGTGAAGGCGACGTATGAGGGAAAGGCCTTCCCCCCGATGCTCGTTCCCTCGGCACTTGGGATGATGGCCGCACGGCCACCCTCCATGATCGCGGCCGCGGAATTGCTGGTCCCCAGATCTATACCTATGATCCTTGACATTTCAATCACCCTCTTGATTATCCTTACCAACTTTGACCTTGGAGTATCTAATCACCCTATCTCCAAGGGAGTAACCCTTCTGGTAAACCTCCAGTATCTCGCCTTCCTTCCCATCACCCACACCAAGGGCCTCGTGAAGGGCGGGATCGAATCTTCCATTGGTCGGTACCTCCCTCAGACCGTGATCCTTGAGAAAGGATGCGAGGTTGGAGTGTATCTGCTTTACGCCCTGCCTGAACTCCGTAGAATCTTCAGCGCTCAGGGCCCTTTCGAAATCATCTAATATGGTGAGAAGCTCCTTGATAAGATCGTCATTGGCGCACTCGACCACTCGATCCATCTCGCGTTGCTGACGCTTCTTGTAGTTGTCGAAATCCGCCTGGACCCTCTTGGCGGAGTTGAGATAATTTTGGGAGAAAGCCCTCTCCTCCGCTAGCTGTTCCTCCAAGTTCTCCAATTCAGATCTCAGACTTTCCATCTCGTCATTCTCCCCCTTATCGGGAGTCTCCTCCTCATTGGAGGCCGCCTCGTCAAGCCCCTTCTCCATCGCAGCATCACCGTGAAACATTTTGAAGATGAAAATGTGAAAGTGGTTTGGGGGTTGCCCCCCTTCGAGTTTCAATCCTCGGCAAAGGACTCGTCGGGCATTCCCGGCGGGCCACCGCCAGGGCCTCCCCTGGATGCGATGACATCGTCGATCCTGAGGATCATGACCGCGGCATCGGTGGCCGAGTTAATGGCCTGTTTTCCCACGCGGAACGGCTCGAGGACGTTCTCGTCCATCATGTCGACGACCTTGCCGGTGTACACGTTCACGCCAGCGTGCTTCTTGCCGGCCTTGTGCGCCTTCCTCATCTCTATGAGTATGTCGATGGGGTCGAGACCAGCGTTCTCGGCGAGAGCGGTGGGTACAACCTCCATGGCGCTGGCGAAGGCGTCGATGGCGATCTGCTCCCTTCCTCCTACGGAGGAGGCGTACTCCCTGAGCTTCATGGCCAACTCGACCGCGGTGGACCCGCCGCCGGTTACCATCTTGCCGTCCTCGATCGCTACCGCGACCACGCTCATTGCGTCCTCGAGGGACCGACCGATCTCCTCCACCACATGGAGGGTACCGCCACGGATGAGTATGGAGACCGCCTTGGGGTTCTTGCAGCCGGTCACGAAGGTCAGCTCGTCCTCCTGGACCTTCCTCATCTCGACCAGTGAGGCCTCACCAAGATCGCTGGCGTCGAGCTCATCGATCTTGTTGGTGATGTTGGCTCCGGTGGCCTTGGCGAGCTTCTCCATGTCGTTCTTCTTGACCCGCCTAAGGGCCAGGATGCCCTCCTTGGCGAGGAAGTGCTGGGCCAGATCATCTATTCCCTTTTGGCACATGAGGACGTTGGCTCCGATCTCCTTGACCTTTGCCACCATCTTGCGCAGCATCTTCTCTTCCTCATCGAGGAAGGCCTGCAGCTGGGTGGGGTCTGTGATCTCGATCTTGGCGTCGATCTCGGTCTTCTTGATCTCCAAGGGAGCGTCGACCAGGGCGATCTTGGCATCGGGGACCTTCTTGGGCATCTGGGGATTCACTGGCTCCTTGTCCAGGATGATGCCTTCGATCATCTCGGTGTCCTCCATCGACCCGCCCTGCTTCTTGACCACCTGGACGTTATCGATATCCACGACGTAACCACCATTCTTCTTCTCGGCCACGGCGGAGACCGCGTTCACGGAAAGCTCAGCGAAGAGCTCCCT
>Ga0272441_10015978_pt1 | contig 10438 bp, 7 predicted proteins | sample SSMProp6N_FD_193582 | JGI IMG/M metagenome (GOLD analysis project Ga0272441, IMG submission 193582) | Marine sediment archaeal communities from Little Sippewissett salt marsh, Falmouth, MA, United States - SSM-Prop-6N | ecosystem: Environmental > Aquatic > Marine > Wetlands > Sediment ... | reverse complement strand
GGTATCGCTCGGCCGGTCAGCATCAGGTCCATTGCTGGCAGTGGACCGCAGCGCTCGATCGAACGTGCGGTGCCACCATAACCTGGATGAATGCCGAGCTTGATTTCGGGCAAGCCCAGCCGGGTCGATGCATCATCCGCGGCGACGATGTAATCGCAGGCCAGGGACAGCTCCAGACCACCGCCCAGACACATACCCTTGACCATGCTGACAGTCGGGCAGCGCAGCGCGGCCAGTTTGTCCATGATTTCGTGACCGCGATCGAGAAAGGGCTGCGACTGCGCAATATCATCGAGTTCGAGGAACTCCTTGATATCCGCGCCGAAAATGAAGCCAGCCTTTTTGTCTGACTGGATGATCACGCCCTGGGGGGAGTAGCTCTCGAGGTCATCGAGAATCGATCGGAGCTGTTCCAGTACCTCGCCAGAGAGCAGGTTCACTTTCGAATCTGCCATGTCCAGGTGCAACCAGGCGACGTTATGGTCGTCGTATTCCAGTTTCCAGTGAGTGTGATTGCTGGCTAGGTCCGGACTCATTGTGCCGCCTCGCTGTGAGTGGGTTCAAGGCTGACGTTTTCCAGCAACATCGCGCCACCCTGGCCGCCGCCGATGCACAGACTGGCCATGCCACGTCGGGCGCGTTCTCGCTGCAGCACCTTGGCCAGGTGCAATACGATGCGGGCGCCGCTGGCGCCGACAGGATGGCCGAGACTGACGCCACCGCCGTCAACATTGAGGCGCTCGTGGGGTATCTCGCCGAAGGCTTGGTCCAGGCCGAGGTGGGTGCGGCAATAATTATCGTCTTTCCACGCCTCGATACAGCCGAGGACCTGGGTCGCAAAGGCTTCATTGATTTCCCAGTAGTCGACGTCGCTGATTGCGAGTTGATGGCGATTCATGATCGGGCTCATCGCGTGGACCGGTCCCATCCCCATCACGGCAGGATCGAGCCCGGCCCATTGGGTGTCGACAATCTTTGCGAGTGTCGGCAGGTTGTACTTGTTCACCGCATCTTCGCTGGCCAGTAGCAGCAGCGTTGCACCGTCGGTGATCTGCGCGCTGTTGCCGGCGGTGACATTGCCGTATTTGCGGTCGAAGGCCGGCCGCAGCTTGGCCAGCTTGTCGATACTCGAGTCGGGCCTGACGCCGTCGTCATGATCGTAGTACTTGCCGGCGCTATCGTAGATTACCTCGATCTCATCCAGGTGGCCGGCCGCGTGCGCCGCAGCGAGGCGGTGATGGCTCTCGACCGCGAAGCTGTCCATCTGCCGTCGGCTGATACCGAAGTTGGCCGCAATGTTTTCGGCGGTCTGGCCCATGTTCAGCCCGACGATCGGATCGGTCAGGCCCCGCAGCAACGAGATCACCGGCTTCAGATGGCCCGGCCGGAGCCGGCCAAAATGCCTCAGTCTTTGCCACAGCGACTTGGCCTGCATCAGATCACCCAGCCAGTGCACCATGGTGCTGTTGTAGATCACTGGCGCGCGGCTCATGGCCTCGACGCCACCCGCCAGGATCAGGTCTGCCTGCCCGCTGGCGATGTTATGGAATGCCGAGTCAATCGACTGCATACCCGAGGCGCAGTTGCGCTGTACCGTCCACGCGGGCACGGTCTGCGGCACGCCCAGGCGCAATGCAATCACGCGGCCGATGTTGGCTTCGTCTTCGCTGGGCATAACACAGCCGATGATGACTTCATCGAGCTTACCCAGATCGAAGTCATGGCGCATCAGCAAGGCGCGCCCGGCTCCGACAGCCAGGTCGCTGGCGCTGAAGGGCCCTGGTCTGCCGCGTGCCTTGATCTGTGGTGTGCGACTGCCGTCGACGACAAACACATCTCTGTGATCATTCATAGCCATTACCCAAACTCATCGGAGCATTTGTTATTCGTTAGTCGTCGCTGATTCTGGGCTCAGCTGCTCGCCCGCAACTTCTGAGCGACCAGCTCTTCGTCCTCATCGCTTATCTGCTCACTGTAAATCTCGGCCGAGGGCGTTGCAAGTTTCCAGTCCGGCATTGCAAACTCGTCGACCTTGATCGCATTACGCACCGCAGCCTGAGCCTGTTTGAGCAGCTCGTACTCCTCCTCATTGATGATCTGTTGCGCTTTGGCATCTTCAAAGGGTGTCAGTGATGCGGTCGAGAGCACGCCGGCTTTCATATTTTCGCGTAAACGCTTGTCCAGGTGCTCGGACTTTAGTGTGTACTCGAGCGCATAATCGATGCGCCCGGTGGCATCCTGTGGGTCTGTGCTGGCGAAAATTCCGCGTGTCAGGCGTTCTCTGGCCGCTGAAGGCGATAACAGCAATCGCGCGACCTCATGCCCCTGTTTATCGCTGGGGCCCTGGTACGGCTTGGTCAAGGGGAATACCAGGAAATTGAGCAGCCTGCCAATCATTGGGATCGGCAAGTTCGTCATTACGCCCTTCAGTGCGGTCTGTATATTCAACAGCGCATCATCGCAGGCCCAGCGCAGCAGCGGAATATCGTCTGCGGGCTCGCCCTCGTCTTCGAAGTGCTTGAGTGCGGCCGTGATCACGTACATGTTGGACAACACGTCGGCCAGGCGACCCGAAATCTTTTCACGCCGCTTCAATGATCCACCGAGCAGCCCCAGGCAGAAATCGGTCGTCAACGCGAACGCAGAACTCATGCGCACGAGTTGTCGATAATAGTGCGCGCTGATGGCGTTGCCTGGTGTGCGCACCAGACGGGCGCCTGTCAGGCCCAGCCAGAAACTGCGTACGACATTACTGAAAATAAAGCCGATATGCGCAAACAGCGCGTTATCGAAGTCTTTCAGCCCGCGGTCCTTGTCCAGCTCGTGAAACGCGGCGACCTCTCGCAGCAGATAAGGGTGACTGCGCAGGGTGCCCTGGCCAAAGATGATCATCGTCCGCGTCAAAATGTTCGCGCCCTCGACGGTGATGCCGACAGGGATCAGTTGATAGTTTCGGCCAAGAAAATTGTGCGGGCCCATGCAGATGCCGTGGCCGCCGTGAATGTCCATCGCATGATTGACGACCTGGCGCATACGTTCCATGGTCTGCTGTTTGACCACACCTGAAATGACAGACGGGACTTCACCGGCATCCAGTGCGGACAGCACCAGCAGCCTGGCGGATTCGATCGCGTAGGCCTGGCCGCCGATATGTGCGAGTGCCTCCTCGACACCTTCGAAATAGCCGATCGGTGTTCGGAACTGCTTGCGGATGCGCGCGTAACTGCCGGTAAAACGCGATGCCATCTTGCTGGCCGCAGTGCCCAATGCGGGCAACGAGATCGCGCGGCCATCGGCCAGGCATTCCATTAGCATGCTCCAGCCTTTGCCGATGTACTGTTCGCCGCCGATGATCCAGTCGAGCGGAATGAACACGTCCTCACCGCGAATCGGTCCGTTCATGAACGACTGATTCGCCGGGAAGTGGCGCTTGCCAATGTCGACACCCGGGGTATCGCGCTTGACCAGCGCCAGTGTGATGCCGCGGTCTTCGACATCGCCCAGCAGATGGTCGGGGTCGTAGAGTTTGAACGCAATGCCGAGCAGGGTCGCCACCGGGGCCAGCGTGATATAGCGCTTTTCCCAGTTCAGCCGCACGCCGAGCACATCGTCCTTGCCCTCGAAGCTGCCATAGCAAACGACACCGGTATCTGGCATCGCACCGGCGTCACTGCCAGCATCCGGACCCGTCAAGCCGAAGCACGGAATTTCCTCACCGCGAGCCAATCGTGGCAGGTAGTAGTCTTTCTGGGCTTGCGTGCCATATTGCATCAGCAGCTTTCCGGGCCCGAGCGAGTTCGGCACCATTACGGTCACGGCCGTTGAACCGCTGCGGCTGCCCAGCTTCATAACGACTTCCGAGTGAGCTAGCGCGGAGTAGCCGAGGCCACCGTATTCTTTCGGGATGATCATCGCGAAGAAGCCGTTATCCTTGATGAACTGCCAGGCTTCGGGCGACAAGTCGAAGTTATGGTGTGTTATTTCCCAATCGTCGGTCATCTGGCACAACTGTTCGACCGGCCCGTCGAGAAAAGCCTGTTCTTCCTCGGTGAGTTGAGGTTTGGGTAAAGACGCAATTTTGCTGAAATCGGGCTTGCCGCTGAACAGTTCGCCTTCCCACCAGACATCGCCGGCATCCAGCGCTTCCTGTTCGGTCTGTGATATCGAAGGCATGACTTTCGCCATTCGGCTGAACAACGGCTTGCTGATCAGCTCTCGACGCAACAACTTGAAATTGAGCGGAATGACGACGGCGGCATACAGCACCCAGAGAAAGGTAAGTGTTGCGTTGCCAACACCGGGCAGATAGTGCAACCCGAGCAATCCCGCAGCAACGAGCCCCGACCACAGCAATAGAGAAATGCGAAAGTATACGGCGACCGCCGTTATCAGTATGAATAATCCTAACCAGGTTAACATGAGAAACTCCGTTTTAGTTGCCGTATTGCTCTTTCAGATGCTGATCGGGACCACCAGGTTCCGTGCCGGCCTGCGGAACACGCTGCGTTTCGCCGCTCGCGTCCTCGTCGCCCGCATCCTTGTCGAGTATCTTGACCTTCGGTTCATTGTTGTCGTCGCCGGTCGCAATCAGTTCGATGTTGGCCTTGTCGGCAACAAAGCAGTCACCGATGTCGTTGCAGTGTACGCCGGTTCTATCCCAGGGGAGCTTGCGATAGACCGCGAGGTCGTCCAGGTCCAGCATCGGGTACTTGATTACGTCGAAGTAGGGTGAGTAGTCGAACTCCGACGGCGTGATCAATTTCGTGTTGCGTCGAAACAGCACCAGGTTACCTTGCTCGTCCTGATGGAGCACCGGGCGAATCGGAAACTGTACCGATGCAAAAGCCTCAGCCATCATGACCGAACAGACGGTCTTGGTCGGACGTCCCGCGTTGTGTTCGAACAATGTCGATACCCAGCGTTTTGGTATCCACCAATAGGGAAACATGAAGCGCGCCAGATCCATCACGTGGCGCACGTTGTAATCGGTGCCCAGCTGATACACCGCGTAGTTGATCACGCGCTGCGCGTCCTGGCGCGTCAGGCCTTTGGGTCGGCAGATGCGAAGATGCTCGCCACGGTATTTTTCCAGCGGATGGACGATCGTGCCCTGGCCCAGCAGTGACTCAATGATCAGCTGTTCGTCCGGCGCACAGCTGCAGAATTTCTCAATGCGCTTGCGTACATCCGGATCATCGATGTCATGCAATCGGCCTACATACAGGAAAGAGTGGGTCCAGATGCTCTGGGTCACCGATTTGATGATCGTGCTGACGTTGGAACGACCTTCGACGAGCAAGACATCACCCGGGCGCAATTCGTAGCGCAGTTTGTCGAAATCCGACAGCGGAAATCTGAGATTATCGCCCTCGTAGGTCAGCCACGTGACGATCTCTTTCCAGAAAAAATCTCTAATTTTGTTCAAAGGCCAGAACATATTCGCCCGACTCAGGCAACCCTGTTATCTTTAGTGTAGTTACTTTATAAGACAATTGCCTTAAATTGCGGTTCAGTTGCGCCTGTAAGTAATTGTTTTATCGTAAAATTTAATACTAAAAGTGATTTTCTTGGTGAAATTCGCTGACCCGGCTCACAGCCGCGTCGAGCATTGCCTCAGTGGTATAGAAATGGGGTGAAAACCGGATGCCTTGGCCGCGCAACGCGCAGATCACGTTGTGTGATTGCAGGTGGCGGTACAGGGCTTCCATGTCAGTCGAGCGTTTTCTGAACAACACGATGCCCGCGCGTCGCTCATCAGCGCTCGGGCTCAGTATCTCGACGTCCTTCTCGTCTCGCAATTTCTCTATCAGGCGCGCTGTGTTTTGCAACACTTGTTGCTCGACGTCGGCCATGCCGATATCGAGCAACAAAGCCACCGAAGCCTGAAGCGCGGTGATGCCGAGCATGTTCGGACTGCCGCACTCGAATCGTTGCGCCGTCGGATGTGGCTGCCAGTCTTTTCGATTGTAATCCGCGAAGGCCTCGACCATGTGCCAGCCGTATTGCTTGAGCGCGAGCTGATCGATTAGTCGATCTCGGCAATAGAATAGCGCAATGCCCTCCGGGCCAAGCATCCACTTGTGACCATCGGCAACGACAAAGTCTGCTTGACAGGCTTGAACGTCGAAACGCATTGCCCCGATGGATTGGATCGCATCGACACAAAACAATGCCGAGGTTTGCTGCAGTGCCTGTCCGAGACGAACCAGATCGAGCCGGAGGCCGGAGGCATACTGCACGGAGCTGCAGCTGAGCAGACGTGTGTTGGTGTCGATCGCGTCGATTAGTGCCTGTTCCGGATCACCGACCTGAGTAATCGCAACCATGCGGGTTTCGACGCCCAGTTGCTGCAGCGACTGCCAGACGATGCGGTTGGATGGGAATTCCTCGGCCGGAATGACGATGTTGTCGCCGGCTTGCCACGGCAGCCCGTAAGCCACCACCGAAAGACCCTCGGATGTGTTCTTCAGCAGCGCGATTTGATCCGGCGAAGGGGCATTGACCAGCTGTGCCAGCTGCTGCCGTAATGTCTTTTCACGCAGCAGCCATCGATCGTAGTGCTTGGAACCCAGGTAGGCATTTTCCTCGGCAAAAGCTTTGACTGCATCGGCGGCAACTCTGGGCCACGGTGACACAGCGGCGTGATTCAGATAGGTTATGTTCGGGGCCAGCTGGAAATAGGGCTGCACGGAATCTCCTGGCGAGCAGGCGCAGTTGATGATTTCAATGGTATTATGTGCGTGAGACGTTAATAACACCAGGGTACACATGTCCGAAGATGCATCAAATATCGGAGTGATGGTTGTCGATGATCACGATCTGGTCAGGTACGGTTTCGTCAGTCTGTTGTCGGGCCAGGAGGGTATCGAAGTCGTCGCCGAGGCCGACAGCGGCGAGGCGGCTATCGAGAAATGTCGGGAAGATCCTGGAAAGATTGATGTGATCCTGATGGATGTCAATATGCCGGGTATCGGCGGCATGGAGGCGACCCGACGTATCAGCGCGCAATGGTCCGCAATCGGAATCATTATCTTGACCGTGCACGCTGATGGGCCACTGCCGAAGCGCTTGCTCAAAGGCGGCGCCAAAGGCTATCTGACCAAAGGCAATGATGTCAGCGAAATGGTCGCAGCGATAAAGGACGTGCATCAAGGCGGGCGTTATATCGCCAAAGACATCGCCCAGCAGTTGACACTTGCGATGTTACCCGGGCAGGACAGTATCATCGACAGTCTGTCAAAAAGAGAACTGCAGATATTGATGATGATTGTGCAGGCGCACAAGAATAACGAGATTGCTCGAACACTGAATATCAGTCCGAAGACAGTCAGTACCTACCGCGCCCGGTTGCACGAGAAACTGGGCGTGCATACCGATGTCGAGATGCTGCATCTGGCCATGAAACACGGCATTATCAGTTATGATACAGACAATAAAAACATTTAGTTATCAGATATATTTAAAGTGATTTATCTGGTTATGTAGGACTGTGTTCAGTACCAAATTGAATTTACTCACGCGTAACGCAATCGAAGTCGCGTCATTGCGAGGAGCGACAGCGACGTGGCAATCTTGCTACGACAAGCGATCAAGAAGATTACAACACGTCCGTCTGTTGCCCCTTTGCGGCCGCACTTCGTGCGTTACATTCTCCGGGAAAAATTCATGTTGCTTGCCTCGCAATGACAGCATAAAACGAGTCTTTCTTGAGTAAGTGCCATGATGTTCAGCACCGATTGTGTGCGCTGCGAACGCCTCGCGCTTTTTCTGGCTGATGTGCGTGCCGAATTTCCTGATTATTTCGCCAAGCCGGTGCCCGCTTTTGGTGATGCCGGCGCGCGTTGTTGCGTTGTTGGCTTGGCGCCGGGGATGCACGGCGCCAATGCGAGCGGCCGTCCGTTCACCGGCGACTACGCTGGCATACTCTTGTACCGCACGCTACACAAGTATGGCTTCGCCAGCAAAGCCGAATCGCGATCGGCCGATGACGATCTGAAACTGATCGATTGCCGCATCACCAACGCGGTGAAATGCCTGCCGCCGCAGAACAAACCGAATGCTGCAGAGATCAATACCTGCAACCAATGGCTGAAACAGGAACTCGCGGCAATGCCGGACAAGCACGTGATCATCGCGCTCGGCAGCATCGCGCACAAAGCCGTTATCAGAGCGCTGGATCTGAAACAGGCCGATTACCGATTCGCCCACGGCGCCGAGCACACGCTGCAGCACGGCGTGCTGATCGATTCCTACCACTGCAGCCGCTACAACACCCAGACCCGGCGCCTGACCCCACCGATGTTCGAGGCCGTTTTCGAGCGTGCTAGAGGCCTTTTGAATGAACCGCAGAGACGCAGAGGCGCAGAGTTTGTTTGATCACCGCAAAGGCGCAAAGAGCGCAAAGTTTTTTTCATGTTGGTGTTCCAGCGATCGGATGTAAGCGACCGAGCCAACATGTCCCACTGCGACGGAGGCATCGCTGCAGCTTCACTCTCCTGGCCAAAGGAAGACCATCAAAAAATCAGAAAAATTTTACAAAAATTCTCTGCGCCCTTTGCGCCTTTGCGGTGAAAAAACATCCTTTATAATTCCGCGATGAGCTTCGATGCCACAGAATTCCTCAAAACCGTTACCGGCAAGCCTGGTGTTTACCGGATGTACGATGGCGCAGGGAAAGTGCTCTATGTCGGCAAGGCGCGAAATCTGAAGAAGCGTCTGCAGAGCTACTTTCGCAGCAGCGGCCTGACGGCCAAGACCGAATTGCTGGTATCGCAGATCGCAAGTGTCGATGTCACGGTGACACACACCGAAAGCGAGGCGCTGCTGCTGGAAAACAACCTGATCAAGGAATTTCGACCGCGCTTCAACGTGCTGCTGCGTGATGACAAAAGCTATCCGTACATTTACATTGCCGATAAAGACCGCTATCCGCGCATCGATTTTCATCGCGGTGCCCGCAAAAAGCCGGGGCGTTATCTTGGGCCGTATCTCAATGCCGCCGCCGTGCGCGAGACCATCGGTCTGCTGAGAAAGACATTTCGCATACGCCAGTGCGAGGACAGTTATTTCCGGAACCGTTCACGTCCGTGTCTGCAATACCAGATCAAACGCTGTAACGCGCCGTGCGTCAATCTGATTTCGGAGCAGGCTTACCGCCAGGATGTCAATCATGCGCTGCTATTTCTCGAAGGCAAAAGCAGCCAGGTCATTGAGGAACTCGTGGCCGCAATGGAAAAGGCCTCGCAGAAGAAGAATTACGAGAAAGCTGCAATTTACCGAGATCAGATCAGCAACCTGAAAATCATCACCGAGCGGCAGCACGTCAGTATGGAAAAAGGCGACATCGATATCATCGCCTGTGCGTCCGAGGGCGGGCAGGCCTGTATTCAGGTCTTCTACATTCGCAACGGCCTCAATCTCGGCAATCGCAGTTATTTTCCGGCCTTACCCGAGGCGATGGCAATCCCCGAAATCCTGGCCGCATTCATACCGCAGTTCTATCTGGGCAGGGCGGTGCCGCCAGACATCATCCTGTCAGTGAAACCCGCCGATGCCAGCCTGCTGCAGCAGGCGCTGAGCGAAAAAGGCGGCAGAAAGATCACCTTCAGTACCGGTGTGCGCGGCGAACGCGCTCGTTTCCTCGAAATGGCCTTGAACAATGCCAGGCAGGCGCTTGCCAGCAGATTAATATCGCGCAGCGGTATCGTGCAGCGTTTTGAAGCATTGCAGGATGCGCTGCAACTGGAAGAGCTGCCGATCAGGTTAGAGTGCTTTGACATCAGTCACACGCAAGGTGAGGCGACCATCGCCTCCTGCGTCGTGTTTACCCAGGAGGGTGCCTTCAAGAATGATTACCGCCGCTATAACATCAAGAATATTGCACCTGGCGACGACTATGCGGCTATGCGCCAGGCCCTGCAGCGTCGCTACAGAAAGATTCTCGACGACCCGGAAATGACTGCAGTATTGCCGGATGTGCTCTTCATCGACGGCGGTAAGGGCCAGCTGCGTCAGGCTGTCGAAGTGTTTGAAGAACTCGGCATCGATAGCGTACTGCTGGTCGGTGTCGCCAAGGGCGAGGGGCGCAAGGCTGGGCTGGAAAAGTTGGTCTTCAGCGACGGTCGATCCGATTTGCACCTCGATCCGGAATCAGCAGCCTTGCATCTGATCATGCAGGTCCGCGACGAGGCACATCGGTTTGCGATCAGTGGCCATCGTGCCCAGCGCGGGAGAAGACGCACGCAGTCTCCACTCGAGGAAGTACCTGGGCTGGGGCCCAAACGTCGGCAGACCCTGCTGAAGCATTTTGGCGGCCTGCAGGGTATCACCCGCGCAGGCATCGAGGATCTTGCTAAAATACCCGGCATCAGCAGTACACTGGCACAGGCGATATACGACCAGTTCCACGTTCACGAATGAGCAGACTTGAATTGCGGCG
>Ga0272441_10015977_pt1 | contig 10438 bp, 10 predicted proteins | sample SSMProp6N_FD_193582 | JGI IMG/M metagenome (GOLD analysis project Ga0272441, IMG submission 193582) | Marine sediment archaeal communities from Little Sippewissett salt marsh, Falmouth, MA, United States - SSM-Prop-6N | ecosystem: Environmental > Aquatic > Marine > Wetlands > Sediment ... | reverse complement strand
CTTTATGTGGGTGGAGGTGCAGGAATGGCCCCGATGCGTTCCCACCTGTACCACTTGTTCAAGACGATGAAAACCAACCGGAAAGTTACCTTCTGGTATGGAGGCCGCTCCAAGCGCGAACTGTTCTATATCGACCACTTCAAGGAACTTGAGAATGAGTTCCCGAATTTCAAGTTCTATATGGCACTGTCTGAACCCCTGGAAGAAGACAACTGGAAGATAAAAGAGAACATCGATGCCCCAGGCGATGGATTTGTGGGCTTTATCCACAATAGCGTAATTGACAATTACCTGCAGTACCACGAATCCCCGGAGGATATCGAGCTCTATTTCTGCGGGCCTCCCCTGATGAACAAGGCGGTACAGAAAATGGGAGAAGACTTTGGCATCCCTGATGAGAATATTCGCTTTGACGATTTTGGAGGTTAAGGTTACCAACTACTTTAATAAAACCGATATGTCTCATATCGGTTTTTTTATCTTTCAGCATCTATGAAAGCACTCACAGAGCAGGAATTGCAATACCTGGCCATGAATATCGTGGGCAGTCAACTCGAGGAGCAGGGGTATGAATTCATGGGAGTAAACAGCAAACAAGGCAAGAACCCCCAGTTCGTTTGCCTCAAGGAGAAACAATTGCATTTTATCGTTGTCCGGCCGGTGGCTTATCCGAAGGATCCGTCAACCCCGGATGAAAAACTAATGCAGAAAGTAAAGGACCATGCCCTGAAATTTGAGGCGCGCGCCTTTTATGCCGGAGTGGGGCTTTCCAATGCCGAAGATCCCAGCTTGCCCGTCTATCTCAATGAAAAATATATCGTGGACTATGAAGGACTTATTGAATTTTAGATCTCTGGGAATGCTGGCAGGGCTCCTCCTGCTTATTTCCGCGTGCGCGCCCTCAGTTCCCCTCCGGGAGCAGGTTTATCAGGGTGGTGCTTTGGGAACCTCCTACGCCATCAAGCTTTTTGCTGCAGACACGACGGATCTGCAACCCGGGATCGATTCTGTCTTTGCCGTGGTCAATAAATCCCTTTCCACCTACCTGCCTGAGAGTGATATCAGCCGCATCAACCGGGGGGACACCACGGTGGTGGTAGATGACATGTTCAGGGAGGTCTTTAATGCTTCCCGCGAGGTTTATGAGCGTTCAAAGGGCTATTTTGATCCCACTGTGGGGGTACTGGTGGATGCCTGGGGTTTCGGTCCCGGACAGGCTGTTGAAATGGACAGTCTCCGTGTGGATAGCCTGCTGCAATATGTAGGGTTCGACAAAGTCCGGCTTAGTGGCGAGGGCCTGATCGTCAAAACGCTGCCTGAAATCCGGTTGGATTTCAACGCCATAGCCAAGGGTTACGCCATCGACCGACTTGCCGTCATGCTGGATGCGTTGGGAATTTCCAACTACCTGGTAGAAGTAGGAGGGGAGCTGCGTGCCAGGGGGGAAAACCGCGCCAAGGAACAACCCTGGGTGGTCGGGATTGACGACCCTCAGGCGGAAACGGGCAGGGCGATCAAAAAGATCATCAGCCTGAAGGACCGCTCCATGGCCTCCTCGGGTAACTACCGCAAATTTCGGGTGGATTCCATCACCGGTGAAAAATATGTTCACACCATTGATCCCCATACGGGTTTTACCCGCAATTCGAATGTTTTGGCCACTTCTGTGTTGGCCGAAACGTGCATGGAGGCGGATGCCTATGCCACTGCCCTTATGGCCATGGACCTGGAGGATTCCAAAAAGCTCCTGTCTGAAAGCAGTGGGCTGGAGGGGTATATCATTTACCTGGACGAAGCAGGGGAAACCCGCGAATACACAACACCGGGCTTTGAAGCGTTGGTGCAGGAGCGTTAGCCCGCCTTGGGCTTGTCTACCCTGGGGATGAGCTCTGCTGAAGCCAACCGGTAGCGGTCGATTGTTCCCGGTTCCAGTGTTGTCGTGAAATCAATGGGGTGCACCTCAAACCCTGCCTCTTGCAGAATGTCGAAATAGTCCCTCCCGTAGATACGCACATGGTCATACTGTCCGAAAACCTTTCGTCTCTCCTCCCGGTCCGTAATACTGGCGTCTTCAAAGGTCGTTTCCCTGGCCAGGTCCTGGGGTACCTGAAAAATGCCCCATCCTCCCGGTTTCATCACCCGATAGAGTTCGGAAAGGGCCCTGCGATCCTCGGGAATATGCTCCAATACGTGGTTGCAAAGGATCACATCGAACTGATTGTCTTCAAAGGGGAGGTTGCAGATATCAGCCTTTACATCTGCCAGAGGGGAATTCAGGTCTGTGGTAACATATTCCAGGTTGGCCTGTTTTCGGAACCGCTTGTAGAATGCCTGTTCCGGGGCAAAATGAAGTACGCGCAGGGGCGCTTTAAAAAAATCCGTTTCCTCCTTTAGATAAAGCCATAACAGCCGGTGCCGTTCCAGGGAGAGCGTGGAGGGGGACAGGACATTTTCCCGCGGGTATTCATAACCATAGGGCAGGAAGGTGCGAAAGGACTTTCCGTCGATAGGATCTGTATACCGGTCTCCCTTTAGCCATAAAGCAAGTATGGGACGAGCCAGATAGCTCATCCGAATGAGCATTGGCCGGGGGAAAATTCTGAGAATCCATTTAAAGAACCCTTTCACAGTGGCGGCTTCAGGATCAGGAAGGGATTGGATGATTGCGGAATTCCAGTTCTTCTTCCGAGGTTATGCCAAGGGCATCATAGATATACTGGAAGGTAGACAATAGCTCCGGTTTCCCGTCGACCAGGGCTATATTGTGTTCAAAATGGGCGCTGGGCTTTCCGTCTGCAGTGAGGATGGTCCAACCGTCCTTGAGTTGGCGAATCCGCCGGGTTCCCATGTTGATCATGGGTTCAATGGCGACCACCATCCCCTCGATAAATTTTTTCCCCCTGCCCCGCTTTCCGTAATTGGGCATCTCCGGAGCCTCGTGCAATTTCTTTCCAAGGCCGTGGCCTACCAGTTCCCGCACTACGCCATAGCCCTCGTTCTCGCAATATTTCTGAATGGCATATCCGACATCCCCCACCCGGTTTCCCACCCGGAATTCCCGGATACCCGCATAGAGGGATTCCTTGGTGATCCGGAGCAGCTTTCGGGTTTCGGGGGCTACTTCCCCAACCTCAAAGGTATAGGCGTGGTCCCCATAGAAGCCATTCTTAAGACTGCCGCAGTCTATGGACACGATATCCCCTTCCTCAAATGGCTGATCCGAAGGGATTCCGTGAACCACCTGCGCATTCGGGCTTATGTTCAGGGTATTTGGGAAGTCGTACATTCCCAGAAATCCGGGCGCTGCCCCATGATCCCGAATGAATTCCTCTGCAAGCCGGTCGAGGTACAGTCCGGTAACTCCGGGCTTTACTTCGGCGGCCAGCATTCCAAGGGTACGGGAAACGATCAATGCACTCTCGCGCATCAATTCAATCTCTTCTGCGGTCTTGGCGTGAATCATAACTGCAAAGATACTATAGTTGAGCTAAGCGGCGGGTTAATCCCAGACGTAGGCATGTTTATAAGGCTCTCCGCGCAGGATCTTCAGCATATCGCTCTCCAGATCTTCGATAGGGAATTCTACGATCCTGTTTAGCTCTTTGCCGTCCTTATAGAAGATAAAGGTGGGGACGTTTGTGATATCCAACCCCTCCTCATAGTTCTGTGGTGTATTTTTTTCGCGCGTCATGGCAACCACCCTGACCTTTTCCACGGGGTATCCTGCGGATTCCAGTATTTTGACGAATTTGGGTACCTCCCGCTTGCTATCTTCACACCAGGTCCCTAAAAATGTCAGGATCTCCACGTCCTTAAGCAATGGCCTGAGTGCTGCAATGTTGTCCGGGTTCGGTTTTGCGGCCTCCATGCCCGGCTTGTACCATGCCTCAAAAGGTGCATTATTCAAGGAATCCAGACTGGCAGTGCCCACCAGGATGACCGTATTTCCATCCGTAAGGCGTTGGGCCGTATGGGTTGATGGATTTTTACAAAAGCTCAGGGAAAGCGCGAGCAGGGGTAAAAGGATTTTAACCATAGACTTCATGGGGTTATAATAGGGATTTACGCGTCATCAATTCGGGTTTTTTGATCTCCATGATCTCCAGGACCGTGGGCGCGATGTCACCAAGGACTCCATCCCTGATGGATTTCCGGTCCGGATCGACCAGGATCAGGGGTACGGGATTGGTGGTGTGTGCTGTATTCGGACTGCCATCCGGATTGATCATGGTATCGCTATTGCCGTGATCGGCGATGACCAGGGTTGAATATCCGTATTCCAGCCCGGTTTCGATCACCTCTTTTGCGCAGGCATCCACGGTTTCACATGCTTTGATTGCAGCTTCCATGCTACCGGTATGCCCCACCATGTCAGGGTTTGCAAAGTTGAGGCAGACAAAATCCGCCTTTTCTTCTTTAAGTGCGGCAACGATGGCATCGCGTACTTCAAAGGCGCTCATCTCTGGCTGCAGATCATAGGTGGCTACCTTGGGTGAAGGGCACATGATGCGCTGTTCCCCCTTAAAAGGTTCCTCCCGTCCACCGTTGAAAAAGAAGGTCACATGGGGGTACTTTTCAGTTTCAGCAATTCGGATCTGCTGTTTTCCGGCCCTCTCCAGCACTTCCCCCAGGGTATCCTGGATATTTTCCTTGTCGTAGACCACATGGATGTTCTCAAAGGTATCATCGTAGTTGGTCATGGTCACGTAATACAGCTTCAGGGGGTGCATGTTGTATTCGTGGAAGGCTTGCTGACTCAGTGCCTGGGTGAGTTGACGACCCCGGTCTGTGCGGAAGTTGAAAAAGATCACGACATCCCCGTCTGAAATACGGGCAAGCGGTTCCCCGTCTTCATCGGCCATCACAATCGGCTTGATAAATTCGTCGGTGACCCCTTCCCGATAACTGTTTTCCATGGCCGTTGCAATATCGCGGGCAGCTGTGCCATTTCCATGAACCAGAAGATCATAGGCGAGCTTGATGCGCTCCCACCGTTTGTCGCGGTCCATAGCGTAATAGCGCCCCACCACAGAAGCCAGATTGCAGGGCTTGTCCGCACAAAATGCGGTAAGGTCTGTCAGGAATCCACGGCCGCTTTTGGGATCCACGTCCCTTCCGTCGGTAAAGGCATGCACATAGGACTTGAGCACCCCGTTTTCCTGGGCAGCGCGGATCAACCCTTTCAGGTGGTCTATATGGCTGTGTACGCCCCCATCGCTGACCAGGCCCAGAAAATGTACCGGTTTTGAGTGCTCCCGCGCATAGGCGAAGGCCTCCTTTAAGACGGGTTCCTCCCTGAGGGTCTCCTCCTCCACCGCCAGGTTGATCTTGGCAAGGTCCTGGTAGACAATGCGCCCGGCGCCCAGGTTCATATGACCTACCTCTGAATTTCCCATCTGCCCTTCCGGCAACCCGACATTCATCCCATCGGTAAGCAATGTGGCGTGGGGGTAGTTCTGGTAAAGCGAATCGACGAAGGGGGTCTTGGCCTGAGAAATAGCTGAGACTTCGGGATCTGGCGAGATTCCCCACCCATCCAAAATCATAAGTATCACCTTTTTATTCATAGGCCCTTTTGCTATAAGGCCCAAAAATAACATGAAATCGACAGCTTTACTACTATTTGGCGGACTTTTCAAAACGGGTAGGGGGAATCGGAGTTCCTTCCTCCCTTCCAAAGCCGGTCTGAAATGTTAAAAGTTCCTAATTCTCTATCCCGAACTGAAACAATAGACCGGAAGCCCCGTCTATTAGAATAGCGATCGCCTCCGGCAATCGGATAAGTTAATCAAGGTATACCGGAAATACTTCGCTGCAAAAAAATGCTATGAAAGACTCCCAGCGGAGTTTATTCATCAATGAAAGCCCTGGCCCACGCCGGGGTTAATTGGTTTTTATCCCCTGGGGATATCCCGCAATGAAGGAAAGATCAAGCTAGAACTCAAAGCCGGTGAATACCCTGAAAAGGAAAGCGTAGAGTGCCATGGAAAGCATCACTGCACAAAACAGGGAATAGGCCTTGAGAATGTAGACTACATATGTCGGTCTGCAGTTCTCGAATGCGTGAACATAGAGATCCTTAAAATGATTTAGTGTTCCCATATAGTGTCTTTTATGGATTTAGGCCCATACTATAAGGGTTAACACTCAAAAGTAAGATTCAGGGGGAAACCAATATACAAAAAATGAAATAGGGCCCTGCCTTAAGACCTATCGATTCGATCTATGTAGAATATTTATCGATGGCTGCACGAATTCGTTCAATCCGATTCTCAGGACTTGGATGGGTACTCTGGAATTCCGGAACCCTGTTCGGGCCGGAGGCCTCATCCAGGATTTCCATGACCCGGATCAGCTCATTCGGATCGTATCCGGCCTGGATCATGAGCAGGACGCCTAACTCATCACTCTCAAGCTCATCCCCACGCCCATTGTTCAGCAGGGTCTGCTGACCGATGCCCGCCACCACACCACCCATATCGGCCCCTACGGAGGCTCCTACGGTTACCGTTTTCCAGAAGTTGGAGTCTGCAATGCGCTCTGCGGAGTGTCGCCCGATTACATGCCCTATCTCATGTCCCAGCACCCCGGCAAGTTGTCCTTCATTCAATCGGTTGAAAAGCGCCTGGGTGATAAAGATCTGTCCGCCAGGAAGGGCAAAGGCATTCACTGTCCGATCGTCGGCCAGCAGGTGGAACTCGAACTTGTAAGGCGTATCCCGGGCAATACTGTTTTGCACGAGCCTGTTTCCAACGGCGTCCACAAGTGCCTGGGATCGCCTGTCCGGGAGTAGCCCCCCGAATTCCCGGGCCATCTGGGGAGCGCTTTGAAGCCCAATGGCGATTTCTTCTTCCGTGGTCATATCAATGGTCTGGACCCGGCCCGTATATGGATTTTCTTCCTTATTGGAGCACCGGTTCACATAGGCAAACAGTACGATTGCCACCCCTAACAATATCCTGAATTTCCAACTGCTTCTGCGCATGGATGGGAGCATTGATTATGATGCTCAAATTAATAAAATCTTATAACAAATCAGGGTTGATATCCAGAATGTTATCGGTGATATAGGTTCTTATAAACCCGGCGGTGAGGTCTTCTGCTCCGAGGAAATCATCCTGTTGCAGGATCTTCATGATATTCATTTTGCGGAAGGCTGACAGCATGGGAATGGACAGGGGTGCATAGCTGTAATGCCAGGGTTCGTATTTGAAACCGCGCCTTTTGGGATTGTCCGTATAGACCAGATAAAAACCATACTTTTCGCTGTGCTGGTCCATCCAGTTCTTGAAATCCTCAAAGGGCCCGCCCGGTCCAAACTTCTCCGCAACCAGTACGTCTCCTTCTGTAGGTTTGGAGGCATCGATCAGGTCTGCATCCGTCCCCCAGTGATGCCGGCTCGTCCCGGGGATCGTGGAGTATTCTATGATCTTGTCAACGGCTTCAAGGGGTTCCAGGCCCTCTTCGGTAAAAAGCACATATTTCCGCTCGAAAATCGTACGCTGCCGCTCATATCCCCTATAGCTGCTTACCACTTTGATATCAATCCCGTCCTGGTAGGCCGCTTTTTTCATTTCCACAAAGGCATCGTGGGCTTCCTTCCGAAGCTGAATACCCTCCCCGTAAAGGTCCGGGTCTATTCTCCCGGTAAGTTCTTCCTCTGTGAAGGTAACCTCCTGGGCCCGGCCCGGGAATATCGGAAGCGTAAGCGCCAGGCCTCCCAGGCCGCTTTGCATCAGGAATTTTCGTCGTTTCATACATTATTGGATTTAGGTTCGTGCCAGGCCGGATTAAAGGTGCCTTAACCCTTTAAACCCTTCGGCCAATCTAAGGTAGGAAAAATGAAGAATACCCCGGAAATACGCCCCCTTCAAATTTAGCTATGCCATCAGTGGGTTATCTGTCCAATACCAGGAACCCCTGAAATTCCAGGTCCAGGTCGTACATTTTCACCAGATAGAAATACACCCCTTCCGGCAGGCCCTTTTCTGCATTGATGACCAGGTTATCCAAGTTGGAAAAACCCCTGAACTCATCCGTGTAGTTTTCCATTTCGAAAACCTTTAGGCCCCTGCGGTCATATACCTGCAGATTGTTGTTGGGGGATTCCGCCAGTTCCTCAATGACCAGGGCATCGTTGATTCCGTCCCCATTCGGGCTTAGATAATAATTATCCAGGGTGAGAACCTCTTCAGGTTCCGCCAGGCTGGCAAAGGTGAGGATTTCAAACTGATCCGGCACAAACGGGGGAGATACCAGAAAACCATTTTCCAGGTCCCCGGCTGTAGACTCCGCCCCGAGGGCAATCCAGCTCTGTGTGCTCTTGTTCCATCCGATCAGGACAATGGGTGAGTCCCCCTCTGAGAGGGCTGCAAGATTGCTCTCCATATTCCAGCTGAGGGTCACCTGGCCGGTACTGCTTCCTTCCAGCCGCCAGAATTCCGTGGTGGAAATCGCTCTAACGGTCCGGGGTTTCAGATCGGTGCGAAAAGGGGGAAAGGTACTCGGACTGTTCGGGTCTTCCCGGAAGTAGGCGCATTTGGCAAAGGGGAAGACCTCCCCCTCCAGGGTAACTGGCCGGTATTGCAGGGCATCCCCTACCGGAAACACCATGCGCTGCTTGTTCAGTACCGTTACATAGCCATTGACTTTGGAAACATTGCTTTCTCCAACCGTGAAGGCATTTTGCAGCAGGGTAATGTAACGGTCGGACAGGGATCTGTCTGTCTCAAAATCCCCCTGCAGAAAATTCAGGTTGTTGGAAACGCTGAAGTGAACGTCTATAAAGACCGGCGCATCCCTCAGGATCTCCACATCCTGGAATAGGGGCGCAAATGTGCCGCCTACCTCAAGTATGTTGGCCCCATAGAATCCGACCAGCCCTTCCTTTTGCTCAAAGGGGGCATCATTTATAAAAGAGGCGTGCAGTCCCAGATGCGCCTCCCCATGCAGGCGCATGTTCCCGTAGTGGTGTAGGGCCGTTTGGGCAATTGCAAGGGGTGCGAGCAGGAAAACACCACAGAATATGAAAAGTAAGCGCATTTTTTAATTCGATTTTCTTTCTAGAAGCAGTTCTTCTATTACTTGCAGGCGCTTTTTAAGGTCCATGACCTGCATTTTCAGGTCATGGTTTTCCTTCTGCTGGGCTTTTATCTTTTCCTCCTGTTCAATGGTGTGCAGGAAGAGCTCTTCGATTTTTTCGAGATTATGTAAGACGGCTAAATCAATGGTTACGCCGTTTTCTTGCATTTCTGCAGCCGAAGGGATACCGGGAAGGTGTCCATATTTCTTCACGAAATCATAAACCTCTTCCAATGTAAGGCGTCTATAATCTGGATTGAGCTTAGAAACCCCCTCGAAGTATTGTTGAAATACATAATCTGGGAAAGGCACTCCATTGATGGTCGCTACTGTAATATTTCCCTCAAAGATGGCAGCTCCGGCCACATGCAGTCGTGCCAGCGGTAGGTCGGTACCAATACCAACATTCTGCCCGGCATCAATTCGCATGGCCTCTACTCCTCCAGTGGAAAAACCCAGTTGGTCGGCGGCAGCCCGAAACATTCCAGTATTGCTGTCAGTCCCTGTATAAAAACTGTAGGCGGGTTCATTTGCCGTTCCTCCGGAGGAAGCAAATCCGGCAGATCTAGTTTGTCCGGTAACATGCAATTTGTTCTGAGGGTTGTTTGTTCCGATGCCCAGGCGATTGTTGGCCGTATCCCAGAAGAGCTGCCCGGGGTTTTGCTGGAGGCCTGAAGCACCATCAGAGAATAATACTGCTCCCAGCGTGCCCACAGGAATAGCTGCAACCGAAAGGTCGAAGTTATTCCCTGCAGCTGTAATCTGTACGGAACCATCTGTGGAGGAAATGGTTTGGATTTCATTCTCGGGATCAGCATCAAGTTCCGTGAACGTATTTGAAATCACGTAAGGATCCCCCGCTGTTCCTGAACCGGCAACATCGATATTAACACCCTGGGTGATTACCGTCTCAGAACCATTAGCAGGGGTAATTGATAAATCGAAATCATTACCAGTAGGGGTAATCTCCACAGATCCATCCGTTGAGGTAATAGCCTGAATTTCGTTCAAGGGATCATCATCCAGTTCTGTAAATGTATTGGATACAAGGTAGGGATCAGCGGCAGTGCCAGATCCCGTCACTTCTATATCAGGACCTCCGTTGATCACGGTTTCGGAACCGTCAGATGCGGGTGCAGACAGGTCAAAGTCTGTTCCATTTGGTGTTATCAGGACTGTACCGTCTACCGATGTTATGGTTTGGATTTCATTCAAGGGATCATTGTCTGCGTCCTCCACATTCAAAGTGAGCACAGATCCCCCATTGGTCAGGGAGATATTTCCAGGCGTATTATCGGTAGCGATGTCCTGGTTGTTGATGTCAGCCAGGGGAACGCTTTGGGTACCGCCAAAATCG
>Ga0272441_10015976_pt1 | contig 10438 bp, 7 predicted proteins | sample SSMProp6N_FD_193582 | JGI IMG/M metagenome (GOLD analysis project Ga0272441, IMG submission 193582) | Marine sediment archaeal communities from Little Sippewissett salt marsh, Falmouth, MA, United States - SSM-Prop-6N | ecosystem: Environmental > Aquatic > Marine > Wetlands > Sediment ... | reverse complement strand
GCAGCGATGCATGCATCGCTGCTACCACCATGATTACCCTGTCATTAATAAAACAAATGTTTGTTACATGTTAGAAAAATGTATCCCTTATATCATATTGATATCATGTTCATTACAAAGATTCAACGTAGTTAAAGCAGTATTTTAATACGTTGATATTATGGTGGCTTGCGATATGATATTGCTCACAGGATAATCACCTATTTAAACAACACCTTCTTTTCGTCTCTAAAAACAATAATCAACCGCGGAGCGGTTACAATAATTGCGGATTTAAAAATTTTTGCTTTTGGTTTAACTTTAGTTTAACTTTGATAATGAAACAAATAGACCTGAAATGCCAAGTATAATAGAAGGATACAATTATGATATCTTCATAAGCTATCGCCAGAAGGACAATAAAGGCGATATGTGGGTAAGTGAGTTTGTACGGCAATTGTCATCGCCTTTATACCGATTAATTTAATATACTGTAACATTTGTGTTATTCTTTGATCTATTTCTGTTAGATATTTAATATTCCCCGGTCTAATTTTACAGTAATTTAATTCATAATAGTATACCGGATAAACAAATATTTAGAATACTAATACATAAATATCTCAAATATTAGGTTGACTTTTTATTAATTAAATCTATTCTATTATGAAAACAATCGAAGAACTTAAGGCAACAGAGGAGAAGAACAAGAATTTCGTAAAAAACTTCACCGGGGATTTCTGGAACAAGCAGAATATATCTGCTTTCGAAAAATATTATGCCGCTGACTTCATACAGCACACTGCCGGAGCAGATCAGAATTTCGAGCAAGCCAAAGGAATTTGCCAGGCATATTTCACTGCTTTCCCTGACCTTCATATCACGACCGATCTGATATTTGCCGAAGGAGACAAAGTAGTGAAGGTATGGTCTTCTACCTGTACACACAAAGGGGAGTTCATGGGAATTCCGGCAACCGGAAAGCGAATCTCAAGTAAGGGGATCGAAATTTTAAGAATTGCTGACGGAAAGATCGTCGAGATATGGAGCAGTATGGATGATCTGGGCTTTTTGCAACAACTGGGTGTCATCCCACCCATGGGGGGTTAAGCACAATTCATCTAAAAAAGTATAAACCATGTTACGATTTTTTTCCGCCAGTACATGTGTTGTGGACTCAAAAAGAGCCATAACGGAATGTCTTGAAAATGCCCTGGCAAGTGAAAAAACCCTTGATTGTGATCTTCTGATCATATACACTGCCATGGGACATAACTTCAGGGATTTATTAAGCGAAGCTCATCGGTTATCTCCCGGTGCACAGGTTGTCGGTTGCACCAGCGCGGGTATTATCGGCAAGGATGGCCCTGACGAATCGTTAAAGGCCCTTGCAATTATGGCTGTAAAAGGAAATAAGAATGAATTTGCAGTTACAGTAAAAGATATTTACACAAATGACTCATACGCCCTGGGGCGTGATATGGCCCTTGATCTTAAAAATAAGTGCCCGAAGATCAATATGATCTTTGTACATCCTTCAACAGTAGTATGGAAGCATAATCAAACGATTCAATCAGAGAGACTGATAAACGGTATTGAATCCGTTTTTGGTCCTGACATACCAATAAATGGTGGTGCATCTATTGATAATATGAAAATTAAAAGCTCTTACCAATTTCTCGGGGAGCAAATATTTGAACAGGGAATTGTAATGTACGGATTTGCTGATCCGTCACTGGAAATTATAAGTCTGGCCAACCACGGATTTGAGGTTGTGGGAGATCCATTTATAATTACCAGGGCTGATAAAAACATCATCTTTGAAATGGATGGAAAACCTGCATGGAAAAGATGGACTGAAAGACTCGGATTGCCGGTAACTGCATCAGCAACTGAGGTAATTACATTTGCCCCGATGGCAGTAGAGCTGCCATCAGAACTTTATGAAGAATATGGCAGCAGATATCTGTTATATGGAGCATTTCCCCTACAGGATATGAGCTTAAGGTCGTCGCTTCCCCACTCTGCAAATGGTAAATCATGGTTGACCCGACGCAACGAGACTCATATCTTTAATGGAGTTGAACGGCTTATGGTACAGATTCTTGACCGCATTGAAGGCAGGAAACCTGTTGCCGTCTTCCATGCAGACTGTTGCGCAAGAGGAAAATTGCTTTTAAATCAGGTAGCAAAGGACGAAATAATAAGAAAATTACAATATCCACTATGCAGAGATGAAGATATTCCCTGGTTAGGAATGTACGGCGGTGGAGAGTACACTCCCCTGGCCGGAAAAAATAGCTATCATACTTATACAACTTCCTTATATGTTATTGTAAAACGTAAACCGGTATTAAAAGAAGAGCAGGTACAACTACAGCCGGAAGTTGTAAAAAAATCAAAACTATTTGATAAAACATCAATAAGAAATATAGACCTGAAAAATCGTCTTATCTGGTCTGCCACATGGCAGGGGAGATCAGACTTTGACGGATCCTGTTCCGCCGCACAAATAAGCTATATGTTACCAGTTGCCCGTAGTGAAACCGGATTGATAATAAGCGAAATGACATATGTTTCGAAATCTGGCGTCTGTACTCCCGGTCAGACAGGCGCATATAATGACAATCTACTGCCAGGACTTGAACGAATGGCATATTTTGTACACAGAGCCGGAGCACCGGTTGTGCTCCAGTTAGTGCATGGAGGATTGTTTTCTGTACCTCTTTTAAGTGGAAGCGATCCATTGGGCCCTTCTTCACTTGAAACGCCGGATGGTAAAATGGGAAAAGAGATGTTAAAATCCGATATTGATGAGGTGGTGAATGATTTCTGCGATGCTGCCTTGAGGGCGAAAAAGGCAGGTTTTGACGGAATACAGATCCATGCAGCTCACGGCTGGCTCCTGAGCCAGTTTCTTTCACCATTCTATAATAAAAGAACGGATGAATACGGAGGCAGCCTGGAAAACCGTGCACGAATAGTAATTGAAATTGCCCGCAGGATAAGAGAAGCAACAGGTGACAGTTTTGCTGTTCTTGTAAAAATCAATTCTGATGATCTTCTTCCCGGAGGATTCAATGTTGATGAAATGATACAGGTTTCTGTCATGCTTGAAAATGCAGGAGTTGATGCAATTGAAGTAAGCGGGGGGACAATTGGTGCACTTGTAACCGGTAATCCGGACGGTTCATTCTCTCCTGTATCCAGAAAAGATGTTTATTACGCTGATGCTGCAAAACGCCTTAAAGGAAAAATCAGGATACCTGTTATGCTGGTCGGAGGGATAAGAACCTTCGAAGATGCAGACGAACTGGTTAAGACCGGAGTTACAGACTACATATCACTATGCCGGCCGCTGATCCGTGAACCCGACCTGATAAAGAAATGGAAATCAGGCAATCTGAAGAAGTCAGATTGCATATCCGACAGTGCATGTTTCCAGCCCGGAATGGAAGGCAAGGGGGTACATTGCGTGCATGTGAAAAACAATTAAAATATTCCAGAATGTTAAAATTCTTCTCAGCCAGTACAAGAACAGTAATTTCAAAAAAAGCAATTGCTGAATGTCTTGAAAATGCCCTGCAGGGTGAAAATGATCTTAACTGCGATCTTATAATAATTCATACAGGGATGGGACATAACTTTAATGACCTTTTAAAGGAAGCACACAGACTTTCGCCAGGGGCCCGCATTGCGGGTTGTACAGGAGCAGGAATAATAGGGAAAAACGGACCGGATGAGTCATTGAAAGCCCTGGCAATAATGGCTGTTAAAGGCCCGGACACTGAATTTGCATTGACAGCAAGAAGCACCGGGGCTGATTCTGATCCATTTACATTATGTACTGAAATGGCTGAGGAACTGAAGAAAAACAATCCGGGCATTAATATGATCCTGTTTCTTCCCTCTGGATTCCTTATGCCAACAGACAGAGGTGTCGATGGCATAAAATCAGTATTCGGATCGGATATTGCCATTTTCGGGGGTATTTCCATGGATAATCAGAAAGGAATTAATTGCTATGGATTTTTTGATAATCAGGTTATTGAGAGAGGGATGGTTATGGTTGGGTTTGCTGATCCTTCACTTAAATATGTCAACAGGGTGAATCATGGATTTAATGTAATTGAAGGATTGACATTCGAAGTAACAAAGTCTGTTCCGGGTCGCATTTATGAACTTAATGGCCGTCCTGCATGGAAAGTAGTAACAGAAGCCCTGGGGATACCTGAAACAATATCTACCGTGAAAGTTACTCCGATTGCCGGATTAGCAAGGGAATTGCCTGCTGAATCATGGGAGGAATATGACAGTAAATACATCCTGTTTGTAACCATGACAAAAAATGATGATAACAGCATAAATGTCTCTGTCACCTGTAAGGAGGGAACTAAGTTATGGCTGACAAAACGTGATGAAAAAAAGATGTTCGAGGGGATTGACCTGATGGTTAAAAAAACTCTCGAAAGCCTTGACGGGAAGAAACCTGTTGCCGTATTCCATTCGGATTGTGTTCTGAGAGGCCGTTACAGCCTCAACCAGATACTTAAGGAAGATATCATAAGCCGGTTACAGACTCCTTTTTTTACAGCGAGCCAGATTCCCTGGCTTGGAATGTATGGGGCAGGTGAAATAGGTATGCTGAATGGTGAAGCACGAGTCCACCAGATAACATCATCATTATTTGTGATGTACAGATAAAAATTAATTCAACGTATTTTTTATGCCTATGGCAAATGAACCATCATACGATGAACTGAAAACACAATGTAATGATTTACAGGCACAGATCATCCATTTCCTGAAAGTAGAACAGGATTTAATAAACACCAGGAATAAACTTGACCGCGATCTGTCTCTTTTTATTTCTATTCAGGAGTATAGTCAGAAGGTAATCCTGGCGGAAAGCCTGGATGAGTTTGCCACTATCACCATAGAATCTGTTATCGAGGCCTTTGAAGTTGAATGCAGTGCCTTTTATATATATAATAAGACGAAAAAAGTATTGGAGGTGAAAGCATTCTATGGTACTGAGTGTGTATCAGAAGAAATGTGGCAGTTAAACAGCAGCTGGATAGCTTCAAAAGAATTCTTAAAAACCGGAAATACGTTTACGGAAATTATTGACCCATCCTCCTTACCTTTTGGAATACTGGGATTGGCGAGTGTTATAATTTCGCCCTTTTATGATGAGAATGGAAATCTTTACGGCGTTCTGATGGGTGGTGTTTCTTCAGATAAGAAAGCTTATTATGATGAAATTGGAGAAGAACTCATCCCTTCTTTCATGGTTTTTACGCAGCAGATGAGTGCAATGTTCCAGAACTTTGAGTCAAAGAAGTATCTTGATATAAAAGTCCGGGAACGCACTGCTCAGGTGATAAAACAAAAAAGGGAGATCGAAAAGAAAAACAGAAAATTACAGAAACAGAAATTGACGCTTCAAAAAACCCTTGAAAATCTAAAAATGGCACAGAGCCAGCTTGTGCAATCAGAAAAAATGGCTTCTCTGGGCCAGCTTGTTTCAGGAATCGCACACGAAATAAATAATCCTGTAAATTTTATCAATGCAGGAGTTGAGTCACTTTCAGCAAATATTGAAGAAATCAGCCAGGTCCTCGAAATTTATCACAAAGTCACAGAGAGAAATGTTGCAGAGAAGCTGAAAGAAATTAATGACAAAAAGAAAGAAGTAGAATATAATGAGGCAATAAGAGAAATTTATAAGCTGATTGAAAGTATTAAAAACGGAACAAACCGGACAACTGAAATTATCAGAGGCCTACGCACATTTTCCCGGCTCGATGAAGATATCCTGAAAATGGCTGATATTCATGAAGGACTTGATTCTACATTAATCCTTTTACATAATAAATACAGAGACAGGATTGAAATAACTAAAAATTACGGAGATATCCCTTTGATTGAGTGTTTCCCGGGTCAGATCAACCAGGTGTTTATGAATATCCTGTCCAATGCTATCGAATCTATCGATGGTAATGGTACAATAACAGTAAGCACTTCAATATCAGGAGAATTTTTACAAGTCAGGATAAAAGACACAGGCTATGGAATACCGCAAAACCTCAGGGAAAAGATTTTCGATCCCTTTTTTACAACAAAAGAGGTCGGCAGGGGCACCGGATTAGGACTGTCAATCAGTCATGGAATAATTGAAAAGCACAAGGGAAGTATAGAGGTTATGAGCAAAGTCGGTAATGGGACAGAATTCATAATCTCTATTCCCTTAAAGCAAATAACAGAATAATCTATCTATCTGATATTCTGATCTATAATCCTTGAAAACATTAAAATGATGGGAAATAATAAATCATTACATCCGATTCTTTACGTAGATGACGAAGAAGATAATCTGATAGTCTTTAATTCCACTTTCCGCAGATATTATGATGTTCACCTTGCAACTTCCGGAAAGAAAGGGATTGAGGTAATGAAAAAGCATAAAATACACATGGTTATTACCGATCAGAGGATGCCGGGGATGACCGGTATACAATTCCTGGAAGAAATAATTCCGGATTTTTCTGATTGTATTCGGATGATAATTACCGGTTTCAGTGATATCGAAGCCATCATTCAGGCAATAAATACTGGTAGAGTATATCGTTATATTACAAAGCCATGGGATAAGCAGGAGCTTAAAATAAACATTGACAAGGGACTTGAGACCTATAATCTCAGGATGCAGAACAGGAAATTGATAGATAACCTTAAAGAAGCCAACCAGACACTCGAGCAAAAAGTGATTGAGCGTACCTGTGAACTGGAAAAGAAAAACGAACAGATAATGGAGATGGATCAGTTAAAAACCCGCTTCTTCACAAATATTTCGCATGAATTCCGTAATCCTTTAACTCTCATTTTAAGCCCCCTGGAAGATATGCTCACTAAAAAAGAGCTGACTGAGAAAAACAGGATCACCATGGAAAGAATGCACCGCAGTGCTTTGCGACTGCTGGCCCTGATCAATCAGTTGCTAGATCTTTCAAAGATTGATTCGGGTAGTATGAAACTTGAGCTTTTTGAGTCGGATTTATACAGGTTCTTAATGATCATCTTTAACAGCTTTATACCTATGGCTGAAAGAAAAAATATCAATTATAAATTCCGGATTCCCAAAGAGAAATTCCGGACTTATTATGATCAGGATAAGATTGAAAAGATTGTCTACAACCTTTTATCAAATGCTTTTAAATTCACACCTGAGGGGGGTACAATTGACTGCTCCGTTAAAATCTGGCATGATCGGCAACCAAAGGTTGTCGAGATATCTGTGAAGGATTCAGGTCCGGGTATTCCTGTTGAGCTGACCGAGAGGATATTTGACAGGTTTTTTCAAATGGAAGGAACAACCAGACAAGATCTGAGTGGTACCGGAATTGGATTATCCCTTACCAAAGAACTTGCAGAGATGCAACATGGGGATATCTTTATTAATTCAAAACCTGATTCAGGCAGTGAATTTACTGTTACCATTCCTATTGGTTTTGAACATCTTCAGCAAGAGGAATATGTTCTTAAAGAATTGAACGACATAAACGAATCCTTTGTTACAATACATGCTGTCCTGCCAAATTACCAGCCCGGAGGTGATGATCATCTAATTGATGTAGATGAGGGTTCAGATAAACAGCAGATACTTGTGGTAGATGATGATGCGGACATACGTGCTCATATAATTGAAAACATGGGAGACATGTTTATCATATATGAAGCCGGTGACGGAAAAGAAGGTCTGGATATGGCTGTAGACAGGATACCTGACCTTATAGTCACTGATCTGGCAATGCCGAATCTGGATGGTTTGGAAATGTGTAAAAAGCTCAAAACTGACCTGAGAACAAGCCATATCCCTATAATCATGCTGACGGCAAAAGCGACAGTCGAGAATAGAATTCAGGGATTTGAAACAGGGGCCGATGATTATATAACCAAGCCATTTAATATGCAGGAACTGGTTGTGAGGATAAAAAATCTTACTGAACAACGACAAAAATTAAGGGAACAGTTCAGCAGGGATGTCATATTGCAACCCCAAAATATTTCGATTACTTCCTGCGATGAAAAATTTCTGAACAAAGCAATGGTAATTATAGAGGAGAATATGAATAATTTCGAATTCGATGTGACTAAACTTACGGATAAGCTTGAAATCAGCCGGGTCCAATTATTCAGAAAACTCAAAGCGCTGACTGATCAATCACCAAGTGAATTTATACGTACTATCCGACTAAAACGAGCTGCTCAGTTACTTGATAAAGGTTTTGGCAATATTGCAGAAGTGACATACCAGGTAGGATTTAACAATCTTTCCTATTTTGCCAAATGCTTCCGTGAACTTTACGGATTGTCTCCGTCGGATTATGCTAAAAGTAAAATCTAACTTAAACTACTGATAAATGATGTATTTATTTAACAAACAGTATGAATAATGAAAAATACTGAAACTCTTTCTCCCATTTTGTATGTTGATGATGAAGAAAGCAACCTGGTTGTTTTTAATTCTGCTTTCAGACGCTATTATGAAATCCATCTTGCCTCCTCAGGATATGAAGGACTTGAAATAATAAAAAAGCATCCTATACAATTAATTATCACCGACCAAAGAATGCCGGAGATGACAGGAATTCAATTCCTGGAAAAAGTTATACCTGATTATCCCGATAGCATACGGATGATACTTACCGGTTTTAGCGATATTGAAGTCATTATCCAGGCTATCAATACAGGAAGAGTATATCAATATATTACGAAACCATGGAATACAGAAGAGTTAAAAATGCATATTGATAAAGGACTGGAAACCTTTCACCTCAGAGAGCAAAACAGAATTTTACTGGATGATTTGAAAGAGGCCAACAGATCATTGGAGAAAAAAGTAATTGAAAGGACAAGAAAGATAGAATCACAGAAGAAAGAAATTATGGATAGTATCCATTATGCTTCAAGGATTCAAAATGCACTGTTCCCTCAGCAAGATGATATTGTCAATTTCATTCCTTCATCATTTATTTTGAACAAACCTAAGGATATTGTAAGCGGTGACTATTTCTGGCTGGCTTTAAAAGACAATAAGGTAGTTATTGCAGTTGCAGATTGTACCGGGCATGGTGTTCCTGGTGCCTTTATGAGTATTCTTGGCATTACGTTTCTGAATGAAATAATCAATAAAACAGTTATTATCAGGGCAAATGAGGTCCTTAACCAATTACGGGGGCTGATAATGAAATCACTTCATCAAACGGGGAATAATATAAGAGCAAAAGATGGTATGGAGATTGCCCTAAGCATAATCGACCTTAGAAAGAATAAAATACAGTTTTCAGGAGCTTTCCGTCCCTTGTATCTTGTCAGAGATAATGAACTCCATGAGATAGAGGGAGATAAAATGCCCATAGGCATATATGATGATGATGATATTTCATTTACCAATAAGGATATTACAATTATGAATAATGATATAATATACTTATTTAGTGATGGCTATGTGGATCAGACAGGAGGTAAAAACAGAAAAACTTACAAATCGCATAATTTTAAAAAGTTGTTGCTTGAAATCCACAAGAAGCCAATGCAGGAGCAAAAAGAACTGTTGGAAAAGAACCTTGATGAATGGAGAGGAGATATTGACCAGGTTGATGATATATTGGTGTTTGGAATAAAAATACCATGAATGTGTTTAAAAATTATTTTATTAATCCATTAAATTCTGATTACTATGCACTTAAAACTTAAAGATCTTCCAGTTTTCATGGAATCTCCCGGAACAAAAATGCTTTTGCAGCCAGGATGGGGAGGAATGGCTGTTGCCTATTATGAAATGCCCGGAACCGATTCGGCACCAATACTCAAGGGATTGCCAAACGATAGCTGCCCTTCCCCGCACTGGGGATATATGCTCAAAGGATCCATGCAGATGATATATGATGATGGTACAAAGGAGACCATTAGTGCAGGCGATGTATTTTATCTGCCGGCAGGTCATAACGCTAAATCTGATGAGGAAATAGCATGGATCGAATTCAGTCCAGAGAAAGAGCTTAAGCAAGTGTTTGACCACCTGGCAAAAAAACAATAATCATCAGGATTTTCAATCATCCCGTTTATACATATTCTCTAGATAATTTATAAGATCCCTCACCAGAGTGCTCGGAGTCAGGGATGACAGGTGTATTTGGAATTGCCTTTGAATACAATTACAAACCGCGGAGCGGTTGCATCATTTCGGATTTCGGATTGTGGATTTGAGATTGCAAGTTAAAAATCCGAATTCCGCAATCCTCAGGATTACTCGTCACTTCACCAGCTACAGCCTTCGGCTTTACTGGTTCCGTTCCTCGTGATCCTGGTTTGGGTAAGTCAAAAGACAAAAAGGCCACTGCCTTCGGCAGTCTGTCTTTATTTTCAGTCAGACTTAACAAAAGCAAGCTTTTGA
>Ga0272441_10015974_pt1 | contig 10439 bp, 8 predicted proteins | sample SSMProp6N_FD_193582 | JGI IMG/M metagenome (GOLD analysis project Ga0272441, IMG submission 193582) | Marine sediment archaeal communities from Little Sippewissett salt marsh, Falmouth, MA, United States - SSM-Prop-6N | ecosystem: Environmental > Aquatic > Marine > Wetlands > Sediment ... | reverse complement strand
GGAGCAAGCATCTGGCTGGTGATCAGCCCGATGATCGATAGTGCGAGCCAGCCGGTTCGTGTCCCTGTTCCCGATGTATCAAACCCCAGGCCCTGGAAAAAGAAGACCAGTATCGTCAGCATGACGATGAGATTCCGGGCCTTCAGCATTATCCCGATGTGAGGCGCCATGAGCGCGGCAACGAGGCCTGCCATGACGGCGAGGGGAAGGGCATTTTTCCTCAAACAGTTAATCACACGATATCCCAGTTTACAGTGCTCGATCCCGATGATACAACACTGCTCGCATCTCTACAGAGGTGTCAGTGAATGAGTCGAAGAGCCGATTCCCCCTGTACCGCTCTTATTTCAGAAATCCAGCGAATCGTCACTCTCGAGGTCTGCCGCCATGTCGCAGGTGGAGAAGGTACAGACCATGCGCATGGCATCGTCGCCCGTATTTCTGATGAGATGACTCTTACCCCCGGGGATGAAGATGGCGTCATTTGGTTTGAGGGGAAAGACCGTGTCCCCGATCTTGATATCTCCCGTCCCCGACAGGATGAAAATAATTTCCTCATTTTCTCTGTGGATATGTGCCGGATAGGTGGTCTCTCCGGGCATGACGTCTGTTACCCTGAGAGAGAGACCGGCCTGTCCCGTATTTTCCTTGTTATATATATCCCTGATCTCTCTTCCCGTTATCTTTCCCACCGGTACGTCGTCGATATTGATTACCTGTCCTGCCATAATGCAATCCTCTCTCTGGTATTTCCCTTCGGCCTTCTTCACACTACCCGGGGGCATTCTCGTGAAACCGGCGATAAAGGAATTATGTCTTCTCATATAAAGCCTTGTCTTTAAATAATCAAGGCAAAAGAAGGATGATGCAATATGCTTTACAGTGTGGTTTCCGGTGATCTGTCACAGGAGCGGGGCCGATCCGGCAAAGGTGCGGTCCGCCCTGCTGGGGGGATTTGCCCGCAGCCGTATTCTCGAACTGCACGGTGAGCTGATGATCAAACGCACCTTCGATCCGGGATTCCGCATCAGGCTGCACCAGAGGGACCTCAACCTGGCACTGCAGTCGGCGAAGAGCATGGGGCTGAGTCTCCCCAACACGGCAACGGTGCAGGAACTATTCAACAGCGTCGCCGCCCATGACGGCATCGATCTCGACCACTTGGCCATGGTGCTGGCCCTGGAACAACCGGCCAATTATCAGGTCAGTAGATAGAAAAAGGACTGTTATCTCCCTTCTCGTGTATTGCGAGCATTATTAGACAATCTCGCGAGAGAGGTGTCTCTTGCTGTGCCGAGAGTTTTTTCTATTTACAGCCATTCATTGAAGGGCCGACACAGCTTCGTGAAGCGGGATTCCACATCTGGCAATCGTAGGGACAGGGCTGATTGGGATCGACCCAGTCGGGGCAGTCAAAGGAATACTTTGTATTGCTACAGTTGTTGTTGCAGTTTTTCATTTGTGAAAAACAACCGTTTCGGCATTCTTGGTCCCATGACAAGCAGTTGCGCACGCATTTATACCCTTCCTGACGGCACGCTGAATAACAACTTTCACCGACATGGGAACAACACTGTGTGCAACTATTGTTTCCGGGACGGCAACCCGACATACAATCAACTGGTGTTCCATAAGTGGCCAGGGCCGGAGCCGTTGCGAAAAGCATGACAGACAACGTGAGCAGGATGGCACTGTACAGCAATACAATGGATTTCTCTCTCTTCATTATTCAATCTCCTTATTACCTTGATGTAATCAAATAACAAAATGATGCTGCAAGAAAAGGGCGTGTTCCAAAATTCCACCAGCTGGAAGTATAGTGATGCGCAACGATACAGGCAAGTGAAAAATATCAGGAAAGTATATATTCCAGGTAGCGCGACCGGAACTGCCGGCTCGCCAGTGCCTGTGTGACGGGCGGCAGCTTGAGGATCACATCCAGGATGGCCGCCATGGCGCGGTGGTTCCAGTGGGCCCGGTTGTCGAAGATGAGATTCTGGAGTTTTCCCCGTTCGATGGCCATCAGCACGGCCCGGTGTGTGGAATTGACGGGGGAGATGACCCGTTCCTTCCGCTTCGTCAGTGCAATGGCACCGGCGGGACAGTTTCGAACGCAGAGGCCGCAGCCGAGACAGATGTCTTCATGCAGTCGCGCCGATTGCTTCTCCTTGTTTCCGTCACCGTTTTTTGCAACGAGTTCCAGGGCATCGACGGGGCAGATCTCCACACATTTTCCGCATCCCACGCAGGCATCATCTTCGATGCGCGGGAGGTAATTCGTCGTATGGACGGGATTGAGAAAGCCGAACTTCTGTGCGGCGATCATGGCCTCGCAGCAGCACTTGCAGCAGTTGCAGATAAAATTTACTCTTTCGCGCACATTTTCACCGAACTGGACCAGGTTGTGTCCCTGGGCGCAGTCGAGTAGATCGAGACACTCCTCGGCATCGACTGCCCGTGCGATACCGTGCTTCGTCAGGGACGCCGCCGTGTTGTTGAAGGTCATGCAGATGTCCTGCGGCGCATCGCAGGCCCTTCCCATGTGTTCCATCTTGTGGCGGCAGTAGCAGATACCGATGCCGATGTGACTGGCAGTCTTTATGACCTCCGTGGCGCGTTCGTAGTCGAGGACATGGAGTGACATCTCGGCAGACAGGGCCTTTTCATTGACAAAGACGCGACCGAGCTGCGTTTCGCCCTCCGTCAAGAGGGCCTTTATGAAATCCTCCTCGACATTGAGATACTGGTAGAAGAGTTCGGCCAGGACCTTCTGGTTGACGTCGGTCCTGATCCGCATCATGGAAAATTCAAAGAAACCCGCCATGGGGGGAGGCAGAACGTAGACAGAGGAACCATTCTCTTCGATATCGAGGAGAATGCCCCTGCCGGAGAGTCTGTCCAGCATGGTCTGCGCCTCGGCCAGTGATGTCTTCCATCGTTTGGCCGCCGTTTTTGCTGTGAAGGGTTTGATGGGGAGGAGGGAAACGAACCGGGCCTCCTCCTAGGAAAAGAGCATCTCAAGGATCCGGTAGAGGAGCTCCGATGGTGGTGCCCCCTGGGGGAACCGGTTCAGACGTTCAACGAGATTTCGATAGCCCGATCGTACCGTGTGATGCGCCATAGCAACCTCCCAGCCTTCGGGACTGCCACAGAAGAAAAAGAGTTCACAGGAAATACGTGGAGAAAAAGATCTAACCGGTCACTGTCGATAGTATCCGTCCGCTAGAATGTAGTGCTCGGCTTGTCGCTCCATCCCGAATTACAATAACCGCACAGGCTGTTACAGCATTCAGCAGCATTGTAAAAATATTGCCGGAGGATGGTTTTCTTTTCCGATGATCCCTGCCGCTGACATTCAATATTGAAGGGAGACGTGTAGGAACATACCCAATGCGATGAATCGTTATTGCAGTCCACTGTTATCTGAGTCGATGATAATCTATTATAACTGCAAAAATTATAGGTTGATTCACATGATAAAGATTCTGCCGCTGCCATTTCCGGTCCACCGACCATTACTACTACTGCCAATGCGGATACAATAGCGAATACCATGTTCACTCTTGAGATATTCCGTTTCACTGTGCTTCTCCTTTCGAATGGTGCTTGTTGAGAGATAAATCAAGGGAAATGAAAAACTGATGATGAATACATATCATATTGTGATGTACAGTGCCGCAATTATTTATGTCATAATGGTTGCGTTCCACATGGTGGCCTGTTGCAGGGGAATCGCCTTTTCCTCAGCAGATCACCGAACACGCATCCAGTCGGTCTCGCAACCGCGGCATAGTTCAGAGCAGACTTCATAGCCTGTAAAGTTAAATGCCGGACCGAATGTCCTTTTTTGTGATCCCTGCTTACAAACTGTATTTACTGGTCCTAAGTAGCACTTCCATGTCCGATTTCCTTTACTGCAATATACTGTTATCGGATCTGATCTATCATTAAATTTACATGTAATGCCGGGTACCATACACCGGTATTCTTCAGTTATCCCCGATTCCACACCTGCGATTGTAATGAATGACAGTGCGAATAACATGACGAGTACCAACTTCACCATTGAGACTTCCTTTTTCATGATCCTTCTCCTTTCGTTTCATCTCTTTAAGGATCTAATTCCCCGCAGCGTGTCGCGAAAGAGGGTGAGGAGAAATTTCGATGATACAGAAACAAAATTGCTGGAATGCCTTGCAGATCACTGCGAGGGTGGTCAATTTTGAGAAAGTTCTTTGCTGATGAAAGAGCGTGTCATCTAAAAAATGATCAACCGGTGCAACAAGTATACCACAGTGCTAGATACTAGAAAACAAATATTGATGTCATCCTTTTCCTGTTTTTGCAGTAATTCCAAACGTTCCATATTCTTTGCATCTTCCCGGGGGATGCCCGTTAACAGTAGATCGGCAACACCCATCCGGCAGGGTATCGTCCCGTTGCACCGTGCACTGAAAATGTTCTGCAAGATGACGGGCACAGAAATAGTGCAGTGCGCAATCTGCCCCCTGTCCCCTCTATCGAGGTCATTGCTCGCGGTATTATTCCATTGACGAGCCACGCCTTTTTTCATATACTAAAATTCACCAAAAGGGAAGTTCTCATAAGATTCTATTCTCCTTGCACACATAAGAAAGTTCCTATCGGATCCGGCAGTGATAAACGGGGGCAGATCATAGGGGTGGAAAAGAAGGCGGGATTTTTTCAGAATATCAGGGGCGATCTCTCCGGCGCCGTATCGGCGGCCATTATCACCCTTCCCATGTCCATCGGGTACGGTATTGTCGCCTTTGCGGCCCTGGGACCGGCCTATGCGCCCGCTGCCGCCCTTACAGGGATATACTGCGCCGTCTTTACCGGCTTCTTCGCCTCGCTCCTGGGGGGGACTTCCGTTCTCATTACGGGCCCCAAGGCTCCGCTGACCCTGGTGCTGGCCTCTGTTGTGGCCTCCCTCGTCAGCAATCCCCCGCTTCCCGGACCCGTTGCCGGTCAGATCAGCTGGATAGTCTCTCTGGCCTTTTTGTGCGTATTCATGGGGGGACTGTTCCAGATGCTCTTCGGCATGCTGCGCCTGGGAAATATTGTAAAGTACATTCCCTACCCGGTCATCGCGGGCTTTATGAACGGCATAGCCCTGTTACTCATCTATAAACAGATGAATCCCCTGCTGGGGCTGGAGGGAGCACCGGCCCTGTTCACAGATCTCTCGTTCCTTGCCGGGGTCAAACCGCTGAGCATGGCGGTCGGACTGTCAACCCTGGCCATGGTATATGTGGGACGGCGCTTAATCAAAAGGGTACCCGCATCCCTTGTGGGACTGGTTGCGGGAACGGCGCTGTACTACCTCTTCTGGTACCTGCAGGGCCCCGCCGCTCTCGGGCCGGTCATTGGAAATATCGATGTCACCATCCCCCGGCCGGTCATGATGCAGGGATTCATCGATGTCATCTCCAGCGAAAGATTCCTTTACTACCTTCGCATCCTCCTGTTGCCGGCGGTGATCCTCGGCGTCTTTGGATCCATCGACTCTCTGCTGGCCGCCGTTGTGGAAGATGATCTCACCGCGGGAAACCACAGGAGCAATAAAGAGCTGGTGGGACAGGGCGTTGGAAACATGATCTCATCCCTCTTCGGGGGAATAACCGGCGCGGGCTCCGCACCCCGGACAGTGTCCAACTACCAAGCTGGGGGACGAACCATACTTGCCGGCATGGCATCGAGTGTCATGATCCTGCTCATCGTCATGCTCTTCGGCCGATTTGTGGGCATGATTCCCCTGGCGTCCATTGCGGGCATCATCATATACGTTGGAATCGGCCTCTTCGACCAATGGTCGCTCAATCTTATAAAGAAAGTGATCAAGACCGCTGAATACCGGTCCGAGGTGGCCGGAAATCTGCTCGTGACGCTCCTGGTCACGGTACTGACGGTCGTGGTCAATCTGGTCATCGCCATAGTCCTGGGTTTTGGCGTGGCTGTCGCGTTCTTTCTCTCAAAGATGGGGAGATCTGTTATCCACCGCACATACAGCGGCAGGCAGGTCACGTCCAAAAAGATCAGGTCAGTGGAACTGTCGCGTCTGCTCCATGATCATGGCCGCAGCATTACCGTGTTTGAACTCTACGGGCCGATATTTTTCGGCTCGGCGGAAAGGCTTGCCAGGGAGATAGAGGAATCCTCGGGGGAGGCCCAGTACTTTATCCTCGACATGAAACGGGTGAAAGAGATCGACAGTACCGGTGCCAGGATCATAAATCGCATGCACCGGAACCTGAAAGACCAGGGGAAGCACCTCCTCGTGAGCTACCTGACCGAACGTCACGCCTCGTGGGCATCTCTCGTCGATATGGAGGTCGTGGCAACGCTGGGCAGGGAGCATTTTTTTGACGATACCGATATGGCCCTCGAGTGGGCCGAGGAGCATCTGCTCGAGCGAACGTGCTGCCGCATGGACGGGGACAGAGAACTGCGACTTGAAGAGTTCGGCCTTTTCAAGGACTTCAATGAAGAGGAACTGGGTATACTGAAGGGAAGACTTACGAAGAGGTCTCACAGGAAAGGCGACATTGTCTCCCGGGAGGGTGATCCCGAAAGAGACCTGCTCTTTCTGACCAGGGGGGCGGTGAGCATCGGCATCGGCCTCACGGAAGGCGACCGTTTGAAGCGGCTGGTCACCTACAGTCCCGGTGCCGTCTTCGGAGAGGTGGAACTGCTGGACGGGAACTCCCGTTCCGCCAATGCCTGGGCCGCCACCGATTCCGAAATCCTCCATCTGACACCGGATGGCCTTGAATCCCTGCGGATGGAACACCCCGGCATAGCCCACAAACTCATCATGGGCCTTGCCAGGGAGCTGAGCCTGCGCCTCAGGATGGCCAACGAGGAATTGAGACTGCTGGAAGACTTTTAGCATCGGAGACGTGTCCCACAACCGTGTATCGTCACGCAGGTATACTGCTGAAGCGGAAAGAAAGCTGTTATCACATATCAGAGGTTGCCGATATCTATACGAAAGGAGGACTGTAATGAAAATTGGAAGGAAATGGGTGATTGTACTCCTGGCAGCACTGGTCATGGCATGGTCACCGGTCCCTGTGGAAGCCAGATGCGATCTGTCTAATGAAAATCAGTGTTTTCAAGTCATTATAAACCACGAAGAAGCATATTCGCTCTGGTGCTGCGATGAAGAAATCCCTCTTGGCTGGAAATCTGTGGGCAAAGAGGGCACAAAACAGGATTGCCTGAACTATATCGACGAGGTATGGGGCGATATGAGGCCCCTTTCAATACAGAAGAAGATATGCGAGTACGAAGGCCGTCGTTGGGATCCTGCATATAACCGGTGTATCCCCGTCAGAGAGGGGGAACCTCCGCTTGGGCCACCCGTTTCAATGCTGAAAAGGTGGTGTGAGGATGGAGGCGGTCATTGGGATGATACATATGGCCGATGTATCCACGAGTAGCATCTTTTTACTATTTGGCGGAAATGGCGGCATTGCCAAATCCGCCAATACCGATCATATGTGCTTCCGTCCAATATATGAAAATTCCTTGACAATTTATTTCATGGGCGTACAATATGCCCGGATTCATTGAGAGAGAATAGAGAGAAGTTCAAACCCTTCAATACATAAAAAAAGAGGGCATTATGGACTGACTGAAACAAAAACCCCGTTTCTCAAAAAAGAGGCGGGGTTTTTTGTTTGAGACCTCCTGATGAGCGACACGCATTGCTAGACGAGATTATTATAATTCTTAGGAGGCAATAAAGTGTATCTTGCCAAGGCAACAATCAGGAACTTCCGGATATTTAAAGACTTAGAGCTAACCTTAAATGAAGGATTAAACTTAATAGTTGGAGAAAATAATTCTGGAAAAACAGCTTTGATAGACGCTATTCGATACACGCTTGATACGAACTCAGCTGAGTGGACCAGAGTAAACGAGACTGATTTTCATAAAGGAACATCTCAATTCGGCATACAACTCAAATTTGACGATATCACACCCAATCAGGCCTTAGTATTTGTAGAACACCTGACTCATGAACCTACAGGTGTAGGTGACAAGAGAAAATCCGTACTTTACGTTAACTTTGAAGCGAATCTAACTGATAAGAATTATCGTGGGACTCGCTTCATAAAAACTGAGATCAGGTCAGGTGTAAATGCCGATGGTCCAAATATTGAAAGAGAAATACGCAATTATCTTTCCACAACATATCTGAAACCGCTTAGAGATGCGGAAGCTGAGTTGGCTGCTAGCCGAGGGTCACGACTGTCTCAAATTTTAACTGCCTCTCAGGAATTGGCACCTAATTCAGCCAATTTATTCAATCTTATCAAAGCTCTATTGGATGCCAATGAACGTATTGTGCAAAATATAGGTGTAGAGAAAAGTCTCGAGAATATTAAAAGGCTTATAAATAAGCTGAAATTTGATACCGATGAGTTCAAGCCAGCTATTGATATTGTTGGCGGAAAAAAAATTGAAGATATGTCTGAGCCTGAAAAGCAGCAGACATTCAAAACAATTCTCGAAAAGCTTAGTTTGTCATTGGACAGAGATAATCCTTTGCAGGGATTGGGCTTCAACAATCTTTTGTTTATGGCCACGGAATTGCTTCTTTTAGAACAGGAAAGGGATGAATTTCCTCTCCTTCTTGTGGAGGAACCAGAAGCGCACCTACATCCCCAACTGCAAATGAAATTGCTTAAATTTATCCGCGAAGAATTCAGCCAAGAAGAAAATCCCAAATTGCAGAGTATTCTGACAACTCATAGTCCCAATCTGGCTTCTAAGGCACCTTTGGAGAGTCTGATTATCATGGTAGACGGTAAGGTCTTCCCTCTGAGAAATGGTGAAACAGAACTTGATAACGAAGATTATGAATTTCTGGAAAAATTTCTGGATGTAACAAAATCTAACCTGTTTTTTGCAAAAGCCGTTCTCATAGTGGAAGGCGACAGTGAAAACATTTTACTTCCTACTATCGCAGAGATCTTAGGGCGGCCACTCGAAAACTATGGCGTATCTATAGTAAATGTTGGGAATACGGCATTCTCCAGATATGCAAAGATATTTAGACGTAAAGGCCTTGATGGGATTAAGCATGAGGATAAGTGGCTTCCTATTAAGGTTGCGTGCCTACGCGATCTTGATCTCTGGCCGGAAAAAGCGAAAAAATCAGATGAAAATCGCTATGGATTCAAAGAATGGATAGATGGCAATAAACACTTATGGGAAAGCTATTATAAGAGGAAGCCGGAGGAATTAGAAAAATATAAGGAAAGTAAAAAATCATTAGAGGGTCAGAAGGTCGTGGTTTGTCTCTCAGACAAATGGACTTTTGAATACGCGATTGCCTCGGATGGGTTGGCAAAGGAATTATTTGAGGCGGTAAATAGGAATGCCGATGAATTTGATGATCTGGTCGGTGACGATGAAGAAAAAGCAATAGCAATCTACAGGATGATTGAAGAGAGGAAGGCTAAGACTCAGGTGGCATATAATCTTTCAAAAATCCTATGCGAAACATACAAGAGAGAAAACACGCAAGACATCCTTAAAGAAAAACTTCCAGACTATATCATCAAGGCTATTGAGTACGTTACCGAACCATTGAAAACAGCCTCTTTAGAGACAACTCAAAATCAGCGGAAGGCCACTGCTGATGATTGAACTGCCAATAACAGATAACGACATTAATCAGCTTGAAAATGAATTCGGCGGAAAACTATCTTTCGATAACAACAGAAGGCAAGTTTTAATAAATTATGATGATGTACAGGCATGTCCTGGCAGCGGAAAAACCACCTTGGTTGCAGCGAAACTTATCCTTCTCGCAAAGAAATGGAAAAAACCGCATCAAGGTATCTGTGTTCTAACCCATACGAACGCTGCAAAAGATGAAATCATCAAATGGCTCCGAAACCACCCTTCTGGTCACAAGTTGCTTGCATATCCACATTTTGTTGGCACTATTCAGGAATTTGTTAATAGATTTTTAGGACTCCCTTATTTGAGAACTGATTATGAATTCAAAAAATTTTCAGAAAACGATGAAGCGAATACAGAGGTCCATAGAGCTGCAAGTAATGGGTTCGATATTAATGAGCTGTGCAGAAAATTATATAGAAAGTGTAACAAAGCACAATACAGAGATATTAAATATTTTTTAGGTTCAACTCACTATACCGATTCCGCTTTTAATATTGCTTTTTATGATCAACACGGTAATCTTAAAAGATTCAGTGCTGCTGGAGGATCACCAACATATAATTGTCTAAAGGATCTGAAGGAATATCTCAATCTTTCTGGTGTTTTTCAATTCAGAGATATGTACGCGTTTGCAGAAAAACTTCTACATGATAATACCCATGTAAAAACATCTTTGCAAAAGCGCTTTCCTTTTATATTAATCGATGAAATGCAGGACA
>Ga0272441_10015973_pt1 | contig 10439 bp, 9 predicted proteins | sample SSMProp6N_FD_193582 | JGI IMG/M metagenome (GOLD analysis project Ga0272441, IMG submission 193582) | Marine sediment archaeal communities from Little Sippewissett salt marsh, Falmouth, MA, United States - SSM-Prop-6N | ecosystem: Environmental > Aquatic > Marine > Wetlands > Sediment ... | reverse complement strand
GGCGAGGCCTTCGCGGTTGGCGGCGGGCGGCGGTTTGGGAAGGTTCTCGGCGTAGGTGAAGATCTCCAGTGTCGGGCCGTTGGCGTCGAAGCCGGGCAGGCGCAGGTGCACGCCGCGGATGTGCGCGCCGGCCACGCCGGTCCCCTTCTCCAGCCATTCGCCGACGTGCTCGCGTTCCGGCGGCACGCGAACGCAGCCGAAGACGCGCTCGTAGAACCACGCCAACGCGTCCCAGTCCTCCGCGACGATGTTCGTGTGGCGATAACGGATGGTCATCTGATGCTCCCTATTCGTGTTGTGCCGGCTTGTCTCCGCTTGCCTTACCCACCAAGTTGCGCGCAAACGCGCGAGCGCGTTCCAGATCCTCCTCGTCTGGCCGCTCCTTGTTGAGCCCTCCGATGAGCTTGAGGAACGCGTAGGAGTCGTGTCCCGTGCACCCGAATTCGTCCACGATGGCGTATCCCTTCCCGGTCAGGAGGTCACGCAGGGCTCGATGGTCCTTCACCAGCTTCTTCTCGGAATACACGCCGCTGGTCGAGAACAGGAAGGCGCGCTGACCCTGACTCTCGGGCAGGCGCGCGGCCAGGGCGAGGAGGGACGAGTGATGCTTGCCATGGTAAATGCCCGAGCCGAAGCCGATCAGATCGGCGGCCGCAAGCGTGTCCGGATCCGCGCTGTCGGGTGCGACGATGGATGCATTGAGGACCGCGGCCATCGCCCGGGCCACGGACTTCGTGTTGTGATGGTGATAGGACGCCACGACGAGTTGCACGCGGCTGGACTCTGACTGGGTCATGATGGGGCCTCTCCTTTCCGTGTTGCCCAACGTGGATCGATACCGCGGGCTGCCTTGTGGGCACGACGACACAAGCTCAGTGTATCCAATCGAGCGATCTCCTTGCTGTGAAATGACTGTATCGTTCCACACCCCCATCCCAGCCTTCCCCCATCACGAAGAGGGAAGGGGCGCGTCCCGACGTGACGACGATTTCTGCACAAGGGCTACGACGGCGAGGATGCCGAGGACGATCGCACCGAATACGAGGTAGAGACCGCGGCCGCCGAGGCGCTCCAACAGCGGACCGCCGATGAAGCCGCCGACGGCGACGCCGATCCCGTTGACCATCGCGCTGAACACGCCTTGACTCGTTGTGGATAGGCCGGGCGGGGCGTGCTCGTTGGCGTACGCGACGCCGGCGACCCACATCAGCGCGAACGTCGCGCCGTTGAGTATCTGGATGACCAGCACGAGTTCCGGACGTGTGTTCAGCGCGAACAAGAACAAGCGTGCGACCGTGACGGACATTGCGAACCACAGGACAGTACTGGAGGAAAAGCGGCGAATGAGTCGGTGTGCGTAGAACAGGACGGGAACTTCGACGACGGTGCCAATGGTCAGCGACAGTCCCATCATGGACTCGGGGGCACCCAGTTCCCTCATGTAGGGGAACAGGTAGTTGAAGCTGGCCAGCGCGAGGCCGCCGGAGAAGGCGATGACGATGAACGGGATCCAATGGGGATCGAGGAGCATGACTCGAAGACTTGCGGCGTCGTCACGTCCTGGGCGCGGCGACGCGTCGCCGTGAACGAAACGTAGGCTCGCCAAGAACGCGAGGGCGAACAGACCGGCGCATCCCCAGAACGCAGACTTCAATCCGAACTGGCTGACGAGCAGTCCGGCGAACGCCGCGGCGAGCCCGTAGCCGATGGTTCCGCCAAGGCGAACGCGTCCGTACATCGACCGGCGCTCTCCGAGCATGAACATGGTTGCGTTGTCGGCGAACGGCGTCATCGGGGCGAGGAAAACATTGAGTGGGATGGAAATCGCCATGACGGATGCAAAGGTCGGACAGAAGGGGAACAAAGCCATCATTGCGATGCTGAGCAACATGGAGAGGCTCATCAGCACGCGATGCCGGCCGGTTCGGTCGGCGAGGCGTGTCCAGACGGGCGCGCTGAGAAACGTAATGAGCGGCGTGATACCGGCCAGTAGGCCGATCTGCACACCGGTGAAACCGATCTCCTGGTAGTAGAGCACGAGGAACGGAGCCAGCGTGGCTGACGCGGCGTACTGGAGGAAGTAGAAGGTAAACGGCCAACGAGTGCACATGGGAGATGGGGCCTAGGGTGAGCGCGACCGCGATCCCAGCACGACGTCGATCCTGTTGGTCGCGCGGAGGGAATCGGCCGGCACAAGATTGTCTTTCAGCCTGTCGCCGTTCAAGGAGATCGATTCCACGCCGCGGCAGATGCCATTGGGATTGCGCACGACGATTTCGAGCGTTGCCCTGCGGAAGCGACGGGTCGCGGTGAAGCCGTTCCACGACTTCGGGATGCACGGATCGATCCGCAGGCCGTCCATCTCCGGGCGCAGTCCGAGGATGTATTGACCTGCGCTGACGTAGGCCCACGCGGCGGCGCCGGTCAACCACGCGGTTCGTGCTGTGCCGGCGCGGGGTGAAAAGGGGGAGTACGTCGTCTGCCCTTGGACGTACGGTTCGATCTGGCGGATCTCGGCGCGATCGTTGTACGCGGCCGGCATGGCGGCACGGTAGTAGGCATAGGCGCGGTCGCCGTTGCCTCGGAGGCATTCCGCCATCACTCCCCAGCCCTGGGTGTGGTTGAAGATCCCGGCGTTCTCCTTGATGCCCGGATTGAACACGACGGCGCGCATCACCTCCGGCGATGCGTTCACGAACGGCGGCGCGGCCAGCATCAGGCCGTACGGCGTCGCCAGCTCTTGTGCCACCGAATCCAGACAGGCCTCCGCCTGTTCGTCGGTCGCGGCGCCGCTGATTACGGCCCAGACTTGGGTATTGAGGTACAGGCTTCCCTCCTCCGCATTTCGGGTGCCGTAGAGGGTCCCATCGTCGCCGATTGCCCAGATGAAGCGATCGCCGTCCCAGGCGACGGCCTGAATCGCCGCGTCGATTGCGCTACGGTGCTCGACGGCCCAGGCGGCTTCGTCAGGAAGGCTCAGATACTCCGCGATCTCGGCATAGGCGGTCAATCCGAGGCGCACCTGGAACGCAACGAACAAGCTCTCGCCGTGATATCCCAGTCGGAGACAGTCGTTCCAGTCGGCCGACAGCCCGCACGGCAAGCCGTGCGCTCCGGTGCGTTCCAGGTTGAACTCCAACGCCCGCCGGAGATGGGCAAACACGGTTGCCTCACCCCGGTTGGCGTACGGCAGCACCTTGCGATAGAAATCGAGGTCGCCCGTCTCGTTGACGTAAGCGGGAACGGCGTTGAAGAACCACAGGCAATCGTCCGAACGGTACACCTCGGCCGGCGGCGGGGTCTCGTGTCCGGGGCGATGTTCGAACGGCCGAACGATGGGGATCGCGCCACCGCTGGAGAGCTGACCGGTCAGCATCAATTCCAGGCGATCGCGTGCGTCGTCCGGCGCAGCGGCGATGATACCGAGAACATCCTGGACGGAATCGCGGAACCCCAGTCCGTCTCGTTCGCCGTTGTAGACGAGGCTGGCTGCGCGCGACCACGCGTAGGTGATCAGGCAGTTGTACAGTCCCCAGACGTTCAGGGTGTGGTTGAGATCCTCGTCCGGGGTATCGACCACAAGACTGCCGAGCTTGGCGTGCCAGTGGGCCTTGAGTGCGGCGAGTTCCTGGTCGGCGCGCTCGATCGACCCGTACGTAGCGACCGTCTCACGGCCGCTTGTGTGCGCGTCGCCGATGCCGAGCATGACCAGCAGTTCCCGGGTCTCTCCCGGCCGGAGTTCGATCTCGGTCTGCAGGCTCCCACAGCCGTTGTCACCGTACGCGTCACTACCGAAACATGCGCCGCGCTCGACGGCGAGTGGATTCCGGTACGAGCGATACGGCCCGAGGAACGTCTCTCGGCTGGTGTCGTAGCCTGTGATCTTGGTTCCGATGAGGGACATCCATACGTGCATGGCTACGTCCTGCTCATCGCCGGAAGCGTCCAGAGACGCCGGCGGCAGATGGTCCTGAATCGCGATGCGCAGGAGACCGTCCGCCGTGCGCGCCCCCCGGAGGATGAAGCTGGAGTACTGCAAATTGACGCGATCCTGGAACGTATCCCATTGGTTGGTGAATTCGCAGAAGGTAAACGCTGTCAGCCGTCTCGGGCGGTCGCTGCGATTGGTCAACTTGATGCGCCAGTACTCGAATCGCTGCCCGAGCGGGACGAAGTACGTGGTCTCCGCCTCGATCTCCGCGTAGGCGGATTCGATGACTGTGTAGGCGGTCCCGTGCCTGCACGTCGACCGATAGGCATCGAGCGGCTTGCCCACCGGCTGCCATGACGCCGACCAGTAGTCAGTGGAGTCGCGGTCGCGCAGATAGATGTAGCGGCCGGGCTGGTCCATCGGCACGCTGTTGAAGCGCAGCCTAAGGAATCGACCGCGGGCACCGGATTTGTAGAAGCCGTAGCCGCCGGCGTTGTTGGTGACGATGGCGCCGTATTCGGTGGAGCCGAGGTAGTTGCTCCACGACGTCGGCGTGTCCGGACGGGTGATGACGTATTCCATGGCGGCGTCGTCGAAGTGACCGTATTGCATCAGTCTGCACCTCCATGATCTACGGAGATAGACGAGGCGCCGAGGCGGTGCATCATCTCCAAGCACGTGCGGCTCTGGTGATACGGACACTCCCACGGCCCGGACTTGTAGCGTAGCGGGTCCGGAACGCCGTGCTCATTGATGCGCTTGATCCATCCGCCGTGCTCGGCGTCGACCAACGCGCTTTTTGCGTAGTCCCAGCACGCGCGGGATGCGCGCGCGTACGCTGCATCCCCGGTGAGTTCGTACGCATTGTAGAAACCGACGATCGCTTCAGCCTGCGGCCACCAGTCCTTGCCGCCGTCCAGCGTTCCGTCTGGCGCCGCCTCGCTGAACAGGCTTCCATCGGCATCGACGCCGTCACGCAGTACGGAGGCGGCCAGTTGCTTCGCAGCATCAGTTGCAGCGACGAGGACGTTAGGATCGCCCAGTTCCAGAGCCGCCTCGTGCAACAGCCAACTGGCCTCGATGTCGTGTCCGAACGAGACGCCATCGATCAAGGAAGTCCAGTTCTCGTCGAAGAACAATCGCAGGTGCCCGGCTGTCCGGTCGAGGATCTTGTCGAGCACGATCCCGATGAGGTGCTGGAGCTGACGAGCCAGCACGGCGTCCGGCCACACCCGATGTAGGTTCGTGTACGCCTCCATCAGATGAATCATCGTGTTCATCGACTTCGGGGACTCCAGATCGCGATCGCTCAGCCTTGCATCGACTAGCGGTTCCCATGCACGCGAGCTTCCTTCGATGTAGCCGCCGTGGTCCGCATCGTAGGCGTGGGCTTCGAGGAGTTGAAAGATCGCGCGGCTCCGATCCAATGCGGCGGCGGATCCGGTGGCGTGCGCGTACTCGCTGAGACCGTAGATCGCGAATGCCTGCGCGTAGTGATGCTTCCGATCGGACACCGCACGGCCGCTCCGATCCACAGACCAGACGACGCCGCCGTAACGATCATCCCAGAACGAGTGCACCAAGTCTTCGAACGCGCGGTCCGCCATTGCGCGATAGGCAGGATCCCCGAGCCGCCGGAACACCGCGGAGAACGTCCATAATACGCGCGCTGCCAGAACGGCGGATCGCGGCTCATTCCGTTGCACTTGGAGGTCGTTGGTCAGCGCGCCGTGCATGCCGCCATTCCTGCTGTCGACGGCATGTGTCATCCAAAAGGGGAGGATATTGCACGTGAGTTCCCGCTCGAATTCCGCTGCCCAGCCCGGGCGATCGATCTCGTGTGTCATCTCTGCGTCGTTCCCTTCCTTCGGGCAGTTCCCCCGAGCAACTTGTCGCCGTCTGCACGTCCGCAAATGCAGCCGGCCAGCAAACGCTTACACCATCAACATCGGTGTACGCACGTCCCTCCTGTATTCACGGATGCTACAGATTCGGCCGTCGGCGAACTCGGAGACGCTGATGCCGTCGAACGACGTTGTTCGGCCGAAACACGTGCAGCGAAACGACCACTCGACCGTTGCCGCATCATCCTGATCGCAGTGCACGCGGCCGGTGTCCCAAACGTCAACCGAGCCGAAGGTCGGTGCGCGATGCCATCCCTTGAACCATTTCCGACACGCCTCCCGTCCGCCGATCGCATGTCCGTCACACTCGGTGACGCATACGTCATCGGACAAGGTTGCGAGGAATGCAGCGAGATCCCGGCCCAGCCACGCATCGACATAGGCTCGGATCAAGCCGGTTCGCTCGTCGCACCTCATGACCACCTCTGCCGGGCTACAAACAACACGTCGCCGGACGGCGTGCGGCGCGACGCCGTTGGTTCATGCGTTCGCGCCGTCCGACCCGGGCCCCCCCCCCGAATGCAGCTGGGGACCGCACTTCTTCGCCCGGGATCGCCCTTGCTCGGCCGCGTCCCGTTCCCATTTCAGCATGTAGAAGATCGCTGGATTCATCCCGCGCTCCTTTCGAAGTATAACACAATTTGCAACCGGTTGCATTCATCGACAACAACAAACTCACGCCGACTCGCGAACAACCAACTTCACCGGCAACATCACGTTGGTCACCAGACCTGTCTTCAGATACTCCACGAGGTTCTGGGCCAGGAGACGGCCGGCCTCCGGAACGTTCTGGCGGACCGTGGTCAACGGCGGATTCGTGTGCGCGGCGATCGAGAGATCGTCGTAGCCGACGACGGCCACGTCATCGGGAACGCGCCGTCCCGTCCTGCGGATGGCATCCATAACCGCGATGGCCATGACGTCGCTGTTCACGAACACGCCGTCAATATCGGGCGCCGCAGCAAGCAGTTGCCCAATTGCTTCAGCGGCGACGGTGTCCATGTAGTCGGCATAGACTACGATTGACGACTTCACTGTCCTACCCGCGGCATTGAGCGCATCGGCGTAACCTGCGTAGCGACGCTCGACCTCGGTCTCGCCGGGATATCCGCCGATGAAGGCAATCGTTTGTCGGCCGTCCCGGATCATGTGCTCGGTCGCCAATCGACCGCCGGTGCGGTCGTCGCAGATCACGCTGCAGTAGCTTTGCCCGGCCGTCGGAAATCCCCAAACGATGAACGGTGCGTCAATCTCCAGCAGGTGCTTCACGTGCGTCTGCTTCCGACTTGACGTCTGGAGGATGAACCCGTCTGCACGGCCGGTGTCGAGATACGTTCGCGCCCAACTCGTGTCCTTCGGGTCGACATGCACCACCAAGGCGTCGTATCCCTGCTCGGAGAGTCCCTGTGTGATGCCGCCCAACAACTCCAAGCCAAACAGGTCGACCCACGAGAAGTTGCTGTGATACGCGTGTGTGACAAACGCGATTGTTCGGCTCCGCCGCAGGCTCAGACGGCGCGCTTGGGCGTTGATCTCGAACTGGTGCTCGCGTGCAATCGCGCGGATTCGCTCTTTGGTCTCGATCGAAACCAGCGGACTGTCGTTGAGCGCCCGCGAGACGGTGGACTTAGACACACCGGCAATGCGTGCGATGTCGGCAATCGTTCGCACATCCTTGACGTTCACGGAGATCCTCCTTTGGTCAGCGTTCTAATGCAACCGGTTGCATAATAGCGACACTCCCGCGCGCTGTCAAGGAGTACGCTCCATGGGGAGACTGAGATCGGAGACATGTGTGAATGGGACGATCCACGAAGCGTTGTGTGGAACGCAGGTCCGAGGCCGCCTATGGCTTAGTGTGCGCGGAGTGCGCGAACGATCTCGCGAAGCCGTGGCCTCTTCCCGTACATCAACAGGTAGGTGCGCAGCAGCTTGGATGCCGCCCACAGCCCGAACAGGACGGAGGCGACCAACACAGCCATGCTGACCACGAGTTGCCAGGTGGGCACCCCGGTCAGGCCGAGGCGCAGCATGACGAGCACCGGCGCACTGAATGGAACGATGCTGAACACGACCCAGATCGGACTGTCGGGGAAGAACATCAAGAGTGAAAAGAACCAGAACGGCGCGACGGCCGCCAATGTGAACAACGGGGCCAGCCCCTGCGCTTCTCGCACGGTTGAGCACACGGCGGCGATTGCAAGGGATATGACAGCAAACAGCAGGTAGCCAAGGATGAAGTAGACGACGCCCAGGATCAGAAGCCCCGGTGAAAGCTGAATGGCGCTTGCGAATCCTCCGATCGCTGCCGATGCCAGCCTCAGCAGAAGCGGGATCGAGAGTGCCCAAACGAGCACTTGAAGCAGTCCGGCCGCGCCCCGACCCAGCAGCTTTCCGGTCAACAGCTGCCGGGGAGACACCGACGACAGCAGGATCTCCATCAGCCGGTTTTCCTTCTCCTCGCCGAGGCTCTGAAGCACGTAGTTCGCGGACACATTGAGAGCGATCGCAAGCAGGGCGCCGAACAGTGTGGGGATGATGAAGTTGCTGAATCCACCTTGGTCCTCTGACACCGTTCCTTCGGGCGTTAGCGTCGTCGTGACCACGTTGACCGCGTTGAGCACACGACCGATCACCTCGGGAGGTACTTCGCTTGCCAGCAGATTGCTGTCCAGGAACCCTTCGATAGCCGACGAGACGGCCGGCGGCGGCGTAAGCTCTTTCTCCAGTGTGTAGCGGGCCACGGTGCCCGTGGCGACGTAGTCGGCGGGAATCACGAAGTACTCGTCGATCTCCCGCGCGGCCAGTGCCTCGGTCGCGGCGTCTTCGGAATCCAATCGGATCAGTTCGATCGTCGCCTGCTCGTAGAGCGGCTCGAATCCGCCGAGGTGATCGACATACCCGATGCGCGTCACTGCGGCCGCGGGTGTGACGACGTGCGATGCGAGCCTGAAGATGCCGATGCCTAACAGAAAGACGATGGGAATGGCCAGGGTCAGGATGATGAAGCCCTTCTTCTTGATCGTATGCAGGAACTCGTGACGAACGATCAGTGCGGTTCTATTCCTGTTCACGGCCCACCACCTGAAGGAAGATCTCGTGCAGCGACGGGGTCGCCACCTCGAATCGATCCATGTCCAGCCCGGCGTCCACCAACCGCTTGAGCACCTGTTGCGGCGTGGATGCGGCGTCGAGCACGAGTTCGACGTGGTCCCGTTGTGCGCGCCGTGCGGCCACGCCCTCGACGTCGGGAATCTCGCCTGCCGCGTCGATCCAAACGGCGTGCCCCTTGTATCCTGCCCGAATCTCGTCGAGCGCCCCGTACAACACGGCACGGCCATCGTCGATCATCAGGATACGGTCGCAAACTGCCTCGACTTGGTTCATCTGATGCGTGCTCAAGATGACGGCCTTGCCCTCGTCCCCCAGTTGAAGGAGGAGGTCCTTGACGCGCTCGGTATTGACGGGATCGAGTCCGGTGAACGGCTCATCCAGAATGACGAGGTCGGGATCGTGCACAATGGTCACGATCAGCTGGATGATCTGGGCCATTCCCTTGCTGAGTTCCTCGATGCGCTTCGTCTTGTTCGACAGCATACCGGTCTGACCAAGCAGCGCGTCGGCCTTGACTTCGATGGTCCGCGGATCCATGCCCTTGAGCGACGCCAGGTAGGTGATCGTCTCGATGACGGTGAGTTTGCTGTACAGGCCGCGCTCCTCGGGGAGGTAGCCGAGACGTCCCTTGATCGTTTCGCCAAGCGGCTCGCCCAGGATCGTCACTCGTCCGGCGTCGGGCTGGATGATGTCCATGATCATCCGGATGGTCGTCGTCTTGCCTGCGCCGTTCGGGCCGATCAGGCCGAAGATCTCGTTCTTGTCGACGGTAAACGAAAGGCCGGCGACCGCGACCTTTTCGTTGTACGACTTGACGACGTCTGTGACTTCGACCATCGGCATGTGACTTCCTCCCGGAGACGTTTGGGGCAACACAAGGCTTGTTGCGCGTGCCCGAGCAACGACTGTAGCGGATCGCACACGTGCCGGCAAATCGAACGGCAATCAATGCCCCACATGAGCAGCGTTGATCCTGGGCGCTCGTGAAACGCAGGCCAGCGCGCGAGCGTTGCCCTCAGCGCGTTGTCTTCTATCCGAACAACCCTTATAGTACGAAGACCTGTATTGAGTTCGGGGAGGGAACCTCATGAAACCGTCGGTCCTCATGCTCGCCACCGTTGTCTGCGTCGTGCTGCTCGCCCCTGTGGGCGCTGTGGGTCTGGACGCTCCCGTCAAGGTCACTGGAAACGAGGAGATGGCTGCCTTGCCAGGGATTACGGGGACAGGCACGGAGATCGATCCGTTCGTGATCGAAGGCATGCACTTCGAGGGCGGAGCGGGTTCTCCTCTGCTTGCGCTCTGTGACGTGACGGCGCACACGATCGTCAAGGATTGCACGTTTGTCGGCGCGGAGGATGTGGCGCTCGATCTGCAGGCGTGCGGCAACGTGTGGATTCTGTCCTGCGTGTTTTCGGACAACGCGCTGGCGGTCTCCGTTTCGGCGGAGTGCACCGACATCGTGATCGCCCTCAACACGTTCGAGCGAAACG
>Ga0272441_10015972_pt1 | contig 10440 bp, 6 predicted proteins | sample SSMProp6N_FD_193582 | JGI IMG/M metagenome (GOLD analysis project Ga0272441, IMG submission 193582) | Marine sediment archaeal communities from Little Sippewissett salt marsh, Falmouth, MA, United States - SSM-Prop-6N | ecosystem: Environmental > Aquatic > Marine > Wetlands > Sediment ... | reverse complement strand
AAGCCCCCTCCCCGCGGGCCTGTGGCTAGTTTTCCAGCACCCGCGTCAAGGCGTCGAGCCGGTTCCCGATGAGCTCACGTCGCCGCTCCAGAACCATCGGGTCCTCACTGTAATCTGTCCAGGACTTGGTGAGCGGCGCCAGATTCAGATAGGGATCCGTAGACATGTTCCTGCCCCGCCGAGCGTTCATGGCTGTGACGGCATCTCGGAACATGACCAGCATGTCGTAATCCTCGATGCCATCGCGGTTCAGCTCGAAGCGAATCGAGTTCACCGGGCCGTCGGGGCCCGGGTAGATCAGAGAGCCATCACCGTTGCCGCCTGGGTAGGTGAGCGTGTCCTGCCACGGGTTCACCTTCCAGTAGGTCGCCTGCCAGTACAGGAAACCCGTGATGTCTTCATCGAATAGCTGCCAGAACAGCAATCGGTGGTCCATGCCGGGGTAGTCGATGGCCCAGTTGTTCAGGTAGGGCCGCTGGGCCGAGATGCACACGTACGCCCAGATCTCGTCTCCGCCCGCCTGGCGCTTCTTCAGGTAACCGGGCTCATAGCAGTCCGAGTGAGGCACATGGATGTCCACATAGCCCGCCAGGTCCGCGTAGCGCGGCGCTCCCGGCTCGATGGGCTTGCTGGCCCCGTAGCCGTAGGTCAAGAGCGTCTTGAGCTTGGGCGCGGCATCGTGGGCCAACTCGAAGGCCTGTTTTACCTGGGGGAATGACTGCCATCCCGGCTCATCAATGGTGTAGATGTACGCAAGCTGGCTCCAACCTTTCTCGTCCAGGTGAGCCTGCGTCTGCTGCAATAGCTGCCTCGCCCGCTTGATGCGCGCCTCGTCCTTCACATCCTCCACCTTGCCCCAGCCGCTGGGCAGTTGGCACCAATGAACGTTGAAGGCCGACAGGCCATTGTCGATGTACACCTGCATCTTCTCATCAAACCGCCCCCAGTCGATGGCGACATTGCCTTCTTCGTCGGTACTGATCTTCGGTGCCATCAGGCTTGTGGGGCTGGCCCGGTGCTGAAGCGCATTGAGCATATATGCGTCGTAGATGCGGTCCCGAGCCGTCTCGTCACCCTTCTCGAAGCCCGGATTGGGCAGTATGTTCGGGGTGGGCCGGTCCGTCTTCTGGGCCAGGCGCACGCTGTCGAACCACACCGTGCCCACCTTGTCCGCCTTCAGATAGACGCGGATGCCCTCCTTGTCGCCGGTGTCAAACTCGTAGGTGCCTTCGCGCCACTCACCCTGAGTGGGCTCCCACCGAACGCCGCCTGCGGGGCCGAAGAAGCCCGACGGCCCGTCGGCGTCTTCTGGGGCCGTGCGGTACCACATCGAGAACTCGTAGTCCGTGTTGGGCTTCAACTCAAGGGGCTCGGTGTAGTAGCACAGGCGTGGCCACTCGTGGCTGCCCTTTGTGACGCTGTGCACAGTCGCTCTCACGGACCGCGCCCCCGCCTGCTTGACGTCATAGTCGAAGGCGATGTCGTAGCTCATCGAGCCGAAGTAGTCGGGCCGGCCCTCCGTATCGGCGCCCGTCCACGAACCGACGATCCATCCCTTGGGCTGCCCCGGGCCGGCGGCCACATCATAGTGGCTCCATACAGAGCCCATCCCGATGCCGTAGGACGTCCTCAGTCTGGGCGTATTGGGCAGTGTGAAGCCCCAGACCCGGACCACGAAGGGCACCTCGGTAGGCGGAGCGTTCCGCGGCGAGACGGTGATGTGCCCCCGGTACAGGCCCTTGGGCTGGGCCTTGGGCGCACGCACCGTCACCAGCCATGTCTGCAGGCTGGTGCGATCGATATCCACGGGGACGCTACCCAGCAACGGGTCCGGGTACAGACCCGGCTCGAGTGGCGACCGCCCCGAGCTTCTCTTGACATCCACATACCCCACGACGTCGACCTTGATGTTGCTCTGCCCAATAATCGTCCGCCGCGGCCCGATCAGGTCGGATACCGACAGCTCGACCTTCCGGAGGGTCTCCGTCAGCGGAACAACCACCAGTTGCGCGGCCTCGTACTCATTGCGCGCAAGGCTCAAGCGCACCGTATTGGCCGCCACTGCCGAGTACGGCCGGTCGGGCCGCACCTTGGTCATCGTGCTTTCCTCACACACGAGGTAGCCCTTCCTACCGGCGGCCTGAACCATGGGCAGCTTCGCCAGTCGCGCCTGCAGCACGGGAACGTCCGCCTCCACGCCCGCTACTTTCCCCCCCAGTTCCCGCACCTGGGCCATGTCGGTCCGCCGCGCCAAACCGCCCGTGACGCTCGTAAGGGTCTCGAGGTGTCGCGCGCAGGCGCCATCCAGCATCCGGCCCTGCGACAGGTCCGGGTACTCACGGGCCTGCGTGCGGATGTCCTTGATGACCCGATTCGCACCGGCGACGCGCCCGCGGATACCTGCGGCCACCAGAGGCTTGATGTTGGCGTCCATCCCGCTCAGCCGGCCGAAATTGGCGGGCTCATGGAACCCCGAGTCACAGGGGGCCCAGCAGCTCAGCTCACCATGGGGCTTCTCCTCACGGCAGAAGTTTACCCGCCAGACGCCGCCCACCGTCTCATCGAGCCCCAGAGAGGCCAGCGGGATCATCAGCTCCGCGCTCCAGGAGCCCTCCTGCACCTTCGCCCTTGCGCGCGTATTGCTGTCCCACGTTGCATCTTGGCCGATCTCATCGCGCAGGACTCCCGCCGAGTTGACCACGAAGTGGTAGTACCGCGAGGGGTCGGCGAAGGGCGCCAGGAACAGCTCCGCAGCGTCGTCCATGTACACGGGCCCGTCGGCATCCGTCACGGCGGTGACCAGGTTGTCGATCTGGTCCTCCTCGCAGATAAAGGCCACATAGAGCCTCTTGTCATTGAACAGCACCTTGACCTGGGTCGCTTGCCCGGCCGGGTCGCTCTTGCCCAATAGCTTGAAATCAGTGGCGGACGTTACGTCCGCCCACGCCCGATCCGCGGCCACTTCGCCGTCCACAACAGGCAGGCGGCCCTGGGCCCTCGTAGCCACCAGTTCCGGAGCCCCGGAAGCCATCGTGATGAGTACGGCCAACGCAAGTATGCAGATGATGCCCTTGTGCATACTGAAGCCCTCCACAGTTGGGGTCTACACAAACCGTCTGTACGCTATCAGTTCCGGGAGTTTCAGGGTATATCCTCCCAGAACGTGTCCTGCTGCGGCGCCGGACCCAGCCCATGCACGTACACGGGCGACCCGTTGAGCGCCAGTGATACCTTGCCGTCCCGGGGGGCCACTGTGCGCGTGTTGCCCATGATATCGATCACCTGCACTTGTCCGGCCGCCGCCAACTCTACCGTCACCGGCTCCCGCCATCGCTCCACCCAAGGCTCCCCGGGCTTGCGTGAGTCGTCCTTGAATTTCTCAGGCGGCCACCAGGCGATGTCGGTCTCATGCTTCTCCCGGTAGCTGTACAGGACGTCGATACGGGCGCCATCCTTCATGAAACGCACCCCGTACAGGTCGTCGGCGCCCAGGTCAAGCCGCCCGGCATACCGGGCGCCCTCGAGCTGCTCGGTCATCACACCGTAGGCGATGTAGGCGGGTTTGGGCGTCAAGTCCGTGTACACGATGCCGAAATTGTACTCCAGATCATCGGGCCTCGGGCGCTGGGCGAACCACACGCCGTCCTGGAACTGGTACCACTCGTCGACCTGCACTCCCAGAGCCATGGCGCAAACATAGTTGCGCACCAGATAGTCGGCCGCGCTGCGCAGGTCTAGCTGGCTGCGCTGAGGGGCGGTCGGGGCATACGCCTCGGTGATCCACACCTGTTTGCCGCCATGCTCACGAGCGGCTTTGGCCGCGTCCAGCATCTGCGGGCGGAATACCCAGCCCCGCCACCCCTCCCAGAACTCAGGCGCCCGCGGATGACAGCCCGGGTGCACCGATAGCACGTCCACCAGGTCCATCCCGCCTGCCTGGACGAACTCGCCCAGCCACTCCTTGGTGACACCCCCCAGGCCCATGGACATGATCTTCCCCCCCGGGTGTACGCGTCGCATGATCTCGTGGGTCGGCCGCAGCATCTGCTCTACATAGCGTGTGCCGGTCGCCGAGTAGTTCAGCTCATTGCCCACCTCGATGTAGTCAGACACCCACTTGAACCGCTCCAGGCTACTCGCCAGACGCTGCTTGTAGGCCTCGAGCCCGTCGTCTTCGGGCACCGAAGCGCCCAACTGCACGTGTGGCAGGATGCCGTGTCCGCGGAGCAACTCAGAGCGCTCGCGCGTCACCCGCTCGTCCTCAGCCGTGATGTCATCCTTCAGGGGGAACCAGCCACTGCGGATCCACCGAACCCCGATGCGCTGCATGAGCGGCAACACCTTCGCCATCTCGAACTGGTCGGGGTATCGGTCGGGGTTGGCAACGATGGCGGCCATGCCGAAAGGCGACTCGGGACGCGGCGCATCGGCGGGGCGCTCCGGCAGGATGCCAAAAGTCGTCCGCGTTGTCTGCTGCCCGCCGTCCCACGAGAGGATGGCGTCCAGGAAGACGATGCCACGCCGTGTGGGCGAGATGTAGTTGTCCACAACTGTGCGGGCTCTTGCCGACAGCTCGAGCTGCCGAGTGTCACGCAACAGGAGCTCTCCGTCGTAGTTGCGCGCCACCAGGTCCACACGCGCCTTCTGGGGGCGGTCCGTGACGTTGCTGAAGCGGGCTAGATAGCCAATCTGTTCACCCGGCCGGAACAGGTTGCCCACGCGGCCCGTACCCAGGGCCATGGCTACGGGCCTGCCTGCCGCCTCTGCGGCCAGCTCCGCAGAGCTGGGAACATCGTCCTTGATGCCCAGGAAGACCAGTGAGCACGTCGCGCTCACAGGGCTGCCTTTGGGCAAGACGAAGCGCCCGAAGCGTGCCCGACCGATCTTCCGCCCGTAGATCCAGTCGGGGTCGTAGCTCGACGAGACCATCACTAGCTCGGCATCCCCGAACATGACCCGCCGGATCTGGCATTCAGTGTCCGGGTAGAGCGTGTCGCCGGGCACCTCCCACGGATGGGCTCCCGTCGGCTTCACCCAGCGGGTCACCGGACGCGCAGCGGCATCGACAATGGGCCGCCCGAACTCGTAGCGGAACCCGCTGTTCCACGGGTCCCAGGAGCGCTCCGGCCCCGAGTACTCGATCGTCCAGTCCAGGCGGAAACCCCTCGAGAGCCTGGTTAGCCGAGCACCGACCTTCGCATCGGCGGCACCCGCACCCGAAAGGTCGAAGGTGACTTGTCCCTCTTGGCTCAGTGTCGCCGATTCCGTGCGGAATACCGGCCCGTCGGCATCACGGGCCTCGTAACGCATGCCTTTGATGAGGGGGACGTTCGAGCCCTCGACCGCGAAGGTGATGCCACCCTCACCCACCGAGACCTCATGGGCCATCGCCGGCGCAATCCACACAAGCGCGACCAGCACACAGAGAATCCTCATGGTGCGTCTCCCTCGGTTGAGTGGCACATGCCGTCGTGGATCTGGGCGCTCCCGCACCTCTCGCGCTACGGGCGGCGCCGCTCGCCACCTCAAGCGTTAGCCGGGGCCCGTTGGGGGGCGTGACTGCGCACAGACGAGGTCCGTCGCCGTGCTTCCCGCAACGGGGTCTGTAGGTATACCCAGCCCGTCCAAACTATCGCAACACGCCCGACAGACCGGTGCCTGTCGGCCGGCCCGGTAGATAGCGTAGGCGCGACCTGCTCAGTCCACCCGGCACGCCGCCGACCGAACGAGAAGCACCGTCGCCGTGGATCTCTCGGCAATGCGCTCAGCGGCACTGCCGAAGATTGCGTCGGACAGTGAGTTGCGCCCACACGCGGCGACGATGCACAGATCGCTTTCGTTGGTTTTCTCGATCAGCGTTGCACCTGGTCGGGCGCTGCGGACCAACTCGAGTTCGCCGATGTCAAGCAGACCGTACCGGTCCGCGAGGGCGCTGCAGCGCACCTTCTCGTCCTCGGGGTTCGCGCCGGGCTCCACGACGTGCAAGAGCCGGATATCCGCGCCAGTGGCAGTGGCGACAGCCTGAGCGATCACACCCACGGCGAGCATATCGGCCCCGAAACTCAGGGGAATCGAGATGCTGTTGAGCGTATCGCGCCTGAACTTGGCAACAGCCGTGAGTTGCTTGTGGCCGCGAGCCACCCGGTACATGGTCCTGCTAAACTCCCGCTCCTTGGAGTCGGGGCCGGGTATCTCGTCGGAGTAGCCAACCACCAAGATCTCGGCGCCATCCACCGTGGCGGCCGAAATGAGGCCCTCGGGCACGCTATGCGCCACCTCGAAGAATGAGTCCACATCGATGCCCTGGGCGGTACCCTCGGCCGCGGCCTGCCTCAGCAGCTCCTCCGCCTGCGCGACACCCTCAGGGTTGGCTTCCGGCTCGAGGCTCTCCCCCTTGGGCGCCAGAACGACGTGACAGGCGGCCAACCGGCACCAGCACGCCTTGGCAACGTGCGCCGCTAACTCGATGAGGCGGGGCATAGTGGCCGGATTCGCCACTCCGACCAGAAGCGAGGAGAAGCACCAGTCACGCCTGCGCTCATCAGACACAGTGACCACGCTCGTCGATCAGCATGAAGGTGGATGCCTCCGTCACTCGTCACTATTGCCTGCACCGTTAGCGCGTCAGCCACGCGCTCATCGACCGCGCCCTGTAGGGCACGACGTCAGGGCCTCGGCTCCGGGAACCATTGGCCTTACCCGGCGTTTCCGCCGCGGCCTTTGGCCTGGATGAACATGTTGTCGCGGTGCACCACTTCGCTGTGCCCGACGTGACCCAGGACGCGGGAGATGTCGCTGGTGTGACGCCCCTTGATCTTGTCGACGTCCCCGGAATCGTAGTTGACCGTACCACGGCCGATCTCCTCGCCATCCGGGCCCAGCACACGCACGAGATCGCCAGTCTGGAAGCCCCCGCGCACCTGAGTGATCCCGACCGGCAACAGGCTGGCCCCATCGGGATGCAGCAGCGCTCTGCGCGCCCCCTCGTCCACCACCAGGTCCCCGCTGGGCTTGACGGCGGTGGCCAGCCAGGCCTTCCGGCTCGAGACAGTCTCACGGCTGATGAAGATGGTGCCGATGGGCTCGCCCTCCAAAGCCTTGAGGACGATATTTGGCACGCGACCGTCAACCATGATCGTGGGGATGCCACAATCTGCGGCCAGCCGGGCGGCCTGGCATTTCTTGAGCATCCCACCCCGGCTCTCAGGCCCCCCGGCGCCCTCGGCGAAGCGGCTGACATCGTCCTGGGGCAGCACCTGGGAGATCAGCGTGGCCGACGGGTCGGTCCGCGGGTCGCACGTATACAGCCCTGCCTCGTCGGAGAGGAACACCAGCGCATCGGCCCGGGCCTTGGCGGCGATGATCGCGGCAAGGACATCGTTCTCGACGAAGGTGACGCCCTGCATCGAGATTGAGTCATTCTCATTGATGACCGGGACTACATGGCGGCGCAGAAGGGTCTCCAGCGTATTGCTCAGGTGGACGTACCGGTGCCTGTCCTGCATGTCGTCTTGGGTGAGCAGCATCTGAGCGGTCAGCAGGTTGTGGGCCCTGAAGGCTTCCATGTAGTTGCGCATCAGTTCAGGTTGGCCCACGGCCGCAGCGGCCTGGCGCAGACTGATGTCCTCATTGCCGGCCCGGTAGTCCAGGGCCCTGCGGCCAAGGTGCACGGCACCTGAGGTCACGATGACGACCTGGCAGTCGCGCTCCCGCAGGCGAGCCACCTGCCGGGCGAGATTGTCCAGGAACCCCAAATCAAGCCCGGGGCCCTTGCCTGTCACGACGCGGGTCCCGATCTTGATCACTATTCGTCTTGCAGACTTGAGTGCGTCGCGCGCGCTGTCGCTGTTCATGTTCGCCCGAGTGCGATCAGTCCCCGATCAAGTATGCGTAGGGTTCGGCCTCAAGCTCACCAGTTGCTCCGCGTCCTGACTGTCTGCATTTCCTTGTCTTCGGCGTCGCGGCACTGCCCGTCACCACGGACCGTATACTTATAGGTAGTCAGCTCGCGCACTCCCACAGGGCCCCGGGCGTGGATCCGGTCCGTCGAGATGCCGATCTCGGCCCCCAGGCCGAACTGCCCGCCGTCGGTGAACCGGGTTGCGACATTGTGGTACACCGCCGCCGAATCCACCGTCGCCAGGAACCGGTCGGCATTCTGCGGGTTGTCTGTGATAATGCACTCCGTCAGGCCGCTGGTGTGCAGGTCGATTTGCTCAAGCGCCTCATCCAGGCTGTCAACCAGCTTCACCGAGATTATCAGGTCGAGATACTCGGTGTCGAAGTCCTCCTCGGTCGCGGGCGTGAGCCCCTCCACGAGGGTCCGGGTACGCTCACAACCTCGGACCTCAACCCCACCCGCCACCAAGTCGCTCACGATAGCCTTCGTTGCGTCTTTATTGGCGCTGTGGACGTACAGGTTCTCGACGGCATTGCATACCCCGGGGCGCTGAATCTTCGAGTTATGCACCAGGTTGACCGCCATGTCTGTGTCGCAGGTCTCATCCACGTAGATCTGCGTCATTCCGCGGTCGTGCTTCAGGACGGGAACCGTCGCGTTCTCGGCGACGGCACGGATGAGCCCATGGCCCCCGCGGGGGATGATCAGGCTCACGTGCTCGTCACAGCGCGATATCTCAGTGACGGCCTGTCGGTCCGTGATCCGGACGATCTCTACGCAGCTCGAGGGCAACCCAACGGCCTCGCAGGCATCCTGCAGAACCTCGGCCAGGGCCACGTTGGAGTTGATGGCCTCCGAACCGCCCCGCAACAGGACGGCATTGCCGGCCTTCAGGCACAAGCAAGCCGCGTCGACGGTGACGTTCGGTCGGGACTCGTAGATGATGCCCACAACGCCCATGGGCACCGCGACCTTCTGAATCACCATCCCGTTGGGGCGCGTCCATTCGTCCAGTATCTCCCCGATGGGATCCTCGAGCGCGGCAATCTCCTCACAGGCCATAGCCATGTCTTCGATTCGGTCCTCGTCCAGGCCCAGGCGGTCCAGCATCGCCGGGGAGAGGCCCTTATCTTGGCCGTTCTCCATGTCAATGGCATTGGCCCGAGTGATCTTGGCATGCTTGGCCCTGAGCAACTCCGCCATCTTCCCCAGCGCTTTGTTCCTCTGCTGGGTCGACGCGGTCCGCAGGGCGGCGGAGGCCTGCTTGGCGAGACGCGCTCGCTCGTAGACAGCTTCATGGACGGCCATGGAATCTTCCTCCTTGCGTTTGTCGGTGGATAGCCAAGGCAACGCGGGACTGCTTTGGCGGTCGTCTCGTCTCAACCTGTCACGGGATGCTCCCTCACCCGCCCGGCCCGCGTCCCATGGTCCTCCCGCGACGTGGCGCGTACATAAGCCGCCAGACGAGGGGCCCCGCGATGCACAGCACACCCAGGCCCACCGCCCCAAGGGCATCGAGCCTATCAACGCCCGCCATGGCCAGACACGACACACACACGCTCGCCACCACCAGGGACAACAGAAAGGCCTCGAACCCACGCCTCACCCCGGCATCCAGCTTCGAGCCTACGCCTGCGGCCAGCGCCGCCCCGATTGCCGAGCCCAGAACGGGGTACAGAACCGATCTTGGGTCGCCGTACAGCACCTCGTAGCGGCACAGGGCGGTTGACAGGCCGATCTGGCCCCCCACGAAAAGGCCGCACATACCGTACCCGAAGGTAGTCAGGTAGCCCGACAGCGCGGTATGCGGTCCGGCGGCCTCGAAATCATAGCCACAGTATGGGCATCGCGCACCACGCCCGGAAAGGGGTACCGGCACGCCACAGGACGGACACAGATCATCCGGCTCCCGACGACTGACCATGGTACGTAATATAACACATCCACACATGGCAGAGTTCTCGACTTGCCGGCCGCACCCCGGCGTCCTACAGGCCGCCGCGGGAGCCGGGAGCACAGTTATTCCTTCACCCTTCGGCACGCGACGCCTTCCACGCCCCCCGGGTTTCCACACACCCCACTAACGGCCTGCCGGGTCGTTTCGAGCAATGTGGACAAGGGGATTTACCTATTCCCTTCATCACGCTGGAGGCTGTACAATTGGCGTAGGTCACACAACCATCATTATGGGGCCGCGGAACAGTATGCGTGTAGCTCTGGTGGCAAACCCCAAATCAGGCCGGCTGCGGGGGCTGAAGGCGGCGGCCATCGCCGAGGAGCGCTTCCGCACGGCTGGATGGACCGTTGTCACGAAGTGCACCCGGTGTGCCGGTGATGCGCAGCGCATCGCCCGCGAAGCAGCCCAGGAGGGCTTCGATATCGTCTTCGCCTGCGGAGGCGACGGGTCCGTGGCCGAGGTCGTCAACGGCCTGGTGGACACAGGCGTCACGGCGGGCGTTGTGCCCGCGGGTACGGGCAATGACTTCGCACGGGCCATCGGCTTGCCGCTGCAGCCCTCGAAAGCCGTCGAGCAACTCGTG
>Ga0272441_10015970_pt1 | contig 10441 bp, 5 predicted proteins | sample SSMProp6N_FD_193582 | JGI IMG/M metagenome (GOLD analysis project Ga0272441, IMG submission 193582) | Marine sediment archaeal communities from Little Sippewissett salt marsh, Falmouth, MA, United States - SSM-Prop-6N | ecosystem: Environmental > Aquatic > Marine > Wetlands > Sediment ... | reverse complement strand
CTGATCAGGGGGAAGAGGCAGACCGAGCCGAGGATGGCGTAGGGGGTGAAGCGGTTGAAGTGATAAGCGATAAGGGGCAGGCCGACGAGCCAGGCGATAAGGGCGACGGCGAATAAGGCGAGAATAAATGTTGCGATTTTTTGGTATAGGTATTTCCACCCGGTTATTGAATCATGCAATTCCAGCGTAGTATTAATGTTATCGAGTTGATCGGGCGGGCGAATGAGTTGGCGCTGCTGCAGGGCGTCGGCGAAGATAATGATGCCGAGGACGACGATGAAAGAAAGTTGAAAACCGGGTGAGAACAGATCGAGGGGTCGCCAGAGGAGCAAGACTATCGCGGCGAAGCAAACGAGGTTGAGGTTGGAAGTGGTGCGTCGTGTCATGTAGGCGAGGCAGAAGACCGCGGAGATGATAGCGGCGCGGAGGATGGGGGCGCGGGGGGGGATGATAAGTATAAAAGCGATGAGGGCGGCGAGGGTGAATAGGCCGCGGCAGAAGCGGGGCAGGCGCAGGAGTGAGGCCAAGGCCCAGATAAAAGCGGTCCATAAGCCGACGTGGAAACCCGAGAGGCTGAGGTAGTGGAGGGTTCCGGTGCGGGCGAAGTATTCGTTTAGCTGGTGGGAAAGTTTGTATCTTTGGCCGAGCAGCAGGGCCATGAGGAAGGCTTCGCTGTCGTTGTTGGAGGAGGCGTCGGGGGCTTCGTGGAAGGTGTCGTCGATAGCGGCGGCATAGGCGAAATTTTGGAGCAGGCGTCGGGCGCGGGAGAAGAGGCTGATTTGATTGTTTGATTGGGAAAGGATTGTGACGGCTTCGGGGTAGTTGACGTAGGCGGCGACGAGATTGCGAGCGGCGTGGTAATAGTCCAAGCGGTTGACGGCGCCGGGATTGTGGGGTCCGGAGCGATTTTTAATCCAGCAGTCGATTTGAGTGAGTTGGTCGTGGCGGAGATGCGGAGCGGGTTGGCTGACGACGACGTAAATGAGTCCGGCGGCGTCGATCCAGCCTGAGGGTGACAGTATTTCGGTGCAGCGTAGGGTGAAGATGGTGCGGGGCTGGTGCATGGGATCGAAATCGGCGAAACTGCCGGTGGATTTGGTGATATAGGGATCGGTGATGATGATGCCCCGTAAGGAGGCGAGGCGCTGTTGATCGGAGCTGCACCAGACGATATGGTTGGGAGGGAAATAGCTGTAGATCAGGTGATAGCGGAGGGCGGCCAGGGCGGCAAAACCGAGGCAAATCAGGATGAAAGGCAGGGGGTATTTTGGTTTTTTTGCCGAAGGAGCGGAACGAAACATTAGCAGTGCGGAAGTCATCAGGGCGGCGGCAATGATTAGACACAGGGATAGCGGGTTTAAGAGGTTGCAGCGAGCGGTTATGATACCGACAGTGATGGCTGCAGCTATGGGTAATAAAGGTGCAGGAGTTGTTTTTACAGGCGTTAGGCGGTTTTGCATAGCCATACAATCTCTAATCCGGATGAAGACACCCTCAAACAGAGTTTGAGTGTGGCACCCGTGGTTCTATAGTCCAACTTAGGTGTGGTTTTTTCTAAACGACACCCTCAAACAGAGTTTGAGTGTGCCACCCAAGATTCACCTTTGTCATTATTTATGATTTAGATTGATTTGTCAACGGCCTGGGCGAGCCGTTTTAGTCGCTGCATTACCCGGTGAATTTGTTTGAGGTTGAGTTGTTGTCCGGCGTCGGTGAGGGCATGTTCGGGATCGTGATGGACTTCGAGCATTAGTCCGTCGGCGCCGGCGGCAATGGCGGCGAGCGACATGGGTTCGACGAGGTATTGGTGGCCGGTGCCGTGGGCGGGATCGACGATGATGGGCAGGTGGCTGACACGTTTGATGGCGGGGACTATCGCCAGGGCGAGAGTGTTGCGGCAATAATCCTCAAAGGTGCGGATACCGCGTTCGCAGAGGATGACATTGGGATTTCCTTCGTTGATGATGTATTCGGCGGCGAGGAGGAATTCTTCGAGGGAGGCGCTCATGCCCCTTTTGAGCAGGACGGGCTTAGGTTGCTCGCCGAGGGCTTTGAGGAGCATGAAGTTTTGCATATTGCGGGCGCCGATTTGGAGGACGTCGGCGTATTGGGCGACGAGATCGACTTGGGAGACGGTGAGGACCTCGGTGACGACGGCCAGTCCGGTGCGTTCGCGTGCTTCGGCGAGGTATTCGAGACCTTTTTGTGCGAGTCCCTGGAAGCTGTAGGGGCTGGTGCGTGGTTTGAAGGCTCCGCCGCGGAGGGCGGTGCAGCCGGCGGTTTTGACGGCGTCGGCGATTTCGAGGATTTGGGAGCGGCTTTCGACGGAGCAGGGGCCGGCGATGACGGCAATTTTTTCCGAGCCGATTTTTGCGCCGTGGGGCTGCAGTTCGATGGCGGAATTTTCCTGTTTGACTTCGCGGGAGGCGACTTTGAAAGGGGAGAGGATGGGGACGATTTTTTCGACGGCGGAGGCGTTTTCGATGGCGCTCTTGTCGATCAGGCGTTTGTCGCCGACGGCGGCGACGACGGTGCGGTTGGTGCCGTGTATGATGTGGGTGGTCAGTCCCATTTCTTCGACCATTTCGACAACATGCCGGAGCTGCTGTTGGGAGCAGCCGGGTTCCATAACTACTATCATTTTGTTATTCCTTATTTTAGTTTTGTCAATACCGCAGGGATTCCCTGTCGAGAGGGGATTTAAAGGGGTATCGCTGTGCGCTGCCGGTTTAAATATTTAACATCCCAATTGTTCAGGTTTTACTATAGATACCACGGTATTGTGTGAAAGATTGATTTTGAGCAAGAAAAGCCATCACATGTCTAGTTAACGGGGGAGACATGTGATGCGCATAAAGTGAGCTATTCCCCCGGTATGTCCTGGATGGGCCTGTATTTGGATTAGTTTTTTTTCAGGCATTTTTTTCCGTGCATGTATTTTTGTAAAGCTTCAGGAATCATTATATCGCCAATTTCGGTTTGATTCAACTCTAAAAGGGGAATAATTATCCGGGGGGAAGCGATTACGGTATTGTTCATGGTAATGCAATATCGGACTTTGCCTTTTTGGTCGCGGTAGCGAAGGTTGAGGCGTCGGGCCTGGAAATCGAGGAAATTGCTGGCGGAATGGGTTTCGCAGTAGTCGTTGCGGGAGGGCATGTAGGTTTCGATGTCGAACATGCGATATTTGCCGAGGCCCATGTCTCCGGTGCAGATTTCGACGACTCGATAGGGGAGATTTAGCATTTGGAGGATTTTTTCGGCGTTGGCGATCATGTGCTGGTGCCATTTTTCGGCTTGGTCGAGGTCGTAGGGACAGATGATGACCTGTTCGACTTTTTCGAACTGGTGGATGCGGTAGAGGCCGTAGGTATCTTTACCGGCGGCTCCGGCTTCGCGGCGGAAACAGAGGGATTGAGCGACGTAGCGAATAGGGAGGTCTTCTATGCTTAGGATTTCGTCCATGTGGAGGCTGGTGGCGGGGACTTCGGCGGTGCCGACCAGGAATAATTCATCGGTGGGGATTTCATAGACCTGGGATTTTCCTTCGGGGAACCAGCCGGTGCCCATGAAAGTTGCTTCGCGGGTTAAAACGGGCACGGTCAGGGGGATGAAGCCTTTGGCGACCATAAGATCGTGGGCCAATCGGAGAACAGCCTGATGCAGGAGGGCGCAATCGCCGGTGAGGACGTAGTTTCTGGAACCGCTGAGCTTGACGCCTCGTTCGACGTCGATGCCGCCGAGGTCTTTGCCGAGGGTGATGTGGTCTTTAGGTTCAAAGTCAAATTCGCGGACATCGCCCCATCGTTTGACTTCGATGTTGCCGGATTCATCGGGGCCGATGGGGGCGTTAGGATGGGCCGGCATGGGCAGACTGAGCATGATTTGTTCAATTTGGGGCCGGAGTTGCTCGGATTCGTCGTTTAGCTGTTTTTCCTGGTTTTTCAGCTCGCTCATGCGGTTGATGGCGGTCTGTCGCTGGGTGTCGTCTTTCATTTTGGCGATGGATTTGCCGGTTTGGTTTTTTTCGGTGGCGATTTCCTGGAGTTGGCGCTGAATTTGGCGGAGTCGGATGTCGTGTTCAAGGAGCAGATCGACGTTGGCGTTAGAGCCTTTATTTTGACAGGCTTGGCGGTAGATTTCGGGATTTTCGCGGAGTTTTTTTATGTCTATCATAATGAGTCACAAGATACGGTATAATAACCATTTATGCAAGGGTCACTTAGTTAGTACCTGTTGCGGAAAACAGTTTTAGTCATTCCCGTGAAAACTGTAATCCATTCTATAGAGTGGAAAAGCCGCTTTCTTGGCAATGGACCCCCTTTTTCACGGGGGTGACAAGCTTTCCGCAACAGGAACTAGTTAGAAATTTGGTGAAATAAATCGAAAAAAATATCGACAACAAAGTTGATATGAAGTGGCAGACAATACGTTCGATTGGTGAAAAACAATGTAAGTGGTTGTGGTGAAGTCACTTGCAATAGGCAGGGCAAAATATGGCAGAATATTACTACCCGGAAGGACCTAATGAAATATCTGTGACCGAGCCGATTGGCTCAGCTTATGTTGCGACCAAGCAGATACTTTTTAAGCCGTTTGATTTGGGGAAGTGGTTTTTGCTGGGATTTTGCGCATTTTTAGCGAATTTATGCGATTGTGGCGGGCCGCACGGCAATGGCGGCAACAATAATTCGACAAGGGGTTTTCGGTCATTTGGTGATGCTAAAGAGTATTTTATCGATTGGTTTTATGAATATTGGGAACTGATATTATCGATTGGGTGGTTATTTGCTGTTGGATTACTTATGCTGACAGTGTTGCTGTTGTGGTTGAGCAGTCGGGGGAAGTTTATGTTGCTGGACGGGGTAGTACGGAATCGCGGGGCGGTGGTGGAACCGTGGCGTAAGTTTAAGGATTTGGCTAACAGTCTGTTTTTGTGGCGGTTTATTTTGTCTCTGGTGAGTCTGGTAAGCTTGGGTTTGATAGTCGCTGTTTCGTTAAAGATCGCGTGGCCGGACATTCAAGCCGAGCGGTTTGATTCCAATGCGATTTGGGCGTTAATCATCGGAATTCCTTTGTGGTTTATTGGTATAATTTTCTTTTCGGTGTTGGGGCATATACTGGATGATTTTGTGGCGCCGATTATGTATAAGCGTAATATATTGGGTGGTGAGGCCATTGGGATTTTTCGTCGGGAGATATTGGCTGATCGCGGCGGGACGTTTATGTTGTTTTACCTGATGAAATTTTTGCTGGGATTTGCCGCGGGTATTTTGTTGTTTTTGGCAGGTTTATTGACATGCTGCATTGGTTGTATTTTAATGATTATTCCCTTTATTGGTTCAGTAGTCACGTTGCCGGTAGCGGTATTTTTCCGGACGTATTCGCTTTACTTTTTGAAGCAGTTCGGTCCGGAGTGGGAGTTGATGGGGCGGCCGGAGAACATTGGATTAGAGCTTGAATAAGGGTGAGGGGATAACAAGAGGGGGTGGATGATGGAACCCAAGCATTTGTTAATCGTGGGTATCTGTTCCGATAATTTTGGGGGTTATTTTTTGATTTGTTGATGAGTGACGTTATTTAGTATGCGTTGCGGAAACGGTGCGATAATGTAAATAACAGTACCTATTTGCCTTATCGAGTGGTTATAACCCCCGATTTCACATCGGGGGCTTGTGCAAATGTCGTTTGTCAACAGGAAGTGGTTCGGGGACGGCAGGGGGGTTGTCTGGCGAAGATGTATCGGTTGTGCGGGTTAGGGGGTGCGAATCATTGATTTCAGTACAGATAAAGGGGTTATTTGGATTAAGGTTTGTCTATTGGGGGTCGATATTGCCGGTAGAGGAAAAGAAAACCAAAAGGAAGAGGAATATGTCATGAGCAGTTTATTGGAGCTTTTGGGGAAAGGCCTGGGGAGTTCGGTTTTGAATTTGATGCTGCCGCGGTGTCAGCCTTTGCGGGTGGAGGACGTTGCGGATTTAGAGGCGGCCGTTAAGCGGGAGCCGAGTCATACGGCGAATAAACTTCGGCTGGCGATACATCAGGCACAGTGCGGTCAAGAAGAGAAGGCCGAGGAGTTGTTTAAGGATATATTGATTTTGGAGCCGGATCATGCGGACGCCCAACTGGGCTGGGCGGCGATGCATGTGGCGATGGGAGAGCTTGACAAGGCGCGGGATCAACTGCAGAACGTCAGCAGTAAGCATGCGGACGATTCGCGGGTTTTGTATATTTTGGGAAATATTTGTGAGCGGAACAGTCAGTTGGACGGGGCGCTGCAGTATTATGAGCAGGCGGCGGTGAGTCGTCCTTGTTTGCGTCAGGCGACCGAGCGGCGGGCGGCGATTTACCTGGTGCAGAACGATTATGATAAAGCTTTGGAGATGTACCAGAAGCTGCAAAAAGATTATCCGGAAGACGCGACCGTGTATTTATTTATGGGATTGATGAGTTTGCAGAAAAACACTTACCGGGACGCGATTTCGCTGTTTGAAAGGTCTTTGACGATTGAGCCGGATAATTTTGAGCTGCACGACGATCAGGTGGAATCGCTGGCGAAGGTGGGTCGTTATTCGGAGGCGTCAGAGCGTATGATGGAGATCATCGACGAGCAGGGTGAATTTCCGGACAGTTTTGTGCGGCTGGGCGATTTGCACAGTAAGATGGGAAACGACGAGGCGACGGTGCGTCAGTATGAGAAGGCGCTGGAGCTGCATCCGAATTATTTGGAGGCGGCGGTGAAGCTGGGGACGCAGCATTTGCGGATGAAACGTTTTTACGAGGCGGCGACGAATTTTAATCGTGCGATAGAGATCAATGATCAGTTGATAGCGGCGTATGTGGGGCTGGGGATTTCGCAGTGGGGCAACAAGCAAGAAGAAGCGGCGGCGGATACGCTGGAATTGGCGGCGGCGCTGGAGCCGAATTCGAATTTGTTGTTTGCCGAGATGGTGCGACTGCAGTTGAAGATTGCTTTGACCCAGAGGAAATGTTCGAATTTTCAGTTGACGACCGAACCGAATCCCACGGTGTCGCAGGAGTTGGATGAGTTAATGGATATTCAGATCGAGCGGCATCGGGCGGCGTTGCGGGCTAATCCCCACCGGGCGGATTTGTATTATCGCTATGGGATGCTGTTACGTGGTCAGGGCAATACGGAGGGCGCCATCACCAATTATCAAAAGGCGGTGGAGATTAATCCTTCGTATTTTAAGGCGCGGATCAAGCTGGGTCTATCGCTGCGGGAAGTGGGGAAGAGTCAGCAGGGCTTGGAGGAGCTGCAGGGGGCGTTGGAATTGAAGCCGGAATATGCGGAATTGCATTACAAGCTGGGGGTGATGTATTGCGATAAGATGCAATTTGCATTGGCGGTGGAGCAGTTGGAGCTGATGCTGCCGGAGCATGAAGAGAACGGGGATATTCAGTCGAATTTGACGTTGGCGCTGCAGAATATGGGATTGATTGATCGGGCGGTGGCGAACTGGCGTGCGGTGTGTGAATTGGAGCCGGAAAGCGCCATGGCGTTTCAGGCGCAGCGATCGCTGCCGGTGTTGAATACGACGTTATAAAGCGATCCGCTATACAATACATGTGACTCGATAAATTGGATTCGGAGGAACACCCCCAAGCTCCGCTTGGCGTTGCCACCCGTTGTTGTTGCATACGACAATTTATTTTCCAAGGCGTGGGTATTCTAGTTAGGCCGGGGGAGTACTCACGCTGTTTTTTTTATTTTTGGGTGTCGGGTGCTTCTGTTTTTTCATTTTCGTCGATTTTGTGCATGGTGATGCCGGTGTAGCCGTAGAAGATGGACATGGCGGGATTGAGCAGATTCAGGAAGGCGTAGGGGAGGTATGCGAAGGGGTGGACGCCCAAGACGCCGCCCATGAAGGCACCGCAGGTATTCCAGGGGATCAGCGGTGAGCTGAGGGTGCCGGAGTCTTCGAGGGCGCGGGAGAGGTTTTTGGGGTGGAGGCCCATGTCGTCGTAGGCTTTTTTATACATGCGTCCGGGGATGACGATAGCGAGGTATTGATCGGCGGCGATGAGGTTCATCCCGATACAACTGAAAATGGTGGTAGTGACCAGAGAGCCCCGGGTTTTAGCGATTTTCAGGAGATTGAAAGCAATAATTTCGAGCATTCCAGTTTTTTCCATGATTCCCCCGAAAGATAAGGCGCACATAATCAGGGCTACGGTTTCCATCATGGAGGTAAGACCTCCGCGCTCCAGCAGTTCCATAACTTCGGTCAAGACAATCGTTTTTGATTCGGTGGTCATCCCATACTGTTCGAGCAGTATCTTCTGCTGCTGTATTAACTGCGTCTTTTCCTGATCGGACAATTCGGACATTTCATATTGTTCAATCATTTTTTTGATTTCCGCCTTAGCGGCGGCCTGATTTTTATCAGATATGTTTTCCAGTCCTCCCTGTTCGAGAACGTCATCCATCTTTACCGCCACGACCTTTTGCGGATCGAAGGCGAAACCGGCATGGGCGGCATTTATGACCTCGGCGGTCGAATTGGACTGGAAAATCATGGCGAAAATTCCACCAATTAGCATACCGGCGAGCAGGGCCGGCAGGGGGGGGATTTTCTTGATGACCATTATGATAACCAGCACCGGCGGTAACAGTAAGACAGGATTGATATAGAAGTGGGTTTTCAAATTGGTTAAAAAGGCTTCGATGCTTTGAGAATCCATGCTGCCGCCGCGAAACTTTAAACCGAGTAAGATAAAGAGTAACAGGGCAATGATATAACTGGGTGCGGTGGTGTAGATCATGTGTCTAATGTGAGCGAAGACATCAGTGCCGGCGACGGCGGGCGCGAGGTTGGTGGTATCGGAGAGGGGGGACATTTTGTCACCGAAATATGAACCTGAGATGATGGCGCCGGCAACCATAGGCGCCGGGACGCCCAAGCCTTGTCCGACACCAATAAGGGCGACGCCAACGGTTCCCGCGGTGGACCAGGAGGAGCCGGTTCCCAGGGCCACAACTGAACATATGAGAAGAGTGGCAGCCAAAAAGATGCCGGGGGAGAGGAGCTTCATACCGTAATAAATCATAGCCGGCACGACGCCGCCCTGGATCCAGGTGCCGATAAGAGTGCCGACAATCATGAGGATGAGGATAGCCGGCAGAGCGAGGTTGATGCCGTGTACCATTCCGTCTTTAATGTCTGTCCAGGGGCGCCCATAAGTCATGCTGACGATGGCGGCGACGGCGGCAGCCAAGATTAAGGGGATGTGGACCGTGAGTTTATGTTCAGCAAGGATAACGATGGTGACGAACAAAGCAACGATGAGAAACAAGATGGGAATCAGGGCGATGTGCAGGGGGATGATTTTGGGCGGTTTTTCCATAAGTATTGGACCCTTAATTTGGCTGGATGATTATTTAGCCGGCGAAATTAATGTTGGTTATTGTTTTTGGTAGGCGATTTTACCGGCGACGATGGTGTATAGCGGTTCGGTGGTGAGGATTTCTTTAGGTTCGATGGTGAGGATGTCTTGGGAGAGGACGACGAGATCGGCGAGTTTGCCGACTTCGATGGAGCCGAGGATGTCTTCCTGGAAGGCGGCGGTGGCGGCCCATAAGGTAAAGCCCTTGAGGGCTTCTTGCCGGGTCATTTTTTGTTTGGGATGCCAGCCGTCGGCGGGGTAGCCGGCGGGGTCCTGGCGGGTGATAGCAGCGTAGAAGCCGAGCATGGGATTGTTTTTTTCGACGGGGAAATCGGAGCCGCAGGGGATGATGACGCCGGAATCGAGGAAGCTGCGCCAGGCGTAGGAGTATTTACTTCGTTCGGGACCGATTCGATCGTCGATCCAGTACATATCCGAGGTGGCGTGGGTGGGCTGCATAGAGGCGAGGACGCCGAGGGGTTTGTAACGGGCGATATCGGCTTCGGTCATAATCTGTGAGTGTTCGACGCGGAATCGGTGGTCGTCTTTAGGGTGTTCTTTGAGTGCTTCTTCATAGGCGTTGAGGACGAGGTGGTTAGCCTGGTCGCCAATGGCGTGAATGGACATTTGGAAATTATTTTGAAGGGCGTATTTTGACATTTCGAGGCAGCGTTCGTAGGGGACGGTGAGCAGACCGGAGGTGTCTGGTCGGTCGGAGTAGGGATCGAACATATATGCGCCGCGAGAGCCGAGGGCGCCGTCGATGAGCAGCTTCATGCATTTGACGGAGAGGAAATGATTGCCGTAGGATTCGATGCGGTTTTTCTGCATAAACTCTGCGAGGTCGGTATCGGCGCCGGGATCGCTGAGCATGGCGTTGATGCGAATACCGAGACGGTCGTCATCGATGAGGGTCTTGTAATTGGCGAGGTCCTGGAGGGAAATACCGGCGTCGTGCATGCCGGTGAGTCCGACGGCGAGGCAACCGTTGGCGGCATTTTCGAGGTGGTTTTGGGCTTCGGTTGGTGTCGGT
>Ga0272441_10015968_pt1 | contig 10442 bp, 3 predicted proteins | sample SSMProp6N_FD_193582 | JGI IMG/M metagenome (GOLD analysis project Ga0272441, IMG submission 193582) | Marine sediment archaeal communities from Little Sippewissett salt marsh, Falmouth, MA, United States - SSM-Prop-6N | ecosystem: Environmental > Aquatic > Marine > Wetlands > Sediment ... | reverse complement strand
CGCGTCCGTCCGTAATCTCTCCGAACCTTTGGACCGGATTATTGGCCGGGCACTGGAGAAGGAACCGGGAAACCGGTATCAGCGGGTGGATGATCTGCTGAATGATTTGGAGCAGCTGCACAAACAGGATAGACAGAAGTTCCGGCCAAAACGGAAAAAGACAGGAATAAAAAAGCTGTTCCAACGAACGGGATTCATATTGAGATGGATTGTACCCGCTCTGATCATCCTGTACGGTTTATACTTTTTTATGCGTCGTGATCGTGAGATTCAATCCATCGCAGTGCTCCCTTTAAAAAATTTATCCGGCAATCCGGATCAGGTCTATTTTGTGGAAGGCATGCAGGACGCATTAATTACCCGTCTGTCTCAAATCAGCGCTTTGCGTGTTATATCCAAAATATCCACCATGCCTTTTGCTGAAACCCAAAAGTCTGTGCCGCAAATCGCGCGTGAACTGAATGTGGATGCACTGGTTACAGGCTCCGTACTCTGTGAAAAAAATCAGATCCGAATCTCGGCACAGCTGATCCGGGGATCCACGGATCAGCATCTCTGGGCCCAAAGCTACGACCGGGAACTGCATCAGGCACTGCCCTTAATCAGTGAGATCACCAGATCCATAGCGGATGAAATAGAAATTGTGGTAAACCCGGATGAATTGAAACGTATTGAGCAGGTTGAAACAGTCAGCATGCCGATTCGTGAACTGGTCTATAAAGGACGTTACTATTTTGACCGTTTTCAATTTCGTAAAAGCCTGGCATCCTACCAGGAGGCTGCTGAACAGGCTCCCGATTTCGCACCCGCGTATGCGGGTATCGCCATGAGCTATATGATTATGGGTTTTTTTGGATGGGAACCGATAGCTGAAACAATACCCAAAGCCAGAGCTGCAGTTTATAAATCCCTTTCCCTGGATAATCATGTTGCCGAAGCGTATGCGACCCTGGGTTATATTCAATTGTATCATGACTGGGACTGGCCCGCTGCCCGGGAAAATCTGCTCCGCGCGCTTGAGCTCGATCCGAATGATGCCATTATGAGGCACGCGTACGCGGATTATCTGCTTGTGATGGGGGATGTGGAGGGCAGTTTGAAACAGGTGCAAATTGGACATTTAAATGATCCTTTGTCCCCCATGGCCGGCATGATGCTGCGGTATCACCTGTATATGACACCCGGTCATGATGAAATACTGGCTGATTGTAAAAATATGTTGGAACTGAATCCTGATGATGCAACTGCCGGAATGATATACCGGAATTTATTATGGGAAAAAGGGATGTACGATGAAGCGCTGGATGAATTCAGAAAAACCTGGGGAAAAGATGCGGAGTTTTTAAAGGCTCTGGAACGCGGGTATAAAAAGGCCGGACATACTGGTGCCATCCGTACACTGGCGCAGACAGTGGTCAGGCGTGTTCCTGAATACAATGATTACTTCACAATAGCGCAGCTTTATACACAGGCCGGCGTCAACGATTCTGCTCTGGTATGGCTGGAGCATGCTTATGAAAACCATCAATTTGAACTGCTCCATGTAAAAGCCTGGCCCGTTTTTAAAAGCCTGCATATTGAATCCGGTTTTCAGGATTTACTGAACCGGATCGGATTTCCGGAAAATCCATAATTAGTCAACAGGGAAAAATAATGAACGCCGTTACTGACAATAGATGTGACGCAATTCTTGATCTGGCCGGTCTTCTGGCTCAGCAAAATGATTTTCAGGAGATAATACGTCTTTCAACGCAAAAAGCGGCAGATATAATGGATGCAGACACAGCGATCATCATGATGATTAATCCGCAAACGCGGCATACCCTGAAAACCATGCACAGAGAAGGATCTGCTGATAAAGGCAACAAATATCATTTTTTGCAAACCAATGTCAGCGGATGGGTCATTGACAACAAAGCCGCCTTTCTTTCCGGTGATATTCATAAAGACAAACGGTTCCATAAAACCCTGTTCCAGGATTTGCCGGTCCGGGCCGTTCTTTGTGTTCCCTTATGCACGGCCGGAATTGTCATCGGTACACTGATGCTCCTGTCGGAAAAACCGAAATTCTCTTTTTCTGAGGAGGATCTGGTTTTTATGGAAAAGTACGCTGTGATCATCGCTCCTTTTCTTCGCAACGTACAACAGATTGAGCAGTACTTTACTTCACCTGTCGTACAGGAAAATTTGCGGCTCAAATTTGAAGCATTTGGTCTGCTTGGAAAAAGTCAGAAATTTATGGATTTGCTCCACAGTATTGAGTCCGCTTCACATTGTGACGTCCGTGTTCTCATTGAAGGTAAAAGCGGCACAGGCAAGGAACTTGTAGCAAAAGCAATACATGGTTCCAGTATCAGAAGTGAGGCTCCTTTTATCGCGATGGATTGCGGAGCCATACCCCCCCATTTAATGGAAAGTGAACTTTTCGGACATATCAAAGGTGCATTCACCGGGGCCGCTGCTTCGCGGAAAGGTCTTTTTGAAGAGGCCCATAACGGAACCCTGTTTATGGATGAAATTACCAACTTGCCGATGGACATGCAGTCCAAACTGCTTCGTGTATTGCAGGAAGGCGAATTCCGCCCTGTAGGCAGCAATACGACCCGGGAGGTGAATGTCCGGGTCATTGCAGCGGCCGGTAAACCTTTAAAAAAGATGGTCCGGGAAGGGAAGTTTCGCGAAGACTTATTTTACCGACTCATGGTCTATCCTGTTTATATCCCCGCGTTGGACGAAAGAAAAGAAGATATTCCCCTTCTGGCCAATCATTTTCTGCAAGTATTCGCCGGACAGCAGAATAAAGAAATTGAAAGTTTTCATGAAGAAATCATAGATTTCATGAAAACGCACCCGTGGTCCGGCAATATCCGTGAGTTGGAAAATTTTGTGGAACGCATGGTCACCCTGACACCCGGAAACACAAAACAGATCGATGTAAAACGAATCCCGCCCGAATTTCAGGAAATGATTAAAGAAATGAGGCGGATACCGCAACTGAACAAATCACTGACAGAGAGTCTGGAGGAATATGAAGAAAAACTGATTGTACGGGCCCTTGAAAACAGTCAATGGAACCAATCCAGAGCAGCCCGCAGCCTCAAGATTTCCGAACAAACCCTCCGATACAAAATGCAGAAATTGAACATCAAAAAGCCATGAAAATATTAGCGAGCCTAATTGCAATAATAACAGTGTCTATCTGAAATATCGCAGATTTTTTCATATTTCATCTCCGTTTCATGTCAAATTCAAATCAAATATCTTATTTTATAAGCATTTTATAATTAATAGTTTAGATCCAGGCTCTCCAAACTGGCATTCTTTTTGAATATCCTTCGGATCATTCTGTAAACAATGATTCGGAGGTATATCATGCGTCATTCATTATTTATCAAATTGATCCTGGTTTTTATTCTGATCCTTCCGGTAATTCCGGGACATTCTCAAACAGACATTGCAGCAGGTGATGTTTCCGGTACATGGCTGCTGGCCGATTCACCTTTTCATGTCAATGGAAACATAACCATACCTGATGGTGAGACCCTGATTATCGAACCCGGTGTGGAAGTTATTTTTACCGGACAGTACAACCTGGACATTAAGGGCCGGCTGCTTGCCGAAGGCAATAAACAGGACAGCATCCGTTTTACAGCACAGAATGCCGGAACCGGATGGAACGGAATCGATTTCATCAACACACCGGCTGCCAACGACAGCTCAAAACTGGTTTATTGTCAGCTTACTTCGGCCAATGCTTTGGGGACCTTTCCGCTTAATTGCGGCGGCGCGATTTTGTCAAGCGGCGTCAGTAAAATCCTCATTTCCAACTGTCTGATTGATAACAATTATGCGGGCTACGTCGGCGGAGGCATTTGCCTGGGATACGGCGCCAGCCCTGAAATCAGAAACAATATTATATCCAACAACTTCGCGCCATGGGGAGGTGGAATCGGTATTGTCAACAACTGTAATCCGCTCATCATGAACAATATTATCATCCATAATAAATGCAATGAGCTGGGCGGCGGCGTTCAGATCAACCAGACGTCCAATCCGGTACTGATCAACAACACAATCGCATTCAATCGGGCCGGACAGGGCGGCGGTATTGATTGCAGGGACAATTCGGATCCCAGTATTATCAATACGATTCTTTTCGGGAATACTGCAAGTGACGGGAATCAGGTCTGCCTGTATGTCACGAATTGTGATCCCGATTTTTATAACTGCTGCATTGACGGCGGACTGGATGACTTTGGAGGACCGGGCAGCGGAGAGAATTTTACCGGAGTCTATGAAAACAATCTGGACTGCAATCCCCGGTTTATGGATGCTGCAGCTGATGATTACCATCTGTCAGCATTGTCTTCGTGTATCGGCGCCGGTGCGGATTCCATTCAAATTGGGGATCTCTGGTATTATCCCCCCTCAACAGATTTTGAGGGCAGTCCCAGATCCTGTCCGGCCGGATCGGCCCCGGATATAGGCGCACTGGAAAACGCATCCGGGAATCCGGTAACCGAAGTATTGAGTACACAGTATCAAATTCCGTTATCATGCAGATTGATGCAAAATCACCCCAATCCCTTTAATCCCGTTACTTCAATCAACTATGAATTGCCGGCAGACAATCATGTTATTATTTCCGTTTATAATTCATCAGGCAGAGAAGTCCAAAGGCTTGTCAACGAGCAACAAAAGGCGGGACATTATACGCTATATTGGGATGCTTCGGAGCAGACTTCCGGACTTTATATCTTACATGTATCTGTTGGTTCTTTCCGGAAAAGCATAAAAATGATTCTGATGAAATAAATCCCTCTTTTTTTGAAACCCTGTCTCGCATTTGCCTGACAGTCTCCTGTTTTAGTGGGAATGACACTGAAGATAATACAAAGAACGGGATGCTATCGTATTAAAGGATAGTATCCCGTTCGTAATCTTTTTAACCAAGTCAATCGCGTCCGCCTGAGGCGGTTGCTTGTATGAAGTTCCTAAAAAAAATGCGCGCTTTTAAATGTTTTTAATTCATGTTTCATCTGCCTGTCCGCCTCTGGCGTGATGTCAATCCGTGGCTAATTATTTTAAAAGTAAAATTCAACATTCCCTGCGCCACTTAAAATTTCCCAATATTTATTCATCTTTTTTCAATATTTACAACCTTTTCTCTAATATATATATATAGAAGTCTCCGTAATGACATAATAGCCAAATGGGGAAACCAATTCATAAATTCTTGGAGAACTAAACATGAATGTTTTACGATTTTATTCAAATCCAGCTGGTCATATTTGGAAACCGGCCATGATCTGCACGATGCTCATTCTTGCATTCACTACCACTGCTTACGCACAGAATGATCCGGTTGCGGATTTTACTGCGGATCAGACAACCGGATGCCAGGGGCTGGTTGTGATATTCACGGATCAATCGATTGATGCGAACGCATGGAACTGGAGTTTTCCGAACGGCACACCATCAAGCGCCAGTACCCAGGGGCCTCACCAGGTCACCTATTCAAATCCCGGCATCTTCGATGTTACGCTTGAAGTCAGCAATCAAATCGGATCAAACAAGAAAACCAAACCCGATTACATTGTGATCAATGATTGTTCGCCAGTTGCCGATTTCTCTGTAAGCCCTTCCAGCGGCTGCTGTCCGCTTACCGTCACCTATACAGATCAATCGGTTGATGCGACCGAATGGAACTGGAGCTTCCCCGGCGGGAGCCCTTCTGGCGCTCAGACTCGGGGTCCGCATATAGTCACTTATACCAGTCCGGGATCCTATGAAGCAACACTGGTGGTTGCCAACCAGTATGGCCAGGACACAGAGGTTAAAAACGATGTTGTAACCGTTTCCATGTGTTATGATTTCGGAGACGCGCCCTTCCCCTATCCAACCACACTTGAGCAAAACGGCGCCCGGCATACCATAATGGGGGGTGTTTTTCTGGGTCAGGGAATTGATGACGAAACCGATGGCCGGCCCGATTCCACTGCAACCGGTGATGATAATGACGGCTTTGATGACGAGGATGGTATGGAATGGCTAAATGAGCTGGTACCGGGTGATACAGCCCGTGTTATTATTACAGCCTCTGGAGAAGGATACCTGAAAGCCTGGATCGACTTCAACCGGGATGGCGACTGGGAGGATGAGGGGGAAGAAGTTGTGGATGAACAGGTTGGTGAGGGAGCCAACGAGCTTGAGATTTTTGTGCCTGAGGATGCAGTTGAAGGCCCAACCTATGCACGTATCCGTTACTCCGGGAATGTCATTCCATCCTATGATGGGGAAGTCAGCACTGGAGAAGTGGAAGACATGCGGGTCTTTATTCAGCCAAGAAGATTATTTGACTACGGCGATGCGCCCGATGATGACACCTTTCATTATAATACGCTCTTCGCAAATAACGGCGCCCGGCATCCCTCCGATGCGTCTTTATTTCTTGGAAATTCTGCCGACGGACCACCGGATATGGAACTGGACGGCAAACAGAGTGCAGATGCCCTGGGCGACAATAATGATGGTGACAACGATGAGAATGGTGTTATTATCGCAAATCATTCGTCCCCCGGAGAAGTTACCTTAATCGAGGTATGGTTGACCGGAGAGGGTTATCTCCATGGTTGGGTCGATTTCAATTGTGATGGTGACTTCACAGATATTGATGAATATTGTATACAATATGACAATACGAGTCCGTCCATGGCACCTCTTCATCATTTGTCCTGGGTGACCCCCGAGACGGCTGTTCCGGGTACGACCTATGCCCGTTTCCGCTACTGTACAGATCCCGTTCCTTTCAGGTCGGATGGCAGAGGCGGATTTGGCGAAGTTGAGGATTATCAGATAGAGATTCTCCCGCTCAAAAATGATTACGGCGATGCGCCGGACTACTATAACACAGCAGGCTTTGAACCAGCCTGTCATCCTGTGTCTCCCACCGCCAGGCTGGGCACCTGTTGTGATCCCGATTCTTCCGATCAACCGAGCGTCAAAGCCGATGGAGACGACACCGACATGGATGGCGATGATGAAGATGGTGTGGTATTTACCGAACTGACACCTGGAAATACAACGGTCATTACAGTAACAACCCGTGGATTCGGTTTTCTTCATGCATGGATCGACTATAATCATGATGGAGATTGGGATGATCCTGCAGAGTATATAATACGCGGTGATCCAAAATCGGACGAAACCACTGATTACACAATTAATGTGCCTTTGAATGCATTAAATGGCTATACTTATGCCCGGTTCAGGTATAGAAGAAGACCTGAGTCACAGTTAAACGCACCGGACATGGATACTTTCGGCGAACATTTACCGGGCGAGGTGGAAGATTACAGAATTCACATTGGTCAAATGCTGATTGACTATGGCGATGCACCTGACGAGCCTTTTCCGACATTTCATCAGAATAATGGCGCGAGGCATATTATTGAACCGGATGTCTATCTGGGACTGGGTGTCAGCGGCGAGAATGACGGCAAACCGGATTCTCTTGCTCTGGGAGATGACGATGACGGAGTGGAACTGCTGGGGGCCACGATCATAGGAGACACGACCCTTCTCAATATAACCGCATCCACAACCGGTTTTCTGAAAGCCTGGATCGATTATAATGGGGACGGTGACTGGGAAGATGAAACCGAAGAAGTCTGCGACACTCAGATTAATGAGGGCTCCAATGAGTTGGCCATTTATATACCGGATGACGCTGCAGAAGGCCCCACGTATGGGCGGTTCCGTTTTTCTGAAGACACCATACCCTCCTTTGACGGTGAGATCTACAGCGGTGAAGTGGAAGACATGCGGTTCTTTATGACGCGCGGGTTTCCTTACGATTACGGTGATGCACCGGAAAATGACACGCTACATTATGAAACCCTTCTGGCAAGCGACGGCGCCAGGCACCCAATCAGCACATCCATTGGCCTCGGAACAGTCGGTTCTTCGCGCAGCGCGACTCCGGATGGTGAACTGGATGGCCGTCCCAGCATATATGCCAACGGGGATGATACTGACGGTTTTGATGATGAAGACGGCATCCTCTTCCAGAGTTATTTTGCTCCCGGAGAAACCACCACCATTGATGTCTGGATGAATGGAGCCGGTTATCTGCATGGCTGGGCCGATTTTAACCGGGATGGTGATTTTCTGGATACGGGTGAATATTTTCTGCAATTTAACAATACAGTTCTGCCTGAAGTGTCCAGACGATTCTTCGACATAGCCACGCCGGAAACCGCTGTTCCAGGATACACCTATTTCCGTTTTCGGTACTCCTCGGATCCCGCTCCCTTTACGCCGGGTGGTCTGGGCGGATTTGGTGAAGTGGAAGATCATATGATGGAAATCCTTCCTTATTATTATGACTACGGGGACGCGCCGGACACCTACAATACAACGGGTGGAACCGCCGCACGGCACCCCATCAATTTTCTGGTCATGCTGGGTGAAACCTGTGATACCGATCCGGTTGGTCAACCGGGTCCGGACGCGGATGGAGATGATACGGATACGGATGGTGATGATGATGATGGCGTGGAATTTACAGAAATGGTACCAGGAGAAACAACCACCATAACCATTCAGACACGTCATTCCGGGTTTCTCTACGGCTGGATTGATTTTAATGCTGACGGAGATTGGGATGATCCCGGAGAAAATATTATATCCGATGATGCCAAATCAGAAGAAACCACGGATTATGCCATTGATGTACCAGCGGATGCCGTATTGGGTTATACCTATGCCCGGTTCAGGTATATACTCAGATATGGGGATGAGTCTACACCTCCGGTTGTTGTCAACAGTTACGGCGCCAGTTTACCGGGTGAGGTGGAAGATTATAAAATATACATCGGTGAAATGTATGATTTCGGAGACGCTCCGGACGATGACACCTATCATTACGAAACCCTCCTCGCACATAACGGTGCCCGGCATCCGGTTGACGGGACCACATATCTTGCCAGCAGTTCGGCTCCGAGTGTGGAACCGGATGGACAACCGGACCTTAATGCTAACGATGACGGTGGATATGCTGAAGAAAATGGTGTGATATTCCATACTGTTTTTTCACCGGAAGAAACAACGACCATTCAGGCCTATATGGCAGGCGCCGCCCATCTGCATGGGTGGATTGATTTTAACAGGGATGGCGATTTTCATGACAGCGGAGAATATTTTCTACAATTTGATAATACAGCCTTGCCATATGAAGAAACCAGACTCTTTGACATTGTTACGCCGGAAACGGCTGTTCCCGGACCCACTTATATCCGTTTCCGATACTGCACAGATCCTGCACCCTTTACGCCGGGCGGTCTGGGCGGATTTGGTGAAGTTGAAGATTTTAAGTTTTATATCCTGGAACATTTATATGACTATGGTGACGCGCCAATAACGTACAATACAACAGGTGATGATGCTGCGCGTCATCCGGTGAATAAAGTGGTGGCTCTGGGTATCGAGGTGGATTCGGAACCCGCCGGCCTGCCAACTGTGAACGCAGACGGGGACGATATGGACGGCTCTTATAATGATGAAGAAGGTGTTACATTCTCCAGTTTGAATCCGGGTGAGACAACAATCATCACAATTCAAACAATAGGGCCGGGTTACCTTTATGCCTGGATCGATTTTAACCGGGACGGTGATTGGGATGATGCCGGGGAAAATATCATTACCGGTGATAGTAGAACCTGGGAAACAACTGATTACACAATTGATGTGCCTGTTGATGCGGTACCGGGTGATACCTATGCCCGGTTCAGATATGTATTAGCATCTATGGATACACCGCCGGTAGTTAACAGTTATGGTACAAGCCTGCCCGGTGAAGTAGAAGATTACATGATAACGATCGGCTCATCAAAAAGCAACGTCGGAAATCAGTCCGGTGTGATCCCGAATAAATATGCACTAAAGCAAAACTTTCCCAATCCTTTTAATCCTGAAACACATATCGAATATGATCTCCCGGTCAGGTCCGGAATTAAACTGACCATATTCGATGTACTCGGACATGAAATTAAAACATGGGAAATTGCGGATCAGCAGGCGGGAAGTTATAAAATCGTGTGGCACGGACATGACTCACATAACAAACAGATGGCAACCGGTATCTATATTTACGAAATCAAGGCCGCACCAATCGATTCCGATCAGGCACCATTTCATTCCGTTCGGAAAATGATCTTTCTGAAATAAGAAGTAAGACCCCGGTTGTTCGAGCGCAGGCGAGATCACCGGGTATCAGGTTATAAGTCAACCCTGTCAGGGTTCATATTATAGGCCCGGATCAACCGGGCCTATCTTTTTATTATTTTGTCATCCCTGCGCAGGCAGGGATCCAGTGGCGGCTGGGGGTGGAGGACATTTATCTAAACCACCCTACCCCGACTGGATTCCCGCCTTCGCGGGAA
>Ga0272441_10015967_pt1 | contig 10442 bp, 8 predicted proteins | sample SSMProp6N_FD_193582 | JGI IMG/M metagenome (GOLD analysis project Ga0272441, IMG submission 193582) | Marine sediment archaeal communities from Little Sippewissett salt marsh, Falmouth, MA, United States - SSM-Prop-6N | ecosystem: Environmental > Aquatic > Marine > Wetlands > Sediment ... | reverse complement strand
GTCTAAAACATCTAAATCCATAAGAGTTCTAATTGTTACTCCAACAGAAGTGGCAGTAAGAATCAAACCAATAACTATGCTTTCAATTGTTGAAAGACCAAGTAAAATTCCAGAAATGTAACCAAAGATCAATGGTGCAATAACGCCACCAATAGCAACCATTACAGAAGATTTGCCTGTTTTTTTTAACTTAGAAATACTAGTTTCCAAACCAGATATAAACAATAAGAATAGAATTCCTATTTCAGCAAGAAGATTAAACTCATTAGAATGAAAATTTAAATTAGGAGAAAAAAATGTATAACTATTAAATAAAACAAATTTTTGTCCTGAGAAATAAAATAAAACAATAGCACCAAGAATTACTCCTGCAATTATTTCACCAAGAACGGCTGGCTGTTTAAATTTGTAGAATATAAATCCAAAAAATCTTGCGGCCAATAGAACTATTGCTGTTAATAATAAAATGTAAAATATTTCCGTGGTTATCAACCTTCTTCATCATCAATTATAGGATGATATTGTGTTGCAGCATAATATTTTCTAATTAACTGATGTAAAGTAAGTTCTCCAACAATTTTTTTATCTTCTACAACTGCAAGGCGTCTTAAATTATATTTAACCATTTTCATAAGCGCATCAAGTATCTTATCATCTGGTTTACAAATTATAATTCTACTTTGCATAACATCCTCAGCAGTTTTTGCAGTCCCATGTCTAATTGAACTAACATCAGGGGTTCCAAAAACATAAGAAGGAAAATTTTTAGGTGCAAGAATTGATAATACATCATGCTCAGTAATTATACCAACTAGTTCAAGTGTATCTTTTTTCTTAACAACCCATATATGATTACGACCACCTAAAATTGATAATACATGAGATATGTCTTCATTTTCCTCAATTAAAGGAAGATCCCAAATTCTTTTATCCATTATTTGTTTTACTTTTAGTTCATAAAAATCAGAAATTAATTTATTACTTTTTGTCATGTAAATCCCTTTTTTATTTATCTTCATTATTTTTATTTTTTTTATCTTTCTTTTTTACTTTTTCATCAATTTTTTCTCTAAGATCGCCGATTCCTTCAAACCATTTATCAAGACCCTCTTCATCAACTTCGCCTGTTAATTTATCAATTTCATATCTCATGTCATCTTTTCCTTCGAACCAATCATAATCCTTCTTTTTAATTCTTTTTTCAGACACAATTTTATCAGCTTTATCTTCATCAGTTTCTACTTTTACTATCTCTTTATCCTTTTGGGGCCTACTAATCCTTATTTCTTCAACTTTTGGGTCATCTTTGGCTTGAGATCTTATTGGTTTTCCAGAAAAATTTTGTAAATTTATATCTTCTTGTTTTTCTTTAGATTTTGTAATATCTTCAGATTCTAACTCATATCTTTGCTTCATTTTTTCATTGGATATTTCTTTAGCTCTTTTAAATATTGATTTTTTACTTCTAATATTTACAAATATAACTGCAAAAATTAAACATATTATTGCAATAAAAATAGGAAAATAACTACTGTAAATAAAATTCCACCATGGCTCTTCAATATTTACCCATATAGTTTTTTTTGCACTTGTATAGCCTATTTTTGATGCTAATATATTAATACTATCTTTATTATCTGGAGCACTTAATACTGCAACACCTTCTTCATTTGTTTTAACAGTTTTTGATTTATCATTTTCAATTCCAACGGAGACACCGCTAATTAAAATTTCTTCACCAGAATCTTTGTCAATGATATAAACGGTGACAGTAAATTTTTTATTTGCATCAACAACCTCTGGTTCTATCTCAATTAGTAATTGATCAGTCGTATCATCTACATCTAAAACAGTTAAAATTGTCTCATTAGAGACATATCCTTCTTTTGTTGCATTTATTATAAAATCAGTATCACTATCTACAGGAGGTGCTATAATTTGTTTATCAGTAATTTCTTCTCCAGTAATCAAATATATATTATTATTGAATTTGATAGTAACCTCGGTTAAAAAATCAGGTGTTTCGCTTTCATTTAAAACATAAACACTAACTAAGAAATTTTCTTCTTCATATAATTGAGTTATAGGCATCTCATTTAGATCAGTAACATAAACAATAAGTTCTTCATCTTGGCTTGATATAACAGTTGAAGAAATTAATATACTTAACAATAACAATATTAAAAATGTAATAGATATAGCAATATAGTCTACTCTAATCTTTGGATGGATTTTATTCCTCATTGACCACCTTATTTGTTGTATTTATACTGTTTGGATGTTTTATGATGTATATATGTTTTTTTAAACAAAAAAGAAAAAAATAGTAAAATTTTGACTTTTTTTAATAAAAAGGTATTTAAATAGCAAAATATTTATTAAAGATTAAATATATTATTAATATTAATGGTTATTACAAAAAAACAAAAAATGGTAACTACTGTCAACAAAGATTTATATATCAATGGTGACAACATAAAATACGTAGGTGAGACATCAACATGGCACTAACTAAGAAATTCAGCACATGTTTCATAACTTTCTTATTATTAGTTAGTACTTTCTCAATTCTTATTATTCCTGATACAGCTTTAGCAGAAGAGAATGCTTTTGAATTTGATATAGATGAGATACTAGAAACACTTTCGTTATTTAAAGAATTAATACCAGATATTATATATCCCCATCCATATAACTTTTTAGCAGAATATTATTATGATGGTGACGAATCTGTTGATATAAATGGTGATTTAGTTTTTGATCTATATTTTACTTCTAATATTTTAACACAAACGGAATTATTTAATGATAGAGACTCAATAGATATAAGTGTCTATAAAATTAAGAATAGTATTTTATCGGATAAGATAACAGCAACTAAGTTGGAAAACGCTAATGTTACAAAAACATTAGAACCTGAATTATTTGGAGAAAATATTCAAAAATGTACAGTTAAAATGGAAAATATTGAACATAAATTAAATGTTGGAGATTTATTGATATTTTCAATACAGATAAATTCTAGTAAAAAAAGAATTTCAGAACAAATAGAAAAAAGATATGAAAGAAAGATTAAGGCAAAGATTGTAAAAATTGAATCTTTTCTAAACGAAAGTGATAATCCAGATCTTGTTGAACTTGGAAATCTAATCAGGGAACTTTTAGATATACTAGATAAATTTGGCATATCTAGCAAAGAAATTGCTGACCTTAGTAATTCTTTAATATCCTCTTCATTTGTTTATGATTCAAATATATATCCTTCATCCGTCTATATTCCAATTAACTCAGATGAAAATATTACTCTTTATTTTCATAGGACTTTAAGTGATAATTTTGCAGCTATTCAATTTGGACAAATAAAAACAGCTAATGAAAATAAAACAACATTTGATAATGAAACCCAGTGGCCTCCAAGCCCAGCTGATCCTGAAGAGTTTATGACATGGGTTTATATTTGGGCTATTTCAATTTTAAGTCAAGAAGGCTTTGGCGATAATGAAAACAATATTAAATATTATTTAACCAGTGATAACAAACTAGATCCAAATGGTCCTGAAGCAGATAGAACTGCAAAAAAACTTTCAACTTCCCCTATTGTGTGGAAAAGTTTAGCAATTGATAGAAATAAAATAATGAAATCAGCAGTTGCAGAACTTTATGCATATTATCCAAAAGTATTAATTCTTAGAAAAGTAACATTAAATGCGACTTTGTATGATGGTGATGAAGCTCTTGACACTGTTGAAAAACAGTTGAATAGAACAAAATCTTTAGAACTTCTTCAGGGTGGACCTACTGACGCGGCAATTTTTAAGTTTGAAATACCTGAAAATTATGAAATATGGAATGGAAATGAATTAAGTATAGAATTATCAGTAAAAGATGAACCTTTACTCCAACTTAGAAATTCTAAACTTGTATGCGGTGTTGAATATCCATCAAACGTATATATTGAATTTGAAGAAACAAAAAATATTAATATGACTTTCGAAGGAACTGATTCAAACCAGATGATTGTTCCCGGTGATAGTGCAGAGTTTGTAGTTAATATTACTAGTAAATATGAAGATACAGTAGAATTAGAAGTATTATATGAAAATAACTCCGATTGGACAATTGATGTTCCAGAACCAATAGATCTAGAAGAAGGCGGTTATGCCCTTGCCCATATTTATGTTAATTCAACTGATGATACTATTAAAGCTGAAGACGATATAATACTTTTTGATATTGTTGCAAAAGGTAAAACCGGAATTGACTTAAAAGAAGGTTCTGTAAAAGTCGATAAAGAAGCCGTTGATTATATTATTGATATCAAAGCAGATATCACAAAGCAAGAAGTCAAACATGGAGAAAAATGTGTTTATAAATTCACTGTAAAAAACAATAATACCGGTGTTTGGCCAGATGAATATTTCATAAACATTAGCTCAGAACATGATTGGGATTTAAAAACTGAAATTCTCTATGACGGCGAAATTTACAGCATTGATGAATTGAAGAGCACAGATATTGATGTTGGAAAAGAATTTATTATTAATGTTACATTAACTGTTCCTTATTATACTGATATTTCGTCTGATAAATTATTCTTGAGTGTTAGATCTAGATCTAGCAGTGATGATAAAATAACAGAAACCATTGAAGTTACAACAACTGTTATAACACCCAATATTTTAGAACAGTTTTATCACTTCTTTGAATCCGTTGCAGATGACATAGGTCTTAATGATGCTATAGGTGATATGGCAGCACCATTGTTAATGTTCTTAGTGCTTTTCCTAATATTCATGATTTTACTACTCATAATTATAATTATCAAGAAAAAATATGTAGAAGTTATTTGTCTTGAAAGAATAAAAGAAATAAATCCAGATGAACAGGCAATATTTGAAATTACAATTAAAAATCCAACAAAAAACCAAAAAACCTATGAAATTCAAATTGAAAAAGACCAAGCATCAGAAGGATTTGATATAGGTCTTGAATTAGAAAATATCGTTGTTGAATCAAAAGAATCCAAAGTAATTAATCTTGTAGTTAAACCAAATGACTTAGTAAAAGAAGATGACTGGACAGAGTTAGGTGTAATAGTAAATGTTGCTGATAGAAAGAAATCATCAAAAATTTCAACTGTAGTTACAATTAAAGATGGTAAAAAAGATTTAAAGATATATGGTGTTTTCCACTGGCCAAGAGTTTTTAAGAAAGGTCAAAAAGTTGAAACATCATTTAAACTTGAAAACAAAGGTAATGTCTCAGCAAATAATGTCACAATTGTTTTGTATGTAAATGGAAAAGAAAAAAATAAAATAGAAGATATTACTATTCCACGTGGCGGATATGCTGATTTAGAAATACCTTGGATCGCCGTAAAAGGTAAAAACGATGTTGATATAGTCGTTAAGTAAATATAGCATATCTAAATTTACTATGTGTTTCTTATGTCCGATAATTCACCGAAAAAAAAGGAAATTGAACAGTTAAAAGATGCAGAAAAAAAGTATCAATCCTACATAGAAAAAAGAAACGAACTTAATGATATGGCAAAATTACTACGTGAAGAACGTGATATGCTAAACAATAGTCGTAAGGATCTAAAGGAAAAAGTAGATAAAATAAAAAAAGAACGAGACGAACTAGTAACAAAAATGAGACATCATCAAAAGATACGCAATAAACTACAAGAAGAAGCAAAAAAATTAATTGAAGCAAAAAGAAAGAAAAAAGGCGAGGTTTTTAGAAATTTACCCCTTAGAGTTGAAGAGCTTAAAGCAGATGTTCAAATGCTTGAATATCGACAGGAAACAGTACCTATGAGCTCTGCTGAAGAAAATGAGTTAATTGATACAATACGCGAAAAAAGAGAAGAATTTGTAAAAACCAAAAAACTCCTTGAAAAACAGCAAAAAGTTGAAATCGATATATCTGACAAGGACAACGCAATTGATGAACTTTTTAAAAAAGCAGATGAAGAACATAAAAAGGTGCAGAAATTTTATGACGAGAATCAAAAGAAACATAAAGAATATATGAAAATTATTAATGAGCTATCAGTATCAATTAGTGAAGCAAATAAAAAACATGAAGAATACATAGAAATGAGAAATGATGCTCAAAAAATTCATGAAAAAGCCTTTGAGATGAAATCTAAAATTATTGGAATCAAAGGCGAAAGGCGTAAACGTTGGCAAGAGGCAAAAAAGGCAATAAAAGAACAAAACATTAATGCTCGTAAAGCAACTTCTGATAAAAAGAAACTAGACGAAATTGCTGATAAATCAGTTGATGCTTTGAAAAAAGGCGAAAAAATTTCTTTATGATCAGTTAATAAAATTACACTTTATTTTTTTTATTATAAAAAATGATATTTTATAACACAATGGTATCTATAAAATAGAACATTATTTAATTTAATGAAAAAAAAAAAATTCTTTTTCATTTTATTGTGTGAAATAATTTAAAAAAAAAGAAAAAGATTTTATATTTATAATACTAAGAAATTTTCTATTATTGGAAAGTTGTCGATTAAATTCTCAATAAATTTCTGTAAAATTGGATGTGATAGTATTAGATTGAAAAAAGATTGTGATCTTTCTCTAGGTGTAGGATATCCTGCATCTTTCCAAGCAGTAATACCGCCTATCATAATATGAGAATATCCCCCAAATTCATGAATATTCATTTTTCCAATTAACAGATCCATTGCTTCAGAGCTTCTATTTTGTGTTCTACAGTAGAGAATTGTTTCTTTATCATCGTACTCAACAACAAAGTCAGCTAATCCATAACCGAGCTGTAAATTTGGATAATGTATTGGATTTTGTGGAGCTTCTGTATCTATTCGCTCTTCTTTCCATTCTTCATCTCGTCTAATATCAATTGGTATTTGTATACCATCAGCAGTGCTAGTTAACATTTCATATGCCTTTTGAACTGAAATTGCGGTTGGATATCCTGCTTCTTTCCATGCAGTAATACCACCAAGCATATGATAAATTGTACCTGTAAAACCATTAGCAATTAGAAGTTGTGTTGCTGTCCAGGTTCTATTTCCAGTTCGGCAATAAAGAACTATTTCTTTATCAGCATATTCTTCCATAAATTCTTCTAATCCTTCACCAAGGTGAAGATTTGGCCAGTGCTGTACTTCCTGCTCATCACCATATGTTTCAATGCGTTCATCATCAAATTCATTCTGTCTTCGTATATCTATTGGAATCTGCACATCTGCACAATAACATGATAAATAATTTTCAAATGCTTCTTGTACAGTTACATTAGTATATCCATTTCCATTGGTTAAGGGTTTTATATCAATGGTTGTTGTGTTTTTTGATACGTCAATAGCTCCAGTTAATGGCATGATAAAAAGTATTGCCATTACACTTAGGATCAATATTTTTTTCAAATTTTTACCTCCCAAAATTTTTTTATTCAATTGTTTCTTATAATATTATAAAAAAGATATTGAGACATTATATATAAATTTAACGATTGTTAAGATAATCTTAAATATAATAAAAGTTATATAATAATAATATGAAGTTTGCCTCAAAATTGGTTATTATTGTAATAATTTTATTAATTTTAGGAGTTACTTATTTTCTTATTTCAACAATTAATAAAGATGAAAAAATAGATAATGAACCTCCATCAATCCAAACAATCACAGGCAATACAACGGGAACATTAGGAAAAATTAGCACAATATATGCAACTTTTTCGGACAATATTGGAATTACTGAAGCAATATTATATTACAAAACTAAAAGTGAGGTGGAATGGCATACTTTAGATCTAATAAATGGTAGTGCTGATATATCAATACCAAAATGTTTAGAAGAAAATTATCAATATTTTGTAACTGTAAATGATGCAGACAATAATGGCCCCATAGGAAAACCTTCAAATGATGGAACAAAATATTACACTATTGAAATAACATCACCCGCTGAAGATTTAATACATAATGTTTTCATTGAAGAAGGAACAGTTACATGGTGCAGTGATTGTCCTTTTGTTAGAGATGCAATTCATTCCTTATATCAATCTGAAAAATATAATTTTTATTATGTAAGCATGGTACTTGATAAAAATGAAATTGCAGAAGAAAGGATGAAAGACGAGTATAACATTTTTGGATATCCAACATTATTTGTTGATGGAGGATTTTCTGTTGTAACAGAGCACAATAAAGATGAATCAATTTATACTGATGCAATAAAACGTGCTGAATTAAGAAATGCAAAAAAGATAAACTTAACAGTAAACGCAGAATATCTAAAAGACACTGAAGAAATTATTACAAATATAAAAATAGAGAGTTGGGAAAATGATACTTATAATGGACATCTGAGAGTATATTTAACAGAGATAAACTCTAGATGGATTAACTCTTATGGTTCGGAGCCTAAACCTTATCATTATGCATTCATTGACTACATCATCGATGAAGAAGTTACAATTGATTCGTTTGAGTCAATTAACTTAACTGAAAAAAATAAATTTACTGATTTTGCTTTTTCAGATTTAGATCCTGATAATTTAATGATAGTAGCAGCCGTTTTTAATTCAGAGTCAATCGAAAAATACTCATACCCACCAGATAAGAATTCTTTTAATGCGTATTTTGTTGACAATGCAGATGCAACAAAGGTTGTAGAAGGAGGCGATCTTCCTCCAGCATTTGCAATATGTCTACCAGAGGCAGGAAAATTACATATTTTTGGTAACCCAGTTGCAGATACAATTTATAGAAATACTATCATAATTGGAAGAACAACAGTTAAAATGTGCATTGAAGATGATTCAGACATTGATAAAGTAGAATTCTATATTGACGGTAAGCTTACTAAAACAGTTGATAATAAACCTTACGAATGGAGTTTTAACAAAATTGGTTTCTTTAGAAATATAATTCGAAAACATACTATAATGGTCAAAGTATATGATGAAAGTGGTAAAACATCTACAGATTCCAGAGATGTTATCGCAGTATTTTTATAATCTAAATTTTAACAAGTTACTAATCCCTGGAAATATATCAAAGAATTTTACAAAGAAATTTTGTAAAACAAAGTGATTTTTCGAACCCGATGATGCAGGTTGTGCTGATGCGGTTTGAACAGCATAATCGGTATCTTTGTCAAATACAGTAGCAAATATCATGCAATTATCTTTTGTAACATCACCTGACCACCATTTAGTAAATTCATAAGTTCCACCTAAAGGAGCAGATTGACTTTTAATAGATTTTTGATGGACAACTGCTAAGCTATTATGAATTGGTATATCTAAAACTGCATAATGGTAATTATTTCCTTGAGCATCAGTCCATTCTGATTCTATTTTTGTAACATAAACCCTTAGCTTGCCATTAAATGTCTCAGGGTCATTATTTGTAACAACAACATTTATTTTTATTGTGTTACCTAGCCCAATCCAATCAACATCTAAGTCAATATTAATATCTGGGACATCTCTTTCACCTGATTGGACTATTGCATTTCTGTAAGGTTGCTCGTCTTGTTGTTTTCCCTGGATATGTTTATAACCTCCATCAAAGTAAGCATCTGGTATATATTCTACACCCAGTTCATTTAATCTAACGTATAATCTTGGTTGTGTCAAAGTAGGCAGTTCGCCTATTTTATCTGTAACTATTGTTACATATTTAAAATCATAATAATTTGAATTATATATAGAATAAAATTGAGATGATGCAGCTGGGCAATATGGACATGTTGTTTTACTTGCAGATTCTACAAAAACAGTATGAGTAAAATCTTCAAATAATTCATTTTCAACTATATGACTTGTAGCATTTTCATTTGAAATTATAAAGCTTCCTGCTCCAGATATTGGCATCATAATTGTAATAGCCAATACAGATATAATCAATATTTTTTTCAATTTTTTTCCCCCAATTTTCTTTAAAAATTTAGTTTTTTTTGATTAGTATCAATTGATAAATATATAAACTTAACGTATGTTAATATTCTTTATTTAAAATTAAAATAACAAACTTTAAATGCCAAAATTGTATTTGTGATTTCAATTTATTTCTTGGGAGGTAAAAATAAATGAAAAAGTTACTACCATTATTGGTGGTCGGATGTTTTGTCCTTAGTGGACTTGGAGCAGTTGCTACAAATGTTGTAAAAGAAACAGATAACAATATTATTGAAACTGAAAGTTTAGGTGATCCATTGGATTATACGCATACTGTTTTAGTTGAAGCAGGTATGCGTACAGGATGCCCGGCATGTCCTGCAACTAATGCTGCCTGGAAATCCATTTACGCAGGTGGACAATACGATTTTGAGTATGTTGGTTTAATATATGAATATAATTCAGATGCTATGCAAAGATTTAATTCTTTTAACCCAGCATATGTACCAACTTCATATTGGGACGGTGGTGAAAAAGTATATGTT
>Ga0272441_10015966_pt1 | contig 10442 bp, 8 predicted proteins | sample SSMProp6N_FD_193582 | JGI IMG/M metagenome (GOLD analysis project Ga0272441, IMG submission 193582) | Marine sediment archaeal communities from Little Sippewissett salt marsh, Falmouth, MA, United States - SSM-Prop-6N | ecosystem: Environmental > Aquatic > Marine > Wetlands > Sediment ... | reverse complement strand
ATGACGGGAATAAATTCAGGCATAATCGGTCTTTACTGCTCGTCGCGCAACTGACAAGCATTAAGAAATTTGAAAACAGAAGAAACAAGGGCCATGGGGTTTAGTGGTTTGGTGCGGATGTTGCCAATGAAGTTGGAGAAAATAAAAATAACTGTTTAGAGGCAACCATGAAACACCAATTCCATGCCGCCAGTTCAGCGAAGAAGTACCCTAATAGGGGTTAGTTGTCAATGAATTTAATTTGTTACATGCCTGTGGCGGCCAGCTTTTTCACGAGCTTTTTCTGTTCGGGAGACAGTTCTTTTGCAATGTCTACCGAAACGGTGGCATACAAGTCGCCCTTTGAACTGCCTTTCATCTGAGGAAGTCCATGCCCGGCCAGACGCATCCGGGTTTTATGGCGGGTTCCCGGAGGAATTTTTAGATTCAGTTCTCCCCCTTCGAGGGTGGGTATCTTCACTAGGGTGCCCAGAAGGGACTCGCTTAGCCGAATCGTAACGGTGACATGAAGGTCATGGTCTTCCACGGTGAATGCCGGGTCTGGGGTCACACGGGATTTGATAAACAGGTCGCCTGGAGGGCCTCCGTATGCACTTTGCTCGCCCTTTCCCGCTAGGCGAAGTTTCTTGCCGGTAATCATTCCAGGAGGTATCTTGACTGTGATATTTTCGTTGCGGCCCTGATGCTGAAAGGTGACGGCCTTGCTTGTTCCGCTGGCCACCTCCTGCAGGGTCAAGGGCAGCTCGTAGACCAGATCTGGCCCTTTGATCGGTGCCTGGCGCCGCTGATGTCCGCCAAACGGCCCACCACCAAAAGAAAACCGCCTCCCCTGGCCGCCAAAACCGAATTCTTTAAGAATATCTCCCAGATCCACATTGCGGAATATATCCTCCTGAGAATAGCGTTGGTGGAAGCCAGTAGAACCGAAGGTATCATACTGCTGACGCTTCTCCTTGTCGCTGAGCACCGCGTAGGCTTCGCTGACCGCCTTGAACTGCGCCTCGGCGCCCTTGTCGCCCTTGGCGTGATCCGGATGGTATTTCATGGCCAGCTTGCGGTAGGCCTTTTTGATTTCGGTATCCGTGGCAGTTTTGGACACGCCCAATACCTGGTAATAATCCTGTTCGGACATGATTGATCCCGCTCCCTGCTGAGGTTTGCATGAACGCATACCTAAAATATGGATCAGCGTTCACCTTGTTAATCCGCAAAAATAAGGTGTTTGTTTTTTAATGTCAAGCCGTTGGGCTCATCATTGCCTGGATACTTTGAGCCGATCCAGCCGCAGCCGGTGTCGGTCGTCAAAGAGCCGGCGCGCACCGGTCCAAACCGCAATCAGCGCGCCGAAGCCGGTGCCGGCGGAGATAATGAACATGATCAAGATCTGGTACTTGACCGCTTCAAGCGGTGGGTTGCCGGCCAGAATCTGGCCGGTCATCATGCCGGGAAGACTCACCAGTCCGGCAGCTGCCATGGAATTGATCGTGGGGATCATGGCACTGCGGACGCTGGTCCGGCGAATCTCACCGATCGCCTCGGACCAGGTGTGGCCCAGCATCAGCCGCCCTTCAATGGTGCTGCGGCGCTCCCAGGCCGATTCCGTCAATCGATCGAGGCCCAGGGAAATGCCCGTCATGGTGTTTCCCAGCATCATTCCCAGCAGGGGGATGGCATATTGCGGGGTATACCAGGGGTCGACACCGATAATGACTGCCAGGGCGAATGTGGTGATGGCAAAAGAGGAGACAAACATGGATCCCGCTCCCATGCCGAACCCCCACCAGCCGACAAAGCGGCGCTTCTGGCGGGCCATCACCTCACGGGAGGCGGCCACCAGCATCACTGCGGCCATGGATGCAATCAACAGCGGATGGATCGACGCAAAAACCACCTTCAGTACCAGGCCCACCAGACACAGCTGCAAGGTGGTTCGAAAGGCGGCCACGATGGTCTGTCCGGCCAGCCCCAGCCCCATGCGCCGGCTGACCAGGGCCAGGGCAATCACCAGCAGGGCGGCAAGGGAAAGATCCGTTGGCGTCAGAAAAATGGTCTCCGGTGTCACGGTTCCCCTCCACCGCCAATCAGGCGGCCGCTCTCCATAGTAAAAAACCGGCTGGCCACCCGATATAACTGCGCTCGCTGGTGGCCGACCCACACAACAGCGACGCCGGTCTCCTCACGGTAAGATCGAATCAGTTCCTCGACTTTCGCGGAATTTTCTTCATCCAGATTGGCCGTGGGTTCGTCCAGAAGCAGGAGGTGGGGTTGGTTTTCCAACAGGCGCAGCAGGGCCAGGCGCTGTCGCTCCCCGCTGGAAAGCCGTGAAACCGGCCAGGTCAGAATGTCTGCGTCGAACCCAAGCCGGTTCAATGCGCTTGCATCGGACGCCAAAAAATGGTCGCCCACCGCATCGGACCACCACCGGCTTTCAGACGGAAGCAGGGCCACCTGCCGCCGCCACGCCGGCGCGGGAATCAGTGCCTGCTCGGTGCCGTCGAGGAAGACCGTTCCACCGTGGGGTTCCATATCCGCGATTGCCCTTAAAAAAAGGCTTTTTCCCGAACCCGACCGACCGGAGAGGCCCACACACTCGCCCTTCTCGATATCAAGGCTGACCGGACCGACATCGTGGATGAAAAGATTGTCCACCCGCAAGCGGGGAACTAACGGTTTTTCCATAGGCGTAGATGGACCATGAGAACGGAAATGGCCGCAGGGGTCATGCCCTCGATGCGTGATGCCTGTCCCAGGGATGCCGGGTGGACCGCGGCCAGTTTCTCTTTGAGTTCGCTGGAAAGGCCGTGAACGATCGCGTAGTCGATCGCTTCCGGCAGTTTGATCTGCTCCAGATGTCTGAACTTGTCGATCTCCTGAAGCTGGCGCCGAATGTACCCCTCGTACTTGATTTCGATCTCAACCTGCCGGGCCACCCGCTCTGTCGGGGGTATTTCGGCCGGGGACAACCTGGCAACTGCGTCGTAATCCAGTTCAGCCCGCTTCAGTAACTGGACCAGATGGATGCCGTTGTCGATGGGGGGGGTGCCCCGCTCCTCCAGGTAGGCGTTGACGGCAGGCAGCGGCTTGATCACCGCCTGTTTGATACGCTGAATTTCGGCCTGTATCTGGGCTTTTCGCTCGCGATTGGCCTTCAGCGTATCGGCACTTTGCAATCCGAGTTCGTGACCGATCTCGGTCAACCGCAGATCGGCGTTGTCCTCCCTGAGCATGAGCCGGTATTCGGCCCGCGAGGTGAACATGCGGTATGGCTCGCGTGTGCCCCGGGTGACCAGGTCGTCAACCATCACAGCCATGTATGCCTGGCTGCGATCCGGGATAAAAGGCGGCCGATTCTGGACCCTGCAGGCTGCGTTGATGCCGGCCCACATGCCTTGGGCCGCAGCCTCTTCGTAACCCGATGTGCCGTTGATCTGGCCGGCCAGATAAAGGCCTTTCACCCGCTTTGTCTCCAGGGTGGGGCGAAGTTGAATCGGATTGATGAAATCGTACTCGATGGCGTATGCCGGACGCATGATTTCCGCCTCCTCCAGGCCGCGGACACGTCTGACCACCTGGGTCTGGACCTCTATGGGCAGACTGTTGCCCAGGCCCGACGCATAGATCTCCTGGGTGTCCACTCCCTCGGGCTCGAGGATGATCTGGTGGCGGTCCCGCTCCGGAAAGCGGACGATCTTGTCTTCAAATGAGGGACAATAGCGAGCCGGCACGCCTTTGATGATACCGCTGTGCAGGGCGGACAAGTGCAGGTTTTGCCGCACCAGCTGGTGGACCTGCTCGCTGGTGTGCCCGATAAAACTGGGAACCTGGGGTAGCTGCGCCGGTTGGCCCGAGAAGGAGAAGGCGCGGGCGGGGTCCTCCAGCGGCTGCTCCTCAAACTGGGAAAAATCGATGCTGGCCCGGTCGAGCCGCGGCGGGGTACCGGTCTTCATGCGACCCAGGGTAAAGCCAAGCGCCTTGAGATGGTTGGGCAGGCTGTAGGCGGCAAACTCCCCGGCCCGGCCGGCCTGCATGGTTTTGAAGCCGATGTGCACCAGCCCGGACAGAAAGGTGCCGGTGGCCAGCACCACGCACGGCGCCTGAAAACCAAAGCCGGTGTGGTCCTCAACGCCCAAGACCCGTTCCCTGTCAACGATCAGGCGCTCCACCATGGCCTGTTTGAGGTCCAGGTTGGGCTGCTTCTCCAAAACGGCTTTCATGGCCGTGTGGTAGCGCCCTTTGTCATTCTGGGTCCGGGTGGATTGTACCGCCGGCCCCTTTTTGGTGTTCAGCGTCTTGTACTGGATGGCGGTTTGATCGGCAATTTTGGCCATCTCTCCGCCCAGGGCGTCGATCTCCTTGACCAGCTGTCCCTTGGCCATTCCGCCGATGGAGGGGCTGCACGGCATGGCGGCGATCTTGTCCAGGTCGATGGCCAGCAGCAGCACGCGACAGCCCATGCGGGCTGCCGCCAGGGCGCCCTCGCAGCCGGCGTGCCCGCCGCCCACAACGATCACATCGTATGGTTTTTGGTATATTGCCATATATTTCAGCTTTTCTTTTTTCCGGCAGACTATATAATTGCCGGGATAATTAGGTCAAGGACAGGATCGCCATGCACAAGAAACCATACCGGGACCTGAACACCTATTTTCGATCGCTGTTTGGTTGCCGGGTCCACAAGGTCACTGTCGACGCCGGACTGGACTGCCCCAACCGCGACGGCTCGATCTCCATTGGCGGATGCATCTATTGCAATGCCAAAGGATCCGGGACCGGTGCCCATCGCCAGGGGGTATCGATCACGCAGCAGATCGAGCGCAGCAAGGAAAGAATTGCCCGCCGTTTCAAAACCAACAAACTGATGGCCTATTTCCAGTCTTTCAGCAACACCTACGCCCCTGTCGAACATTTGAAAGCCCTGTATGACGAAGCCCTTGCCATCGAAGAGGTGGTGGGATTGGCCGTCGGCACCCGGCCGGACTGTGTTGATCCGCCGGTGCTGGACCTGCTTGAGGGCTGCGCCAAAAAGCATCTCATCTGGATTGAGTATGGCCTGCAAAGCGCCCACGATCACACTCTCGCCCGGATTAACCGGGGCCACGATTTTGCCTGCTTCGAACGGGCGGTATCGATCACCCGCAACCGCAACATCAGCATCTGCGCCCATGTGATCCTGGGCCTGCCCGGCGAATCCCGGCAGGAGATGCTCGAGACCGCCGATGCCATCGCCGCCATGGGTATCGACGGAATCAAACTCCACCTGCTGTATGTGGTGCGGGGAACACCCATGGAGACCCTATACCAGGCCGGCAGCTACCGCTGCCTGGGTCAGCGGGAGTACGCCGAATTGGTGTGTGACTTCATCGAACGCCTGCCGGAGACGATGATCATCCAGCGCCTCACCGGCGACCCCCACCCCAAGGAACTGGTGGCTCCGGCCTGGTCTTTGCAGAAACGAGAGACCATGGAGCTGATCCACACCCGCTTCAAAGATAAAAATACCTGGCAGGGCAAGAAGTTTTTGCGATAAGCGTTGGCCTTCGTTGCACAACCCAACCTGCCTCCCCATTCCCCCTATTTATATTTCTTGACAGATCTCTTTTTCTGATTTAAACATTTGTTTATATCACTTGTTTAAAACAACTGTTCTTATCTTTTCGTTCAGGAAGAAATCGCCATGACTCAAAGATACGATGAACGGTCGGTTAAAGAAAAGATACTCGATGCCGCCGGCGACGTTTTTGGCCGGGTGGGCTACAAGGCCGCCACGATCCGGGAAATTTGCCGTGCGGCCGGCGTAAACGTCGCGTCCATCAACTACTACTTCGGCGGCAAAGAGGAACTGTACCGGACCGTGGTGATGGATCTGATCTCGCGGACGTTTGTCCGCTATCCCGTCGATGAAGGCACAGACGGTCAGTCCTCCCCGCAAGACCGTCTTCGGGCCTTTATTCACGGCGCCCTGCGGCGCCTTCTGTCACCCGGCGGGCTTTCCGGCTACCCGGGTAAAGGACAGTTGGTGTCCCGGGAATTGGCCGACCCATCACCGTTCATGGACGACATGGTCAACGAATTCATCCGGCCCACTGCCGCCGTTCTGAGCGCCATCGTCTCGGAACTGCTGGGGACAGGTGCAACCATCAAGGACATCATGCGCTGCCAGATCAGCGTGATCGGCCAGTGTTTTCATTACGCCATGGCCCGCCCCATCGTCACCCGCCTGGTACCCATGGATTTCTCGGACCCGTCCATGATCGATGAATTGACCGATCATATCACGCGATTTTCCCTTGCCGGCATCGAATCGGTCCGCCATGGCATGCTCACGAGGAACGATCAACATCCGCAGGCCCTTCGGTAAAGGGAGAACCGCAATGAAAAAGCGACTTCGCATCATTATCCCCATCGCCGCGATTGTCCTGGCGGTGATCGCCTGGAATCACTTATTTAAAAAAGACGGCGGCACCGGGCGGATCCAATTGTCGGGCAATATCGACGTAACCCAGGTGGACCTGGCATTCAAGGTTCCCGGCCGTCTCAGCCGGCGACTGGTGGACGAGGGGGATCGGGTCGGACAGGGCCAGCGTCTGGCCGTGCTGGATGACACGGATCAGCAGCTTCAATGGCAAAAGGCCAGCGCCGATGTCGACTATGCATCGTCGGTGCTGGCGGAACTTTCAGCCGGCAGCCGTCCCGAAGAGATCAAGCGCGCCCAGGCCCGTGTCAGCCAGGCCCGCTTTGCCCTCAGCGAACTGCAAAGCGGCAGTCGGCTGCAGGAGGTCGCCGAGGCAGAAGCGGATCTTCATCGGGCTGTGGCTGACGAACGGACAGCCCTAAGCCAGCTGGAATTGGCCCGTGCCGATTTTACCCGTTACGAATCCGTGTTCAAAGATGGCGGCATCAGCCGACAGGCCTTCGACACCTATCGGGCGCAACGCGTTGCTGCCCAGAATGCCGCAGCGGTTGCCGCATCACGACGGCAGGCCGCTATCCAGCGCTTGAGCCTGCGGCGCGAGGGCAGCCGCCGGGAGCAGGTCAGTCAGGCCCGGGCGGCCCTGGACCAGACCGAGGCAGACTTTGCCTTGATCAAGTCCGGTCCCCGGCAGGAGGCCATCGATCAGGCACGGGCGAGAAAGGCCGCGGCCCAGGCCGGCTTGGCCATCGCCCGTCATCAACTGGCGGAGACTGAGCTCTTCGGCCCCTTTGACGGTGTCGTGCTCAGCACGTCTGCCGAACCCGGCGCCTACCTGAATCCCGGCACAACCGTTCTGACCGTTGGCGACATCCAAGGGGTCTGGCTTCGCGCCTTCATCGATGAAACCGACCTGGGTCGAATCAGGTTGGGCCAGCCTGCCATCGTCACCATCGACGCCTATCCGGACCGCCGCTGGAAGGGACGCATCAGCTTCATCAGCAGCGAGGCGGAGTTCACCCCCCGCTCGGTTCAGACATTCGAGGAGCGAACCAACTTGGTCTACCGTATCAAGGTCCAGCTGGACAATCCTGACGGCGTGCTCAAGCCGGGCATGCCCGCGGACGCAGTCATCGAGGCCGCCCCGTGAATCACCCCACCCGAGAGACGGCCATCCTGACCGAGCATCTGAGCCGGTCCTTCGGCGGACTGTCGGCCGTGGAGGATCTGTCCCTGTGCGTGAACCGGGGTGAAATCTATGGTCTGGTGGGGCCGGACGGTGCGGGCAAGACAACGACCTTGCGCATGCTGGCCGGCCTACTCGACCCTTCCAGCGGCCGGGCCCGGGTAGCCGGGTGCGACCTGCCAGAACAAGGCGCCGAGGTCAAAACCCACCTGGCCTATATGAGCCAGCGTTTCGGACTGTATCCCGACCTAACCGTAGATGAGAATATCAACTTTTACGCGGATCTCTACGGCATGTCCCGCCATGCCCGTGAATCACGCCTGGACGAGCTGCTGGATTTTTCCAACATGCGGCCCTTCCGCAAACGTCATGCCGGCAACCTCTCCGGCGGCATGAAACAGAAACTGCAACTGATATGCGCCCTGATCCACACTCCCGAGGTACTCTTGTTGGACGAACCGACCAATGGCGTGGATCCGGTCAGCCGCCGGGATTTCTGGCGCATCCTCTACCGCATGCTCAAAGGCGGAGTTGCCATCCTGGTCACCACGGCCTACCTCGACGAAGCCGAACGCTGCAACCGGATCGGACTGATGGACCGGGGGCGAATTCTGGTGCAGGACAGCCCCGAACAGGTTCGGCTATCCATGCCCATGACCATCCTGGCCGTGCACTGCGAGCAGTCCCGGCAGGCCTGCCGGATCCTCCGCCAACGTCTGGCCGATGCCGTCAGCGTAGACATCTTCGGCGACAGCATCCACATCGTCTGCCGGGATCCGGATCAAACCATCCGAGTGGCGAATACCCTGTTGGGAAAAGAAAATATCCTGATTCAGGAGATTCGCCGGATTCCCCCCAGTCTCGAGGATGTCTTTGTCAACAGGATCTCAGCGCCGCAGACAGACGCCCCCGCTCGACCGTCGGCAGAGAGCAACTCCCGCCCACGCGCTTCCGGACTGACGCATGAGGTCGGGGCGGTCCAGGTAGAGGGTCTGACCCGCCGGTTTGGTGATTTTGTGGCTGTGGATCGTCTCAACCTGAGCGTGTCGGCCGGTGAGATATTCGGATTTTTGGGTCCCAACGGCGCCGGCAAGAGCACCACCATCCGAATGCTCTGCGGCCTGCTCAGCCCATCCGGTGGCGGTGGCAGGGTAGCCGGCTGCGACATTGTCGGCCAGGCCGAGGCCATCAAGCAGCGCATCGGCTACATGAGTCAGAAATTCTCCCTGTATGAAGACCTCACCGTGTCCGAAAACCTCAAATTTTACGGCGGCATATACGGGTTGGAAGGCCAACGGATGTCCGAGCGGCAGGCCTGGGCCACCCGCATGGCCGGCCTCGAAGGCAGGGAGCGTATGCCGACGCGGCGGCTGGCCGGCGGGTGGAAGCAACGCCTTGCCCTGGCCTGCGCCATCCTGCACCGACCGCCCATCGTTTTCCTGGACGAACCGACCAGCGGTGTGGATCCCTTGAGCCGTCGACGGTTCTGGGACCTGATCTACGACATGGCCGATCGGGGCCGCACCGTTTTCGTCACCACCCACTATATGGAAGAGGCCGAATATTGTGACCGGGTGGCCATGATCAACCGGGGACGAATGATTGCCCTGGGCAGCCCCCGGGAATTGAAAAACCGATTGGTCGACGAAACCATCTTGGATCTTCGCTGCCCGCAGCCCCAGAACCTCATGGACGCATTGTCAGCCGTTGAGGGTATCCGGGACGTGGCCCTGTTCGGTGCCGGACTGCATCTGAAGGTGGACGACGCCGAAATCGCAGAGCGCCACATCCGCCGGCTGTCCGGCGACTTGGGTCTATCGGAAGTGAACCTGGCGAAAATCGTCCCCACCATGGAGGATGTCTTTGTCGCCCTCATCGAAAAAGAGGATCGCGACCAAATAATAAATCACGATAACCAAATTCAAAATTCCAATCTGGAAAAACCAAAATGATAATCAACGGTTGGTTTTTACGCTTACTTGAGATTTGGATATCGTAATTTTGAATTTATTTGAAATTTGGTACGTGCCATTTGTTGTTTCCGGATTATCCGGGATAATCGGTCGGCAAAGGAGAGCACAATGAAGCTGCAGCGTTTCATCGCCGTGGCCCGCAAGGAATCGATCCACGTGGTTCGCGATTGGCGCAGCCTGGTGCTGGCCATTGCCATCCCCATGCTGCTCATCGCCCTGTTCGGCTATGCCCTGACCATGGATCTCAAGCAAGTCCCCACAGCGGTCTGGGATCAGTCCCAAACGGCCCAGAGCCGTGAATTGCTCAGTCTGTTCGATGGCTCGGCCTATTTTTCTGTCGACCATTACAGTCAAGGGTATCAGGATCTTACCGACATGCTCGATGCCGGCGCTATCATGGTGGCCCTGGTGATCCCTGCCGATTTCGCCGACCGAACCCGGGCCGGCCAACCCATCGACATCCAGGCCCTGATCGATGGTGCCGACGCCAACAACGCTACCCTGGCCATTGGCTACGTCAATGCCATCGGCCGGATCTACAACAGCCGAATGCGGGTCGCAGCAGGTGTCGGTCGGGGGGGCGTCGGACAGGTATCGCTTGAACCTCGCGCCTGGTACAACGCGGAGATGGAAAGCCGCAATGTCATCATTCCCGGCATCATCGCGCTGGTGATGGTGGTCATCGCCGCCATGCTCACCAGTGTTACCATGGCCCGTGAGTGGGAAACCGGTACCATGGAGCAGCTCATCAGCACCCCCATCCAGGTCCCGGAACTGGTCTTGGGCAAGGTGGTACCCTATTTTGTTATCGGGCTGGCGGACGTGGCCATCGCCGTGGCCATGGGTCACTGGATTTTCGACGTACCCCTGCGCG
>Ga0272441_10015965_pt1 | contig 10442 bp, 9 predicted proteins | sample SSMProp6N_FD_193582 | JGI IMG/M metagenome (GOLD analysis project Ga0272441, IMG submission 193582) | Marine sediment archaeal communities from Little Sippewissett salt marsh, Falmouth, MA, United States - SSM-Prop-6N | ecosystem: Environmental > Aquatic > Marine > Wetlands > Sediment ... | reverse complement strand
TGCTTCGGAACAGGCAGGCGACCGGACATGGAGTCCGGAACACGACCAATCTCGGTGGGAGCGGGAGCGGGAGAGAAGCCCGGTGTTGGCGAAGTTGAAGCCGGGGCAGAAGCTTCGCAGGGAGTGGCCCCTGAAATCGGGGGAACAGGTGGAAGTGAAGGTGCTCAAGGGGCGTTATCGCTTCCAGGGGAAGGACTACCCGACCCTGTATTCGGTGGTGAAGGAAATCACCGGGACGAAATTGCATCAGAAGCAGTTGCGCCCGGACGGGTCCAGGCCGGAGGGGAAGCGGAAGTTGTCGGCATGGTCGGCAACGAAATTCTTCCGGAAGGCTCTGGAGAATCTGGGCTGCTTCGACAAGTGACGCCGGGTTTCGTTTACAACATCACAACGGGAGAAATGACCGTTGTTGATTGGCCCGGAAAGCCCTTGTTCGAAACGGACCATGGGCGCATGATGCAAATCCATCTTTGGAGCCCGACGCGGAATCAATGGGTCAAGTTGGTTCCAGAGAAATTCGATGAACCCGGAGTGCTTGTCGTGACTCCCGATGAGTTGTTCAACAGGACGTTTGCGGACACCTAATGCCTGTGCAATTCACCCCATTCCGTAGTTACGAAACGGGCTATCCCGACAAGACGATAGTGATGCGGGCGGACCAGATGGAAAGTGCGCTGCGCTTTCTGCGCCAATCCCCTGCTATCACCTTCGACTTTGAGACTTCGGGCTTGCGTTGGTTTCGTGACAGCTATTCCGTGGGCATTGGTTTAGCTGGATGGGATAGGGCTACCAGTCAGTTGCATTCGTTCTACATCCCGTACCGGCATCGAACGGGTGAGCGGCAATGGGAGTTGGACCGCATTCATAAGGACATTGGCGCGTTGCTTGCCGATGAGAGCAAAGCCAAGGTCGGACATAATCTGAAATTCGACATGCATTTCGCCAGGGCGGACGGGTGGCAAGTGCGCGGGACGCTGTACGACACGATGATTGCCGCAAAGCTCTTTGATGAAAACCGGCGCATCGGGTTGAAGGTTCGGGCAGAGCAAGACCTTGGGCGCTTTGACGCAGACGTGTACGAGAAGCAAGTCAACGCGACGGTGTTGCAGTTGGCGCGGTTCAATCGCATTGGAGTGAAGGAGTATCGGAACCGTCATGGGTACAGCCAAGTCCCGATTCCATTGTGCGGGACATACGGTTGTCTGGACGTTGAATTCACGACGCTGCTATTTTGGAAGTACGAGCACGCCGGGATTTCGAGTCGGTATTCGAGAATCTGGAAAACAGAAATGGCGCTATTAGAAGCGCTGTGTGACATGGAAGAGTTTGGCATCCCGGTGGACGTGGATTATCTGGAAGCGCTGCGCTCTTCTTTGTCTGGAATTTTGGAATCTCTGGAACTACAAATTCAAAGCATGTTGGGCGGGCGGAGAATTCATCTTGGCTCGGACGATGAAGTTCGCCAGTTGTTGTTGGGCCTGGGATGCCAGCTAACAAAGCGGACGCGAGCGAAAGCGCTTAGTGTGGACCGTGAAGTGCTGGACTTCTTCTCAGACCATCACCCGGTCATTCCGTTGTTGAAGGAGTGGCGGGAAGCTGAGAAAATTCGGTCAACGTACACAAACAGCATTTTGAGCCGGTTGGATTCCAAGAACATTCTGCATGCAGACTTCCAGCAAGTGGGAACCAACACCGGCAGACTTTCGTGTAGAGAGCCTAATTTCCAGAACCAGCCCAACGATTCGGATGAGCGGGCAATCAAGTTTTCTGGAAAGAAGCTGGAGCATGGGGGCTATGACCCTTGGAGTGTTCGCCGGGCATTCGGAACCCGGGGAAAGGGCTGGGTTCGGCAGTATTGGGATTATTCGCAAATCGAGTTGCGGGTGCTCGCCTACTACTCCCGAGACCCCGTTATGGTGGATGCGTACCTGAACGGGGAAGACATTCACAGCCGGACCAGCCAAGAGGTTTTTGAAACCACGGAGAAGTCCATGCGGCGGGTTGCCAAGATTATCAATTTTGGTTTGTCTTACTGCATGACCGACGTGGGTTTGTCCAGACAAGCGAAAATCCCAAAAGAGGATGCCGTGAAGTTTCTGGCGAAGTTTTTCCAGAGGTACGCGGGCGTGGCGACTTTCCGCGAAGTTTTCTGGAATCAGGTGCGGCGGGACAAGGGCATGTTCCAGAACATTTTCGGAAGACCCCGCCGAGTGCCTGGAATCCTGAGCCCGGACAAGTGGGAGCGATTGACCGCAGAGCGGCAAGCGATTGCGACTCTCATCCAAGGCACGGCTGCGGAGCTTACGAAGGAAAGCATCGTGCGAGTTCATCGCTTCTTCAAGGAAGAAAAATTGCCCGCGTACCTTTCGAACACAGTCCATGACGAAATCCAAGTGGATTGTCATACCGATGTGCTAGAGGTTGTTGCAAAGGGCATGAAAAAGCGCATGGAGGATTTCGAAGAGTTCAAACCTATTCCCATCATTGTCGATGGGGACTACACCGTCCAGTCATGGGCAGACAAGAAGGGGCTTCCGATATGAGCAAGGAAAGCAGAGCGGCAAGACAGGAAATGAAGCGGTCGTTGCGCAAGGGGCGGAAGTTGATGCCGAAGGAAAAGGAACGGCTCAAGGAGCTGGAGGGGGAAATTCGAGAAGCCCAGAAGAAGCTGGAAGAGAAGAAAGCCGAAGTCTTGGGGATTCAGGATTCCAAAATCCAAGACGTGACCAAGACGGCAACGGAACGGGTGCGGGCGGCATCGGCTCGATTCGTTGATTCGAAGCGGCAGTTGGAGCTGAAAAAGAAAGCGGCAATCGCCAGCGCGGAAAAGAACTACCAGCGGGAGCTGAGTTTGCTGCATTCGGAGAAGTCTGGAGTCTGCCAGGCTGCGGAGGCTTGGATGGAACAGGAACAGGTGTCCGCAGCGAATCGGGCTCAGGGGGAAATCGAAAAGCTGGAAAAGGGATTCCAGAAATTTCTGGAAAAGAACAAAGCGGCTCAAGAGGAAATCCGGAAGGTGACGCGTCCGGAATTTTCCAAAAAGAGCTAATGGAGGGACGGAACGATGGGCGATGTTTTGACCAGCATCATTTCCAGACTTGTGAACACCCCACCCTGGAACATCAACAAGTTCGATGAGGCAACGCGACAGGTGGAAGACTACTACCGGGTGACGGGGGAGATTGTCCATGACCTCGTTATCAAGGAGCACAGCTTGCAGGAACAGGTGCAAGCGGTGTCCGCGCAAATCATGCATTGGGGACGGTGGGCGGCTCAGGCCAAGCGGGTGTGGGAAGCGGTCGAGCACAATTATCGGATTTGGCGGGATGGCAAATCTCTGGAATTGTCTTTGCCAGAGGGAAAACCCGATGGTTGGAAGAAGCCGACGCAGGCGCAGATTGACCAGATGGTGCGAACGGACCCGGAGTATGAAAAGTGGTACGTCGCACAGGAAAAAGCCGAAGAAGCGTACAACGCAACGATGGCTGTTTACGAGGGATTCAAGGCCAAGAAGGGTTTGATGCAGGCAGCTATCGTAAAGAAGCACGAAAATTCCGCACCGATTTTGTCGGTGTGACTTCCCAAAATTCTCGAAATAGCGTCTTAGATAATGGAGGTAACAAAAATGTCGAATGGACAGAATCCCTATCCGCCTGGATACCCAGCCCCGGCTGGGTATCCTCAAATGCAACCGCAGCAAGCTCCGACGCAGCCCATGCAGCCCATGCAGCCCATGCCGGGCTATCCGGCGCAGCCCACGCAGCCCTTACCCCAGGCCCAGCCCCCTTCGGTGGGTCTTCCCGCGATTCATCAACCGGATGAAGCCTACACGCAAGCGGAGTACGAGCGGGTTCGAGCGGAAGCGGCTCGTTGGGGAAGCAGCGGTGGGTTGCCTTTTCTCAAGTTCCTGGGTCCGCAAGGCGAAACGGACTGGCGGCGTGTTCCGGTGAATTACGAGGCGAAAATCTTGGTCTACATTTGCCCGCCTTGGGCTCCGGGGAAGACGATTTTCAAGCAAGTCAAATCGCATTTCTGGAAAAGCCAATCGAACCCGAATGGGACTTCCATCGGGTGCCCGGGGCCGGAACGGTGCTTGATTTGCCAGGCCAAGGAGGCGGCGTTGTCGCATCCCGATGAAGGAGTCCAGAAGCGGGCAAAGGATTTCGGCAGAGTCCGGAAGCAGTACCTTTACAACGTCATCGCCTTGGAAAATCTGAATGGGCACTATGACCAAGAGTCCGGCCAATGGCGACCTTTCATTCTGGGAGCTGGCGCGAAGTTGCATGGGGCTATCGGTGACTTGGTTCAAGAACGTGGCGGGGCCATGGCGATTGTGGACCCGATGCGCGGGAGGCCGGTCAAGCTCAAGCGGCGGAAGACGGGTCCGGAGCCGATGAATGTGGACTATTCGGCTGTGGACATGGACCCCTCCCCGTTGCCTCAACAGTTCTACGGGGTGCTGCATAACCTCCATGACTTGGACAGGCAGGAGCGAGTCCCGACCCATGAAGACATGGTGAAGGCTGTCATGGACATGGGGTTGCCCCTTCCGGCGCAGCATCCGGGCGGGTTCCAGCAGGCCCCTCCCCCGGCCTACCCGAATCCGTATGGACAGCCCCCGGCGCAAGTGGGAGCCCAGCAAGCCCCCACGTTCATGCCTCCCCCGGCAGACCCCATGGAATTTCCGCCTGGGAGTTCTGGACCGGCCCCTGGATACGGTGTGCCGCAGATGCCTCCCCCGCAGATGCCGCAGACGCAAATGGCCCCTCCCCCTCAGATGAGCCCGCCTCCGGTGCAATCGATGCCAGGGGCTCAGGGAGCCCCGTATGGGATGCAGGCCGGGCAGATGGTGCCCCCACCCCCTCCGGTGAGCCCCCCGCCTCCCCAAGCGGCCCCTATGGCTTCTCAGGGGCAGATGGTGCCCCCTCCCCCGGCTGTGACACCCCCTCCGGGTGTGGTGCCTGAGAGACAGCCGGTGAATGTGTCAGCGGCGGCAGTTCATCCGCAGACGTTGGCTTTTCCTTTGCCCCCGGGCACGACTCTTCCGGACGGGCGGGAACGGTGTTTCGGGAAGTACAATGAAGGCGACCGGATGTGCCAGGAATGCCCCGGATGGGTCAAATCCCAATGCCAACCGATTGCGGGTGCGCAAGCCCAGCCGACTGCGGGCCAAGCTCAGGATTTGGCGCAGTTGCAGTCGCAGCTTACGGGTGGGCAAGGGAAGTAATGGCGAAGAAGACCCCCAAAAGAAGTCCGGTGCGCAAGCCCAAAAGGCAGGCTAAGAAGCCGGGTAGGAAAAAGAAGGGGACTGCAATCTGTAAAGACCCCCTCAAGGAGTACCGGCAAAATCTGGAAAAAGATGGGTTGGTGGAAGTCCTCACATTGGCAGACGATGATTGCCTTGCCAATGTGAGGCTTTCCATTTCGACGCAGAGCTTGGCTTTGGACCGGCTGCTAAACGGCAAGGGAATTCCAACGGGGCGCGTGACCGAAATTTACGGTGAGAACCACATTGGGAAATCGACGTTGATTGACCATTGTTTTTCGGAGGTACAGCGCATCGGCGGAGTTGCAGTTCTGGCGGAGCCGGAAGGTGCGCGGGAAGTCGGGTACTCCCAACGAATAGGGGTGAACCCGGAACGGCTGCAATACCTCAGTTTCCCCCGTGAAGAGTTCCATTTGGAAAACATTCTCCAGACGTTCTACAAGACCATCGATTGGTGGCGGACGAATTCGCCGGATACCCCCGTGTTGATTGGCCTGGATGCGTTAGGGGGAGCGGCTACGCGGGAGGAAATGACAAACCAGTTGTCCAAGTCGAATCAACCGGGCGCAGCGGCTAAGGTGCTGCGGGAAGCTTCCAGACAAATTCCAGCTAGGCTTGGCAATACGAAAATCGCTGTGGTGATTGCAAATCACGAATACGAGTCAATCAAGATGACCGGGCGCGTAGGGAAGAAGAAGGAAACTTACGGAGGCGGCGGCTTGCGGCATCTTGCAAGCATTCGTTTATCCCTATTCCGGACTCCGGACAGCACCGGCAGCGTTTGGGTAAAGCAGTCCGATGGTGCGGTCATAGGGCAAGTTGTTGGGGCCAGACTCACAAAGAACAGGTTGGGCGTTCCATGGGGGCAGACAAAGTTTGCCCTAATCTCTGGAATGGGCGTGAACAATGTCTGGACCGTGTACGAGAAGTTCAAGGAAGCGAAGCTTCTCACGGTGTCAGGCGGGTGGGCTGGAATCAATCTGGATGGCGACATAATCAAATTCCAGGGTTGGCGGGGGTTGCAGTTGAAGTGCGAAGAAGACCCGAATCTGTGGGCCAAGTTGGTTTCGGTTTACCAGGGATTGCCATGAACGGTGATTTGCGAATTTTCTGGAACGCATCGGTGGACGCAGGCCCATGCCACGGGTGCGGGGCCATGGACAAGAACACGCGGGTCTTGTGCTTTCAGGCAGCGTTCGAGTCTAAGCGGCTGTGTTTGCGCTTGTGCGAAAAGTGTGCTCCAAGGTTTGTCGAATCTGTGAAGCTCAGGTACGGAGAACTTATCGATGCCGATGTATGAATTCGAATGCGAGTGCGGGCACCGGGAAGAGCGCATGCTTCTGATTGCAGAACGCAACGAAGCGCAAGAGTGCCCGGAGTGTGGACAGCCGATGGCGCGGATAGTTGGAGCCCCCGCGTTGCATGGGGAGCCTTACCAGATGAAGGCTATTCTCGGCTCTGGCGAAAAAGTGTCCGGGCATTTCGGTGGTGACGGGTTGCCTGAAAGGTGGAAGCGAAAATGATTGTCGCAGCCGACTTGCATTTGAAGTTCGAAAGCGCTTCGACGGTTTTCGATGAAGTGTTGCCTGGGTTGATGGCGGCGGCACAGATGGACCGTGAACGGACCATCGCAATCCTTGGCGATGTGTGGCATGTGCGGCATCGGGTTCCTGTGTCTTTGCAGAATAGGCTTTTGACGTATTTTGAACTTCTCTGGAAGTCTGGAATTCATGTGATACTTCTGCCAGGGAACCATGACCAAGTGAATCCAGCCGGGGAAAACGCGCTGCATGTGTTTCGAAATCTTCCCAACGTGCGCGTCTACTCCAAGCCCACAGTCGATGATTACGGTCTTTGGATTCCGTACCGCAAAGACCCGAAGGACATTGAAGAAGCCCTCAAGCGGACATATACGACGGGGATTGTGTTCATGCATCATGGAGTTTGCGGGGCCATGATGAACAACACCATGGCGGATAAGGAAGGGTTGCCTTTGTCCATGTTCCAGGGGGCTCGCATGGTGTTGTGTGGGCATTACCACAAGCGGCAGCAAGTGGGGATTGTGAATTACATCGGTTCCCCGTACCAGACCAGGGCAGATGAAGCTGGGCAAGTGAAGGGCTACGCTATCTGGAATCACACACAGCAAATTCTGGAATTCCGCGATACCCTTTGGGGGAAGCGGTTTCACAGTTACGAGGTTTCCGAGGGAAGTCTTGCTGTGCCTGATGGTGCAAAACCAGAAGACGAATTGCGTGTGATGGCGAACCCCGGGGTGGACGTGGAAAAGCTTGGGCAGTTCTTGATTGCCCAAGGCTACAAGAACGTGGTGATAACTCCAAGACAAGCGGCTACGGAAGCGCGACTCAAAGTTAGCACAGGGGCTAGCCTGGGAGATTACGCAGAGGCATTCGTGGATGCGCAGGAAACACCGCTGGACAAAGAGCGGTTGATGGCTGTGTACCGTGAAGTGACGGGGGCCTAGTCATGCGACTGATTTCTCTGGAATGGGAAAACTTTGGGTCTTACTTCGGAACGCACAAGTTCCGAATGGAGAACCGGGGGCTAACGCTTGTTCGCGGGCAGAATTTGGATGAGCCTCGGATGGATTCGAACGGTTCAGGCAAGTCCACCATTTTTGATGCGCTGGATTGGTGTTGGTTCGGTAAGAGCCCAAGGGGGAGCCATTCGGATTCTATGGTCAACGAGGAAGCGGAGAAGCAGCGCGGGGCACAGTGTCGGGTTTCGGCCAAGTTGCTCGATGACTCTGGAAATGAAATCGTAGTCGAGCGCGGGAGAACAAAGAGTAAGACTTGGCTGAATCTCAAAGTTGGGGATGAGGATTTGACTACTCTGGATACTGCGGAAACGCAGACCCGGTTGGAGGCTGTGCTGGGGTTGTCCAGGGATACGTTTCATGCGGCGGTGTTGTTTGCGCAAGGCGACTTGGTTCACTATGCGGATTCGACGGACGCAGAGCGCATGCGGATTCTTACGCGCATTCTCCAGTTGGAAGAGTTGGACGGTTATCTGGAAACCGTGAAGGCGAAAGTGACTACTGCAAAAGCAGAGTGCGAGAATTTCAGGGACGCAACGCTTGTCTTAGCAAGCAAGATTGAAGCTCTGGAAAGCAGGGACTTCACAGAATCGATTGCGGCGTGGGAGAGCCAACGGGAAGCGCAACGGCTATCGGTCTTGCAGCGTCGGCAACAGTTGCATGCGGAAATAGTCGAGTTGCAGTCCCAGACTAAGAATCTGGAAAGTCTAATCCAGAGAAAAGCAGAGTTGGACCGGGAGTTGTCTGCGGGGTATTCTCCGGACCCGACGCTTGCCCAGCAACAGTCCGAAGCAAAGGCAGCGCTCGCACAATGCGACCAAGCGCTCGCGGTGGACATGGCTGAATCGTACAGGTTGACGGGCGTGATTCAAAAGTTCGGGGCCATGCAAGAGGGCGAGTGCTCCCAATGCGGCCAGCCGGTCACACAAGCCCATTTGGCTGCGGAGATTGCGAAGGCTCAGGCGGCGCAAACAGCGGTCGAGGCAAAGGTGCAAGCTGGGCAAGGCGTCCGTGCGGAGTGGGCGGCTTCGGTGGCGGCTTTGGATGCTCAGGTTGTTGCGCATCGTAGGGCGTATGATGAGAGCCGGGCGGCTAAAGCGCGGGAGGCTTCGGGGCTGGCGGCTGAAATCTCTGGACAGACTTTGAAACAGCAACGGGCGGCAAGTGCGCACAAAGAGAGTGCAATGCTAGATGCGCAAGAAGCGGAAATCGAAGCGAAGAAGAATCCCAACGTAGAGCAACAGGCCCGGCATTTGGAAGAAGTTGTTCGCGTCAAAGCTTCCCTGGAATTGGAGAAGGGGAAGTTGGCGAAAGCAGAGGATGACCTTCAATATCTGGAATTCTGGTATTCGGCTTTTGGACCGAAGGGGCTCAAGAGCTACATTCTGGATTCCCGACTTCAAGAGTTGACGGACGCGGCGAACCAGTGGGTTCATCTTCTCACGGGCGGGACTATTTGGGTTCGCTTCGAATCACAGAAGAAGAAGCGCAGTTCAAAGGGGATGACCAACGCTCCGGACTTGCGCGTCTTCCGGTGGAACCCGGACGGGACAACAACGGAGCGGTCTTACCGGGATTGGAGCGGTGGGGAGAAGCAGCGCATTTCTTTCGCAGTCGATTTCGGTTTGACCAGGCTAATCGCGCAACGCGCAAGCCATTCGTACAATTTCTTAGGGCTGGACGAAGTGTTCCGGCACCTTGATAGGTCTGGAAAAGAAGCGGTCATGGAAATGCTGCAACAGTTATCTCTGGAAAAAGAGACAGTGTTGGTAGTAGAGCATGACCATGAATTTCAATCGCAGTTCGAAAACACCATTTCAGTTGTGAAGCAGAACCGGCGAAGTGTTCTGCGGGAGGACAACGATGGCGAAGGGTCGAATCAAACCCCTCAAGCAAAAGTATCGGGCGCAAGTGTACCAGTTGACCCCGTTGGCAAGCGGCGACCCGTCCGTACACCCGTCCGCAGGCCGGTTGTGGCCGACTGAGGTTTACAGCATCGTCGGGGAAATCGAAGACCATTTGGTGGTGTCCATCCCGACCAGCACGACGCATAACACCGCAAAGCTTCTTCGGGACAAGCTTGTCGAAGTTGCGAAGAAGCCGGTGCTGATTGTGACGGACAACATTCATTTCCTGCAAGTGAATCGGTTGCAGCCGAAAGACGCATTGCGGGTTATCAAAAGAGCGGAGGCTGGAGTTGCCCAAAGAAACCGAATCGCGGAAGCCCTTGAGAACACCGATGGGGGAAGTGAAGCTCAAGAAGAAGAAGTGGGCAACGGAGACAGCGCAGACGGTGATGGGAGTTGACCCCGGATTTGTAGACACCGGAGTTGCCGTGTTGTCCAGGGAATCTCTGGAAAGTCCAATTCGGGCTGATGCGGTGTACCACGTCAAGACCGAGAAGTTGAAGAAGAAGCTGCGCCAGAACTTTCGCGTGACTACTGATGACCAGAGGCGTTGGAAGGAAATCTGGAGTGCGCTGGATTCCATTCGCGGAAACCATGACCCGTATGCTTTGGGCGTGGAAGCGTACATCCTGAATCCAAACCAGCGGGGAAGTATCTCTGGAATCAAAACCATGGGCGTCTACACCGGAGTTCTTTGGTGGGGGTGGACACG
>Ga0272441_10015964_pt1 | contig 10444 bp, 5 predicted proteins | sample SSMProp6N_FD_193582 | JGI IMG/M metagenome (GOLD analysis project Ga0272441, IMG submission 193582) | Marine sediment archaeal communities from Little Sippewissett salt marsh, Falmouth, MA, United States - SSM-Prop-6N | ecosystem: Environmental > Aquatic > Marine > Wetlands > Sediment ... | reverse complement strand
GCGACACCTGTCATCGCAGCCACGCCATCGGGCGTGGGACGGGCGCTGCGGGCGATGAGCGATTCGTAGCCGCCGGCCTCCCACGCCTGGTGGGTGACCAGGTAGCCCAGGTAGTCGCCGCCAAGCTCCACGGGATAGGTCCACGGGAACGGGCTCTCGGCTTTGATCGACAGGCCCCAGTCGATGAACAACTCGCCGGGCAGGCTGGCGAAGCCCACCTCGCCGATGCGCCACGCCTGGATGATCGTGGTCGCCTCGGTCTCGCCCTCCTCCCGCATGACCTCGAGTTCGCGGCGGAACACCTCCTGCGTTTCCGGCGGCCACTGGGAGTCGCGGATGCGCTGTTCCTGGTCCATGTTGAGGTCGCGGTAGGGCACCGTCACTTCCTGCTTGGCCGCCGCAAGCTCCACGCCGCCATCGCGCGGCTTCCTGGTCGCCAGTTGCCCCAGGATCACCTCGGCCAGGCGGTCGCCCACCTCGCGATAGCGCGGGCCACAGGTGTTGATGTCGGCGCAGGCGCCAGGCATGAAGATTGGCACCACGCCCGTGCCGAACCGCTCGCGGAGCCGCGCGGCCACCACTCCCGGGTAATCGGCGCTGAAGCGAGGCCCAAAGTTGGTGTTCGTGTGGAGCGTGAAATGCCAGAGGACAGTGATGGGCACGCCGTCGGCGTCGTCAAAACACACGATGCCGACCTCGGGGTCCACGGGCGCGGCGGAGCCGAGGCACTGCACCTCCTCCTCGCCCTTGTGGAGCAGCCACGTGTTGATCTCGCGACCGTCCTTGTAGCGCAGCCTGCGATTGTGGCACACGCTGCGGCAATAGCCACGGCACCGGCTCATCCGCGCGGGCCGGCATGCCGCGTGGGCTTGCTCGACGGCCTGGGCGAACTTCTCGGGCAGCGTGGCCAGCCACTCGGTGTCCACCACCTGATCGACTTCGCCAAACAGGGCGCCGGTGTAGGGGCCGGTGTGGGTGTGGCTGGCGGCCCACACGATATGGTCGGCGGGGATGCCCGTGCGTTCGCTGGCCAGAGCAATGCCGCGATCGCCCTCGCTGCGATACAGCTTCACCAGGTCGAAAAGCGCATAGGCAATCTTCACCCCACCGCTCTCGAGCACGATGGCCTTGACGGTGAGCGGGTCGTCGATGCCCACGGACGTGCGGGGCTTCGTGCTCCCAGCCAAAGCCGTGCCGATAGGCGGCGTGATATCCACCTCCGCCGCGCCAACAAGCAGTTCGTCCGCCATGATATGCCAGTCTCCCTAATCCCTGGGGAAAGAAAAGAGAAAACACGAGACCTGAACCGCGGAGCACGCAGAGGTCGCAGAGCTCAAACCCCAACATCCCTCTTCTCTTCGCCTTCTCCGCGAACTCCGCGTCCTCTGCAGTGCCCCTCTTCCCTCTTCCGCGCTACGCAACGGGCTCGAAGCACAGTGCCGCGTTGTCCATCCGCATGGCCTTGCCGGTGCGGAGGCAGGCGACGACGGCGTGGGCGAGTACAGTGCTCTTGGCACCCTCACGCGCGTCGACGGGCAACGGCGTGCCGCCGAGCACAGCCTCCACGAAAGCACGCGTCTCACCTTCAATGGGGCTGGGCACCTCGGGCACGGGCAACTCGCGCGGCTCCTTGTCCTGCTTGGCCTTCCACAGCTTGCCGTCCACGATCGAGCCGTCGCTGCCGTGGACCTCGAGGCTGGTGAGGAACGGCCGCATGCAGCCCGACGACACGATGGCCCGCCCGATCGCGCCCGAGGCGAATGTGTAGCTGGCCGTGATGAAGTCCTCGGTCGGCTGTTCCTTGAAGCTCTTGTGGTTGGCACGGGCCGACACCTCGACCACGTCGCCGCCGATCCAACGAGTGAGGTCGGCCGCGTGGCAGCCGCCGACGAAGGGATGACGGATGTTGGGGTTGTTGCGCCAGTTGCCCTCGCCGCCCACGCCCATCAGGTTGTTCCAATAGTCGGACGCGACGAAGTAGACCTCGCCCACGTCGCCGCGATCGACGGCCTGCTTGACGGCCAGGTAGGTGGGGTTGAAGCGATAGCTCTGGCCGATCATCAGCGCGCGGCCCGCCGCCTCGGCTGCGGCGACCATCCGCTGGCACTCCTCCACCGAGGGCGCCATCGGCTTTTCACACAACACATCCTTGCCCGCCTCAAGCGCGGCGATGGCGTATTCAGCATGGAAGTGGTCGGGGGTGACCACGCTCACAAATCGGATCTGGTCATCCTTCAGGATCGCCTCGAAATCGGTGGTGGCCAATGCCGCGCCGAACTGGGAGCCGATCTCACGCGCACGCTCCTCGTTGGCGTCGCACACGGCCGCCAACTCCACGCTCTCGATCCCCGTGTAGGCTTGGCAGTGGCCGCGGCCCATCCGCAGGCCCACCACCGCCGCTCCATACTTCCTGCCGTTACCTGCTGGCATCTGCGCATCCTCCTGTGGCATGGGTTGCTCGGCAACGCTAGCACTTTACCCGTAACGCGTGAGACGCGCAAGGCCATCTCTGCGCGATCGCGCTCCGTGTTGCAATTCCGGCGGCAGACGGTATAGTCTTGGGGCAGTGAACCACTCCACCCTCGCTTCAGGAGCGCGAAATGGCAGACGGTGACTTCCACAGGCTCGAATGGGAAAAGGTCAAGATCGACGACGGCACCTACGAGGCGGCCGCCGTGATGGACGTGAACAACGATGGCGTGCCCGACATCGTGTGTGGCGAATACTGGTATGAAGGGCCACACTGGACGAAGCACAAGCTTTGCGACGTGTTGTTCCAGAGCGAGTACTACGACGACTTCTCGACCATCGCGATGGACGTGAATGGCGATGGCTACACCGATGTGGTGACGGGCGGCTGGTTCGGCAAAACGCTCGTCTGGCGCGAGAACCCCAAGGGCCAACCCGTCGAGTGGAAAACACACGAGGTCGACGAGTGCGGCTGCATCGAGACCACTCGCGCCTGGGATATCGATGGCGACGGACAACTCGAAATCGTGCCCAACACCCCGCAGTAGCCGCTCGTGTTCTACAAGCTCATCACCGACGCCGACGGCAAGGGCACGGGCGAGTTCCGCAAGGTGGTGATCGACGGCGAGAATTCGGGCCACGGCCTCGGCTTCGGCACCATTGGCGGCAAACGCGCCCTCATCGTGCACAACGGCTGGTGGGAAGCCCCCGCCGACCCGATCAACGACCCCTGGACGTTCCACGACGAGTTCGATATCGGCCATGCGAGCGTGCCCGTGCTGGTGGTGGACTTCAATGGCGACGGCCTCAACGAGATCATCGTCGGCCAGGCGCACGACTACGGCCTCCACTACTGGCAGCAGCACCTCGACGCCGACGGCAATCGCACCTGGACCCGCCACCCCATCGACCCCTACGTTGCGCAATACCACGTGCTCGAATGGGTCGACATCGACGGCGATGGCCAGTGCGAGTTCATCACGGGAAACCGCTATCGTGCCCACAACGGCAACGACCCGGGCTCGTCCGAGACCGTAGGCGTCTATGCCTTCAAATGGAACGGCGAGAGCTTCACCAAGCTGGTGATCGACCACGGCAAGGTGCCCAACGCCTCGGGCACGGGCATCTATTTCGACATCGCCGACCTCGATGGCAACGGCCGCCTGGACATCGTGGCCCCCGGCAAGGACGGGCTCTACATCTTCCGCAACCTCGGCCCGCTCGCCAAGTAGCAGCATCGACTCCCCCTCCCGTAGGCTCCACGCCTGCGGGAGGGTTCGACCCACAGAAGGGCCACGCCGCGGCTTCCGCAAGGAGACTCTACGTGAACCGTTTGGCCACCACGTTGCTGCTCTCGCTCGTCCTGGCCGCCCTGCCCTGCGTGGCGGCCGAGTTCGTGGCCGAATCGGCCCGCGACATCCCCGTGGCCTACGACGTGGATGTGGTGGTGGTAGGTGGCAGCACAGGCGCTGTGGCCGCGGCCGTCGAGGCGGCAAGCCAGGGGGCCCGCGTGTTCCTTGCCGCACCTCGCCCCTATCTGGGCGACGACATGACCGCCACGCTCCGCCTGTGGCTCGAAGACGGCGAGACACCCATCTCCCCCCTCGCCAAGGCCATCTTCGCCGAGACACGCCAGAGGACCACCATTCCCGACGCCGCCGGCGCCCTGCCCTTCTCCTACAAGGCGAGCCTCCCCTCCTCACGCCCGCACCCCGAGAACAAACACAAGCCACGCCTCACGGACAACAACTGGTCGTCGGCCACCAGCCAGAGCGTGCAATACAACGGCGCGGTCACCATCACCGTCGACCTCAAGCAACAGAAGCACATCGGCCGTGCCTACCTGATGGCCTACCACGCCAAGGACTTCCTGGTCGGCACCCTCGCCGTCCAGGCCAGCCGCGACGGCACCACGTGGGACAAGGCCGACGCCATCGCGTGCAAGGCCCCCACGCAACCCACCGTGGACGAGGATGCCTTGATGTTCCGCACCCTCATCAAGGGCACGGCGCGCTACCTCAAGTTCACCGTCACGCCCCGCGAAGGCTCGGGCCGCATCCTGCTCGGCGAGATCGTCGTCACCAAGGACGGCCCACTGAAGCCTCAGCCCAAGCCCACCACGTTGCCGCCCGCCAAGCCGCTCCACGTCAAGCGCACGCTCGACGACGCGCTCCTGGCCGCGTGCGTGAAGTTCCTCTACTTCTGCACTCCCACCGACGTGCTCCGCGACGCTGCAGGCCGGCCCGCCGGCATCGTGATGGCCAACCGCGCAGGCCGTCAGGCCGTGGTGGCCAAGGTGATCGTCGACGCCACCGAACGCGCCATCATCGCACGCATGGCAGGTGCGAAGGCACGCCCATTCCCCAGCGGCACCCACACCGTGCGCCGCGTGGTCATCGGCGGCAAGCCCAGGAGCGGCCCCAACCTGACCGTGCGCAAAATCGAGCCGCCCTTCGCCCGTGGTTCCAAGTCCTTCGATATCTTCGAGTACACCCTCAAGGTGCCCATCGCCGACGCCAGCTATGCCGCTTGGGCCAAGGCCGACCAACTCGCTCGCGACGCCACCTACCACCCCGACCAGGAATTCACGTCCAACTTCATGTTCATGGTGCCGCCCGACCCGATCCACGGGACGGGCACGGACGGCCTCAAGCCCTTCCGCCCCAAAGGCGTGCCCCGCCTGTTCGTGCTCGGCGCTTGCGCCGACATCCCGCGTGACCAGGCCGAGAAGCTGCTCCGCCCCTGCGCCCTCATCGACGCGGGCACGCGCATCGGCGCCGCCGCGGCCGCCGAGGCCAAGACCGCGCCCAAGCCCAAGGGCGTGATGCTCGCGGGCACAAAGGCGCCTGCCGCCACACCAGGTGACGTAGGTGAGTTCCTGGGCGGCGTGCGGCCGGGCCAAGCTCTGGCCACCGTGCCCCAACAGGCGCGGACATTGCCGGTGTTGGGCCGCTACGACGTGGTGGTGGTCGGCGGTGGAACAGGCGGTGCGCCCGCAGGCATCGGCGCCGCACGACGCGGGGCCAAGACACTGGTGGTCGAGTTGCTCCACGGCCTCGGCGGCGTGGGCACACTGGGTGCCATCTCGAGCTACTACTGGGGCAACCGCGTGGGGTTCACCAAAGAGGTGGCCGCCGCCACGCGCTGGCGCATCGAGCAGCGGATGGAGCTGTGGCGCACGAAGCTGCGCGAGGCGGGCGTCGACATCTGGTTCGGCACCCTGGGCTGCGGCGCGTTCGTGCATGAGGGCAAGGTGCGTGGGGCCGTGGTCGCCACACCGTTCGGACGCGGCGTGGTGCTGGCCGACGTGGTGATCGACTCGACGGGCAATGCCGACGTCGCCGCAGCAGCAGGCGCACAGTGCGTCTACACCGACGCCTCCGACATCGCGGTCCAGGGCACGGGCCTCCCCCCGCGCCACCTCGGCGCCAGCTACACCAACACCGATTACACCATCGTGGACGAGACCGATATGGTGGATGTGTGGCACACGTTCGTCTACGCCAAACGCCAGGCAGGCCGAGCCTTCGACCTCGGCACGCTGATCGACACGCGCGAACGCCGCCGCATCGTGGGCGACGTCACCATCTCCATCCTCGACCAGATCAACCGCCGCACCTACCCCGACACCATCTGCGAGGCCTACTCGAACTTCGACACCCACGGCTACACCACCCACCCCGTGTTCGTGCTCCAGCCGCCCGACAAACGCGGCATGCGCTCCCACATCCCCTACCGCGCACTCCTGCCCAAAGGCTACGACGGCATCCTGGTGACCGGCCTCGGCGTGAGCGCCCACCGCGACGCCATCCCCATCATCCGCATGCAGCCCGACATCCAGAACCAGGGCTACGCCGCCGGCGTCGCCGCCGCCATGGCCGCCCAAGCCAATTGCCCCACCCGCGACATCGACATCAAGGCGCTCCAGCTCCATCTCGTGGAGACCAAGAACATCCCCGCCGCCTGCCTCCAGCAAGGCGACTCCTACCCCTTCGGCGCCAAGCGTCTGGCCAAAGCCGTCGCCGCCGCCAAGGACAACTACACCGACGTGGCCATCCTCCTCGCCCAGCCCGACGAATCGCTGCCTCTCCTCCGCAAAGCATACCTGGCGGCGAAGTCGCCCGATGCCAAACTCGTCTACGCCCACATCCTTGCCATCCTGGGCGACGCCACCGGCCTGCCCACGCTCATCGCCGCCGTCGAGGCGATGCCGGGGCTCGACGAGGGCTGGCGCTTCAAGGCCGGCGGCCAGTTCGGACGCAACATGAGCCAGCTCGACAGCCTCGTCTACGCCATGGGCCGCACGCGTGACCGCCGCGCCGTCGCTCCCATCCTGGCCAAGCTAAAGCTCATCACCGCCAAGAGCCAGTTCTCACACTTCCGCGCCTTCGCCCTCGCCATCGAGAAACTCGGTGACCCCGCCGCCGCCGCCCCACTCGCCAGGCTCCTCGCCGACGCCAACATCCGAGGCCACGCCATCACAAACATGAAGAAGGTGGACGAGCGTGTGAAGAAATGGGCAAGCTGGGGCGCACTCGCCCCCCGCAGCAACGCCTTCCGCGAGCTGATGCTCGCCCGCGCGCTCTATCGCTGCGGCGACAAGGACGGCCTCGGCAAAACCGTGCTCGATGAATACGCGAAGGACTACCGCGGCCACCTCGCCCGACACGCACAGGCGGTGCTCAGGCAATTGGTGAAGTGAGGCGCCGACACAACAGGCACACGAAAGGAAACACCATGCAACCACGTCACCTTGTGCTTTGCTCGCTCATCGTGCTCGGAGCGCTCACGGCCACGGCGCTCGCGCAGGAGGCAAAGCAAGAGGTGGATCCCGACTTCCCACCGTGCGTGGTGAAGACGGTGCCGGCGAACAGGGCGAAGGACGTGGACTGCCGCGTCCGCGAGATCAAGGTGACCTTCGACCGCCCGATGTTCACCAGAGGGATGTGGTCGTGGATCATCCTGCGGGCCAACGGCGTGTATCCAGGCACCCGCGGCGGCCCGAAGCCCCGCTGGGAGGATGGCGGCCGCACCTGCGTGCTGCCCGTGCACCTCAGCCCCGACACGGTCTACGCCATCGGCGTCAACAGTCCCCGCCACACTGGCTTCCGCGACACCAAGGGCAAGGTGGCCGTGCCCCACGCCTGGGTGTTCAAAACCACCAAGTAGCCCGTCGCGCCCAACCCGCGCAAGCCCCAGAACATGAGGAAGCCGACACGCGCCGAAGCACGCGTCGGCTCCTCAAGTTTAGGGGCCGTCGGGCCTGAAAGGCCCGTCGACCGATCAGGTCGACGGCCACCTCAAGTCATAGTCTGCCACGAATCACCTCCTTTCCACAATAGGGCCTGCCCGGTTCGCACAGTGGCCTGGAGCGGACACCGGCGCCGCCGAGCCTCCTAGCCCGTCGCGCCACGTTCGCGCGACACTCGTCACAGGCATCGTTGGACTGTTGCCTGTGGCGCTACTACGATTCTACCCCCCTCCCCTGCGCTTTTCAAGGGCAACAGCCCCTTTATTCGCAGAAGGCGCTCACTTCGCTTGAGCGCGGCTCTTGGGGTCGAGTGCCGCCCATTTGGCCAACAGGCCGATGGCATCGGCATAGCGCCCTTCGCCGTAGGCCGCATCCAGGTGACTCAGCGTGCGGGCCAACGCCCAGGCTCGCGTGGAGCCGTCCATCTTCTTCCACCCTTCGACCCCGTGCCGCCTCGGGGCATAGGTATCGATCAGTTCGACACTTCGCACAGCAAGCTTGCGGCGCAAGGCGAGGAATTGGCGTTCACAGATGAGTGCCTGCACCGAGCAACGGTCGAGGTCGTGCCTCGCAGTGCCCAGGGCATTGGTCAGGTGGGGCGGCACGGCGAACGCGTCGAGATGCCGCATCGCGGCCATCAACTTGCCGATGGCCTGGAGTGCCTGCGGGAGCAGTTCGCTGGCGCACAAGCGCCCCACGGCATCGGCATCGCCCGTTAGATCGCGAACACCTGCGTCGCGCACGGTGCTGACGCGGTCGGGCGTGGCCTGGTCAGGGCGATAGGTCTCCCAGCGGTCGAAGTATCCATCCCCATCGGTGTCGAAGCACCGCGTCTCGCCCCACGCCTTGCCCGTGCGCGGGTCGGAGAAGCGAATGCGGCCACTCGATGCGCCTTTCAGGTGCACCCGCCCGTCGGCGCGGCAGGTGTAGAACCCGCGCTTGATCTCGGAGACGGGTAGGAACTCGGTGGCTTCCACGCGAATTGCCTTGGCCGTGGCCGTAGCGACGGGCCGTTGCTTCAGGCGCACGGGGCAGAGCGCCACCTCAGGCGGATGGTGGAGGCAGCGGAGGAGCCGGGTGGCGTCGGCATAGCGCCCTTCGCCATAGGCAGCATCGATCAGGGCGACACTGCTGGCGAAATGCCACGCGTCGGGTGCGCCGGCGTCGAGCCACTCTTTGCTGCGGGCCAGGAGGTAGCGGCGGACGCCGAGGTAGTGGAGTTCGCGGACGATGTCCTGCACATACCGGCGTTCGGCTTTGCTATGTGCGGCCTCGAGCGCCTTGGCGAGGTGGGCGGGCGGCTGGAATGCCACGACCGCCTGCATGGCGGCGATGAGGCGCCTGTTGGCGTCGAGGGCCTCGGGCAGTATCTCGGTGGTGTAGACCTTCTGGAGCGCGTCCCACGCCTGCGGCAACTTGCGGAAGCCGGCGTCGCGGGGGGTGGAGACGCGGACGGGGAGCGGGGTGCCGGCCAGATGGGTTTCCCAGCGGTCGAGCCGGCCATCGTCGTCGGTGTCGAAGGCTCGGAACTCGCCGATCGGGTCGCGATTGCCGATCCGGCCGATGCGTGTCCAGGCTTCGGTGGCGCTGAGCAGGTGGATGCGGCGGTCGGCGCGGCTGTAGTAGAGCACGCGGCGGGTGGAGGGCGTGGGGCGGAACTCGCGGCGGACGTTCCAGATCTGGATGGGGCCGCCGGTGTTGTGCATGATGCGGCGGCTCCAGGTCCAGAAGATGCCTTCCCAGCGGCGGTCCTCGCGGGCGTGGGGGCCGGTGCCCAGGGTGACGCCGTCGTCGCCGTGCTCGTACCACGAGAAGCCAGCTTGGTCGGCGGGATACGTTTCGGCCATGTGGCGTGCGTGGGCGTGGGGACACACGCGTGTGGTCTTGGGGGGCCGACGGAGCGGGTTGGTGTGCTCCATGCCAGGGAATGCGTAGGGGAGACGGCCGATGAGGTTGAAGCCCATGTCGTGGTGGAGCGGGCGCTCGGCGTTGCTGAGCCCATCGATGTCGATGCTGTAGCGAATATTCGCGGCACCGAGCTTGCGCCTGTCGTCGTTGAAGGGCTGGCTGCACAGATGCACGCCGTTGGCGTAGTCGGCGTGGCGGCGGGGGTCGAAGCCCAGGGGCACGGCGCTCACGCGGACGACCGCTTCGCTCTGGCCGTCGCCATCGGTGTCGTAGAAGGCGAAGGGGCATTCGCTGCCTGGGAGCCACTGGCGACGCTCGGCGTCGTAGGCGTTGAAGTAGATCATATTGTTGCCGTAGGGGTCGGAGCGGAAGAAGCCGCCCGCGTACTCGTAGTTGCCCAGGCTCCACATGTGGCCATCGCCATCGAGGTCCATGCCGAACCACGCGCGGCGGAGGCGGCCACCGTAGAAGTAACGAATGTCCATCTCGTCAGGCGTGCCATCGCCGTTGTTGTCGATGTAGTCCACCATGCGGTCGGCGCGGCCATCGCCGCCGTAGTCGGCCACATAGCAATCGCTGTCGGTGTCACCATCGGTGTCGGAGGGGTTGAGATCGCCATCGTCGTCGAGCACCCACACCACGGCCTCGAAGGTCTTGCGCCCCCGCCGCAGTCGCTCGCGCCGCACCAGCATCAGGCCGCCGCCGGGCAATTGGCTACGCACGACGAAGTGCTCGCCGACCTTGAGTGCCTGGGCGCGAGGCCACCAGGGCTTGGTGCGGAGCAACACCTCCGCGTTCGGGCTCAACGCCGTCTCG
>Ga0272441_10015963_pt1 | contig 10444 bp, 10 predicted proteins | sample SSMProp6N_FD_193582 | JGI IMG/M metagenome (GOLD analysis project Ga0272441, IMG submission 193582) | Marine sediment archaeal communities from Little Sippewissett salt marsh, Falmouth, MA, United States - SSM-Prop-6N | ecosystem: Environmental > Aquatic > Marine > Wetlands > Sediment ... | reverse complement strand
CTGAAACCTTTGGTAAATCACAAGGAAAATATGGGTATTTCCACAAAGCTTGTAACATTAGATGAAATCTACAAACACATGTTTTGGCATGGTCGTGATGAAGCAGAAAAAATCAAATATTTCATAAAAACAGCAGTTGAAGAGTGGCAAACTCAATATGTTTTACTGATTGGCGGGAAAAAGGGTCAACTTCCTTTATGGCATCTTCCAGTAAGATATGTAAACATGGATAATGGTTGGGAACCACATTATGCTAGCGATCTATATTATGCTGATATTTATGATTCTAAAGGGAATTTTTCAAGTTGGGATACAGACGGAGATGGTGTTTATGGTGAATGGTATGCTGGGCATGAACCAGAAGATAAAAAAATTGATTTATATCCAGATGTTGCCGTTGGACGTCTTCCATGTAGAAACAGTTTTGAAGTTAAGACAATGGTTAATAAAATAATAAGATATGAAACGACAACATACGATAATGATCTGTTTAATAATTTTTTAACAATTGCAGGTGATACATATCCTGAATACATAAATCCCAAATGGGTTGGATATGAAGGTGAATATTATGCAAATCGTGCTATCGAAAATATGACTGGTTTTAATCCTTATCGTCTTTTCACATCAGATGGAAGTCTTACACATTGGTTTGATATTGTAAAATCTTTCAACAAAGGATTTGGATTTGTTTATTTTGTTGGTCATGGAAGCCCTATGACATGGTCTAATCATCTTCCAAACGATAGTGATACAATAAAAGGCTTTAAAACGTATCATATGCCTCTTCTTTTAAATAATAAAATGCTTCCAATTTGTGTTGTTAGTGGATGTCATAATTGTCAATTCGATGTAAGCGTTTTAAATTATTTTAACGAAACAAAAAGATCTCATATTGAGTATGTACGAGAATGTTGGGGTTGGAAAATGACTAAAAAAATTGGTGGAGGTTCAATAGCAACTATTGGATATACCGCTCTTGGACATACAAAAGAAGACAAAATCTCTTTTAAAGGTGGAATTAATGAACTTGAAGTAGAGTTTTTTAAACAATATGGGCAAAATAAAATTGAGATACTTGGAGACCTATTTAATAAAGCAACTGAATGGTATCTTAACACATATACAGTAGATTGGGATAATATAGATATAAATGAATTAAGAGATACATGGGTAGACGTTCAAGTTGTTCAATCATATATCCTATTTGGTGATCCAAGCTTGCAAATAGGTGGTTATTCAAAATAAATACAATATTTTTACTAGTATAAAAAAATTTATTGTTTCTATACCTTTCTAATCAATCTCAATAGAAAAATAGTCATATTTTACTTATTATTAAATTATAATATTATAAAAAATACAAAAGATATTGGATATTATTTTTATATTTTATCTATCTTTAGCCCAATTGTAATTCTTAAGCTTGCTAGTTTCTCCAAATCCACATGATGCACATCTCCTTTTCTGCACGTGGAATGCATGTTTGCCACATCGTCTACATGCAATATGAGTTTTCTTGCCCCCGGATTTAGATGATGTTCCTTTAGTCATTTTAAATTACCTCTCTATGGCAATACATAAATAATATTGTCCCCTCTTAAAATTATGGTAGTATGTTTACCTTGAGATTCACCATTTACCATTTCATCTGCATTTTTAAGAACTATGTTCATATGGGGAACATCATATCCATCTAATACTCCTTGATAAGATCGACCTGATCGCAACTCCACCATAACTCGATTATTCAATGATGCATGTAATATTTTAAGAGGCTTTTCCATAGAATTACCTAGGGGACACGAAATATATATCATATTTATAAGGGTTTGGTCTTTAGTTCTAATTTTATACTTCTTTTATTTTATAAATAATAAAGGAAACATTAAAAGTAAATATTAGTATAATTGATATGTATGTCTGCAAAAATAAAAAATAGGCATCGTCTTAAAAGAAAAGAAATAACAGATTTAATTTCAATAATTAGAAAAACATTTACGGGAAATTTTTTCGATGAAAAATCATCTGTTGAAACCGGAGATATTGAAGGCATAAGAATAGTATTTGTTGATGGGGAACCTTGTTTTATGATCCATGGAAACAATATTGTTTTCACATTAAATGGTCTTTATAAATACTTACCAAATCAAAATTTTGTAGTTATTGATATGGGAGCAGTAAAGTTTGTTACAAGTGGTGCAGATGTTATGTCACCAGGAGTAATTGATGCAGATAAAAATATAAAAGAAGGTGATCAAGTGTGGATATGTGATGAGCGTCATCATAAGCCTTTGGCTGTCGGAACTGCAATAATAAGCGGTGAACAGATGATATCAGATGAAAAGGGTAAATCCGTTGAGATTTATCACTATGTTGGAGATAAGTTATGGAAACTTATTAATAAAAATATTTGAAATTAATGAGATTATTTAATTATAATTAAATAGATTTATTTTAACAGATTTTGGTAATAAAAATATTATTATAACCAATTATTTGAATTAATAAAAATAAATGAAAAAATGATTTAAAAATTTTATAGTAAGTAGAGTGGAAGGAGATAGTTGTCGCTATATAAGACCCCGCTTTAAGGTTAAGGAGGAAATATTGGGGCAACAAGCATAGATTAACCCCCCACTCCAATAATATTTATGTAATTACTCCTATAAATAATTTCTTGAATGATTAAATGATACTATAAATATTTTGTTGTTTAATAGTTAAAGAATTTATTTTTAATGATTATTTTGTAATTGAATTCATAACCAACTTATTCGGAAATGTATTTATTCTTTTTACATATTTAATATGATATATCCTAACCTCGGTGATGATTATTAAAATTGACATAGTCGGTGGCGGAATTAGTGGATTAAGTACCGCAATATCATTAAAAAAACACGATAAATCGATAGATGCAATTATTCATGAGAAACATAAGGAAATTGGATATAATTTTGATGGTAGAAGATGTGGTGAAGCACATTCGATTGAAAGTGAATGGAGAAAATGGAAACTAGAAAAGAGTAGTATCTTTAATCATATTACAGAAGTTGAAACAATTTTTGGAAAAAAACGACATTTATTCAAAAGAAAACCAAGTGAAACTTGTATACTAAACAGACAGGAATTCATTTATCAACTTGCAAAAGAAGCAGAAATACTAGGTGTTAATATACAAACAAATGATAAGATAAAAACTTTTAGAGATCTTGATGGCAAATACATTGTTGACGCTTCTGGCTGTCCCAGTTGTATTAAAAGGGAATTAAAAATGAATAAGGGAATAAAAGGCATTTCTTACCAACAAACATTAGAGAATTCAAACTGTTTTAATCATAATAAGATGAAAATTATTATCACAGGAAAGTTTGGATATTATTGGATATTTCCCAGAGACCCATTGAAAAACGAGATTAACTTAGGAATAGGATTTTTTGGAAAATTTAATTATGATTTAAAAAATATGTTGGAAAAATTCAAAATGAAGCAAAAAATTGAGGGAAAAGTAAACCATGTGAGCGGAGGATTGATACCTGTTGGATTACAAAAACCACTAATGTATAAAAATATTTTATTTGTTGGTGATTCTGGCGTTGGAACATATCCATTAACAGGCCAAGGAATCTACCGTGCTTTGATTAGTGGTGATATCGCAGGGGAATGTATTGCAAAAAAATATGTAAAAAAATACCCCTATATTATTAAACAGAAATTTATCAAATGGGATGTAATTTGTAAAATATTTATATTTGCGAACTATTCTTTAGTTAAGTTAAATCCTAAACTAGTTTTAGCATCTATGTACTATTTCTTATCTTTTTTTAAAACAATTCATTAAAATATTTACTCGTTAAATTAATTTGAAAATACAAAAGATATTTTATGATTTCTACTCTTATTCTTTATAATTAATATTATAAAGAAATGATAGTTATTTTCATTTTGGGAGAAAAAAATGAAACACGCAGAAAAAATAAAGATGTTTAAAGATGTTTTTGCACCAAAATCTAGAGAAAAAGTATTATTCTTGATAGACACACCTCATGACGAAATAAAGGATACCGATATATGGAAAGATCGTAGGGAAATGTCTAAAGATTGGTATAATACATTCAAGGAAATGGGTGCTGAAACAGGATTCACTGTCGACATGTTGGAATACAAAGCAACAGGTTTACATAATTCATCTATTCCTCAAGAAATTATTAATACTGCCCATAAATCAAATCTGGTTATTGCCATGACAGAGTATTCTGCATCATCTACGCTTTTACTAATTAGTAAAGCTAAAGGTACCATTACTCGTTGTGCCAGTATGCCTGGGGTAGAAAAAAGAATGGAAGAAACCGCATTTCTAGCCGATTATGGAGAAGTTAAAAAGTATGCTTTAGCTATAGAAAAAATATTAAACATAACCATTGGTGCAGAAGTTATATTTTCAACTGGAGATATTCTTTATATTGATTTAAGGAATCGTGTTGCAGGGTCTGATAAAGGAGACTGTAGCAAAACAGGTCAGGCTATAAACTTCCCAAGTGGAGAAGCATATAAGGTACCTTATGAGGCATCATCTAATGAAATTGATGAATTTGGAGAAAGTAAAACAGAGGGTATTATGCCAGTCAGTTATGAAAATGAGATTGTTAAATTTGTTATTAAGAATAACAAGATTTTAGAGGTAATAGGTAAAAGTAAAAAAGCAGGAGAGATGAAAGCATTTTTTGAAAAAAATGAAACTCATCGCAATATTGCTGAGTTGGGCATTGGATGCAATCCAAAAGCAGTTGTGACCGGAAACATTCTTGAGGATGAAAAAGTAGGAGGGTTGCATATCGCATATGGAATGAGTACTTTTCTTGGTGGAAAAGTAAGAAGCGATATGCATCAAGATATTTGTTATCCTAAGGGATTACCAGTTGAAGCAACAACACTTACTTTGTTTAATAAAGATGGTACAAAGATTGAATTGATAAGAGATGCAATGCTTCGTTATGAATTATTAAAATAGACTATTTTTAATTGGTTTTATTTTGCAAATTAGCAAAATCAAAATTTGCAAAAAATAATGCTATAAATGTATAATTTTATTTTTGAAATAAATTTGGTAACAGGAAAGGCCCAAATAGAAAAGCTTTTTATTAATCTTCTAAAGAAGCGCCTGTTGATGATTCAGCAGTAGATATCATAATAATATTTCCAAAACCTATTGGACTTTGTCCATCAGCAATTGATATTAGATTTGGAAAAGGAACAAGTATTATGCTTTCCTTTTCACCTGGTTCAATTACAGGTATTCTACCATGAGCTCCATCACCAAATATTAATCTAACATTTTCAGCTTCGGCATTAAATGTCCAGTCAATTTCCCTTAAAATTGTATCTCCAGTATTCTCAATTTTTATTATGCATAATACTATAATAGCTTGTAAATCATCTTTTACCGAATCAACATTTAATATAGAAATCTGAATGTTTTTTACCTCGTTAATTGCAATAACATTTGGTAAAAAGCTTATTATTAAAACCATTGTTACTATCAATACACATATTTTGTATTTATTCATAATTTCCCCCAGTAGATAATATTTTTCTTCTGTCATTTAAAACTATTCATTGAATTATAATCATTCTATCTATCAAGATCATATTAACATACACTTGCATATTTTTTTTCATAATTATAAAGTATTAAATATTAGATGAAATATTTAAAGAAGTGATAGTAAAATGAAAAGGAAGATAATATTATTTGTATTTGTTGTAACTATCATGCCAATTATTTTACCTATTCATGCAGATGAAGTTGATACCGCTATAGAACCTGAAGAAACTGGACCATATCATATTGGCTATTATAAGGTAAGGTATAAAGATCCTACTTATGGAGTTTATAAAGCAACTATAAGATATCCTGCAATATATGATGGATTTTTTGCTCCAAAAGATATCTCAAAAGCACCTTATCCAGGAATTGTTGTTTCAAATGGTTTTGCTGGATCTGAGTGGAATATAAAATGGATTCCCAAGCATCTAACCTCATATGGGCATATAACCATATGTTTTACTCCTCCTAATAAACTATTAGGAGATACAACACAATGGGCTTATGGTTTTATTAGAGGTATTGAAAAGTTGAAATCTCAGAATAGTTTGTTACTTTCTCCAATATATGGTATTTTAGATACAGAAACTTTTGGTAGTATTGGTCTTTCAATGGGTGGTGCTGGTTGTATAGAAGCTACTGGAACCATTAATTCAGAGATTGACACATCAGTTGCTTTAGCACCAGCAAGCTCAAAATCTTCCAAAGATGCAGCCAAAAATATTACTGTACCAATCCAAATTCAAGTAGGAAACAATGATGCAATGGTTCCTCCTGAGCATGTTTTACCTTATTATTCTGATATTATTCCGTATAATTTAAATAAAGAATATCTTGCTATTAATGGTGGAAATCATATTGGTTTTATTGATGAATTTTTTGCAAATTTTGCTGAAAGGGTAGGTTTAGATGATCCAAAGGGTATTGAATTTAATGAACAACGACGAATCTCTAAAAGATATTTTACAGCTTGGTTTCAATATCATCTAAGAAGTCAACCTGAGTATTTTAAATATATTTTTGGTGAGGAAGCTCAGAAAGATATTGATGCTGGAATTCTTTCTGATTTTGTATATAATATCGTTTATATCAAGTGATTATTTACAATTGGATTATAGATAATTTTTCAAATATTTTTCACTTACATCCTATAATTTTTTCCCAAAAATCATATATACCACAATGAGATTAATAAAAAAAATAAGGAGTATCAGATGGAAATGAAAAAATTATTAATAATTGGAGTAATAATTGTATTAATTGGAACCTCAATTTTTAGTGGTTGTATAGAAACAGGAGCTACAGGAACTCTTCGTCTTCAGATAACAGATAAACCAGGTGATTTAGATATCCTATATGCAAATGTTACTATTTCAATGATACAAGTACATAAATCAGGTGCTAACGATGATGAAGTTGAAGAATTTGAAAATATTGATGAATATAATGATGGTTTAATAGCTGATGCAGATGGCCCATATGGAGCAGAAGTTAATGAAGATATTGAATTTTTAGGTTATGCCGAAGGCGGTATAACACCGTATAATTGGTCTTGGGATTTTGGTGATGGAAACATATCATATGAACAGAATCCATTGCATAATTATTCAACAAAGGAAGTGTATGTAGTAAATCTTACTATTACAGATGAAGATGGAAATGGTGTAATTGATTGGTACGTGACTACTGCAAAAATTGAAGATGATGACGGTTCTGAAGCTGGTTGGCATACAATAGTAGACGAATCTCAAACATTTGATTTAATAGTTCTTCAAGATGTAAAAGAAGAATTGGGTTTGAATGAACTAACTATAGGAAAATATACTCAAATTCGTTTAACTGTTGAAAAAGCAAATATTACAATTAATAATGATGGAGAAAATGAAGTGCACGACTTGAAAATACCGTCGAAAAAAGTCAAGCTGATTAAACCTTTCTGGATTTATGAGGACGATACAACTGTTTTAACATTAGATTTTGATTTATATGAATCAGTACACAAAACAGGAAATGACAAATACATAATGAAACCTACAATAAAAGTTATTCAAGAATAAATCTCACTTATCTTTTTCCTTTTTTATTTTTTTAATTTAAACATTTTTTTGAAATATTTTAAATGCCATAGAATATGAAATATTGAGATAATTGCCATTGAAATTCCCATTTCAACATGCCAAAATAGTAAGTCAGAATAAAAAGATAATCTAATTCCATAACTTATTATTATAGCAAGTATCAAGCCAAATGTACCAGAAATTAGAAATGTTATTAAAAGAATAAAATTCCAAATTTTTCTATGTTTGGATAGTTTTATTTTTTTCTTTCGTGAAAGAAATAAAGTTGTTAAATATATGATAAATAGAATTACAGCTATTGGTACAAAGTAATAATTAATACCAGAATTAGATTTAGTTTGTGCAATTGAATTAATTGAAGAATTTATTTCGTTGTTATTTTCCTCCTTTATCTTTTCTCTATCTTCTGGAGAAGGTTGAGATAAATCACATATATTATCATTATCTGTATCAATGTATCTTCCGCATGTTCCGGGATAACTTTCATTGACTTCACCAAAAGGACAATTTTCCCATGCAAATACATTTAGATTAAGACTTAAGAAAATTAATATTATGGCAATAAGAAATGATAGTCTTAGATATTTTCTCCTATTTGATTTTTCATACATTGTATTAAAAATACCCTTCCTGGTATATAACGATTGTGCATAATTTTTACACAACCATTAATAATGAAAAATTTATTATTATATATTAATTATTACTCAATAGATGTATTTTTAGTGATGCAAATTAAAATAGGTTATTACAATATGATACTCAAATTTTTGTAAAATATTAAACATTCATATTCATGATTGAAGAATAATTATAATTTATTATATTTGAAGAAGAATTTATTGTAAGTCCACCTTCTTTAAATAATGAATACAAGAGTAATTGTATTGCGATAAATCCAATTAATTGTCTTTGACTATAATAGGGATTTGCATTTGCAAAATAGATTATTCCTAAATCCGTAGAGGAGTTATAAAGCATCCAGGTATCAACCCCCATGATGTCGCCACCATGACCCGTCGAAGAATATTTTAAACCAATAGGGTGGGCCATCCATGCAAGTCCATACTGAATTGCATTATCTTTTTGGATCGTATGCATAAGGTCAATGGTTTCTTTTTCTAAAATTCGTGTGTTTTGATAGATACCTTCATTCATATGAGCTATCAAAAAATGAGAAAGATCATTAATCGTTGTATACAGTCCTCCTGCAGGATAAAATCTAACTCTCCAGTATGGTTCAGTTGGTGTAGAATCACCATAAAGAAAAGAGAGTTCGTTTATTTGATAATATTGTCCAATATGATATTGATATGGGATTGCTACATTATCAATTTTTAAGGATGAAAGATTAAAACTTGTGTTATACATTTTTAATGGATCAAATATATGATATTGGCAGTATGAAAGGAATGGTTCCCCTGATAATATTTCAACTAAAAATGATATCAAATCAAACCCAACATTTGCGTACATTGCATACTCTCCAGGTTCATTAATATCACTCCAAACATCTTCATGATAATATTTACCACCAGGAACAAGAAATTCTTCTAAATATGGTTCAGGAAAGAAACTAAATGGAGGATCTCCTGAGAAATTCATCCAATAATATTCATTTCTATTATTTGTATTAAGGCTAGAAGTATGGGATAGTAACATTCTAAATGTAATATGTTCATTGGGAAAATGGGGATTTCTTAGTGAAAAGGGTAAATAATTATTTACATCTTCATCAAGTGAGAAATAACCTTGTTCATAGAGTTGCATTAAAGCAGTTCCAACAATGGTTTTTGTAATTGAGGCAATTAGGTAAATTGTATCTGAGGTGGATTCTTTTTTATTTTTTAGATCGTAATATCCGTAACCTTTCGACCAAATGACCTGATTATTGTTGATTATACATGCAGAAAGAGAAGGTAATTTTGCAATTTTCATAAGAAACGACATTTTCATATCGAAAAAATTTTCTTCAAATAGATTACTTTCTCCTTTTACAATTATTGATTTTTTTTGGTTTTCGGGAATTAGACTTGCTGATACAGAAACAAAACTTGAACCAATGAATAGAAACACTATAATTGTTGCCAAATATTTTCTTGATTTATTTTTCTTCATATTTTTACCATTAATAAAATATTAATAATTATAATGATAATGAAAGTATAAAAAATCTTTTAATAATCATTTGCTTTAATTAATATAATTTTATCATTTATTTTATTACAAGTTATTGTAATGTATGCATATATATTCAGATAATTATTTGAAACCATTTTTAGTTGGTTTTTAAGAATATATTAAGCTATAGGCTAACCAAATATAACCTTCATCTAGGATTTCATTTTTTAACAGTTTTAGTTTTATTTTTTTATTAGTATGATTAAAAATATTATACGATTTATCACCAACAATGACTGGATGGAATAATAAACTAATCTCATCTACAAAACCCTAATTTATAAGAAGATTACCTAATATTCTTCCGCAATCTGTCAATAGATTTTTAATATTACAAATAAGTATAAGAAGATCCTATAATAATAACAAAAACTCAATCTCTCGTGAAAATAATATTTAATAGTTAGTAGAATTCTATCACAAGGTGAAAATATGGATAAAAAAAAAGAAGATGAAACTCTTATAGCTTACTGTGGACTTTATTGTGGAGATTGTCATGGTTATACTGGGAAAATACCTGATCTTGCGCGTGACCTTAGAAAGCAGTTAAGACAAATATATTATGATAAATTTGCTG
>Ga0272441_10015962_pt1 | contig 10444 bp, 6 predicted proteins | sample SSMProp6N_FD_193582 | JGI IMG/M metagenome (GOLD analysis project Ga0272441, IMG submission 193582) | Marine sediment archaeal communities from Little Sippewissett salt marsh, Falmouth, MA, United States - SSM-Prop-6N | ecosystem: Environmental > Aquatic > Marine > Wetlands > Sediment ... | reverse complement strand
GCTTCAATGGGGCCATATCATTTCAGATATGGAAATAGCAGCCATTTCATGAGGCAACCAGCCACCGAAAAAATGGCCGTTTTCGAGAGGTATGCTCAAATCACCCTTATGCTTCAAGTTCTCACCTCAATTTCACCACGATTACCAACAACAAGCAACCTTTCGAGCGGGTCTTGGGTTTTTCATCATCACCTCACCGCTCGAAACTTTCAGACGACAATGGCCGAATGGTCATTCATCTGGGGATGAATCCCCAGAAACTCGATACGCTTATCGACCTGCCCATCTAAAGGTCCCAAGTTTATGACCATGACACGATCTTCATCATTTTTTATGATGACGGTCAAAGCAGCCAACAGCTCTAATTTTCCTTTGGGCGTTAAATCACAGCGAAATACCGAATAATGCAGAGGGTCGCCAAAACCTTTCATCGTCTTGTGAACTTGATAAAGCCGTTTCTGATCAGATATGTCGTAGCTCACGATGTAGACGTTCAACCCACCACTCATAGTCGTCACCTTTCACCCTTCGCCCCTCTACCTGGTGTAGAACGGCGGATATTCCTTGATCTCTCCTGAGATTAACCTGGACAACAATCTTGCTTGAACCTCTAAAACACGTCGATAGCTTACTTTGTAACCGAATAGAGGATGAGTAACCTCTGAATTCATCCGTCTTTCGTACCCTGAAACTACGGTCTTTTTACCTTTTGGGGTAAGGGAGACGCCAAAGCCTCTATTCAAAAAGTCCTTTTGCGAGATTTCGCCATTGTTGAAAAGCGTGATCGTCGTAGAGTCGGCGATCAGAGGCCGAAATTCTTCCATCATGTCTAAAGCTAGGGCGGGTCGACCGTATTTGGGCCGGTGATAGAAACCCAAATAAGGGTCAAATCCCACACCTAAAAGGGTGACGAAGAGGTCTTTTACCAATATCCCGTAAAGATAAGATAAAACCGCATTTACCGGATCTTTGGGAGGTCTCTTGTTGCGGTTATTGAACTCGAAATCCTCTGCCTGGACTTTCAGGAGACTGTCAAATCTGGAAAAGTAAATTTGAGCCGCAGCGCCCTCTATTCCCAACAAATTCTCAGCGCCTCTGGCACAGTTGATCTCTTTTACGAGGCTGCCTAAAGTAGCTAAGACTTCCTTTGAAACGTCGGCATCGTTCCTCCGGATAAGTGTCCGGCAGTTCTTAATCTTACCAGATACAAATTTCTTAGCCAGATCGAGAGATCGGCTCTTGCTACGTGCCAAGTCGAACTGTTTTATTCTCAGTTCTACATTCTTGTGAGTATTTCCTTGGGATATGCCGTAAAACCAGCCTCCATGAGTGAAATGACAGACTGGAACCCCTTTCTGAAGGAGAGCGGTTAAGGCAGGGGTTGTTATCTCCACTCCACCATAGAGGGATAATTGAGAAATCTCTCGAAGCTTTGCATCACCCGCCTTTCCTTTTCGGGACCAAAACTCCAACCGATCTCCCTTCCTCCGAACCCTTTCACCTTGTCCGACAACATAGACTGGAACTTGATCGTCACGGGAGGGCAGAAGTTTTCTCACTCGGCCGGTCTTTTCGTCGTCATCCGACTCCTCCGCCTCCATACTTTTCAATAGGACAATTTCATCTGGGAGACAGATGCTGGCCAAAGAGCAACGTACACATTTGGAGCTATATTCGAGAGGTGGTGGCATTTCACCTTTGTGGACAACCTCTCGGAGATTGGCGATGAGATCCTTTGCCCTTCCAATTAGCTCCTCATTGAAGGGAATTGTCACCTTCTGTTTGGATTTGGCAAAGTATATTTCGCCTTCATCGCATTGGAACCCGTTTTCCCTAAGAACCAATCCTTGGACGCATAGTTGGATCCGTTCCGGTTCGTAGGCACCTTCTGGCACGTTAGGTACAGATCCTCTCTTGTAGTCGATCGGAACAACTTCATTACCGTCTCCCTCAAGAAGATCTATGCGGCAGGTAATGCCAATCTCGGGTCCTGAAAGGGAGACCGATCTTGCGTGGAAAGACTCAGCGTCTTCACCTTTGTTTTCAGGCAACTTACCCGAATCCAAGTCCACTCGTCGGTGCTGATATCGCCCATCTACCGTGTCCACACTGTCAATGAATTCGCATTGTACCCACTCGATATAGCAGAGACGGGGGCAATAGACAAATTCGTTCAGCATGCGGGCAGGGATGAGATTGGGAACATCGCCTTCGAAAACTTCTTCGGTCAAAATCCGTCCCTCTTATAAGGTCAAATCGCAGTTTTATTCGAATGATTATTGTCTTCGCTAATACTATTTATTATAAGCCAAGGGATGGGGCGTCGCATCTGCTCATCCGCCACCAAGCCCTGCCCATCCGTCTGGCTCGGATGGCCCTGACCAAGGGGGCTTGTTCAGCCAGAAAGGAAATCAAATTCAGAGATTAGGAACAAACAGACCTAGCCCAAAGTGTGCCCCGTATCCCAGGGCCACCGGCTGGTCAACCGGCTCTGAAAATACCAGTTCGAAACCATACCCTATGCCGGGCTGGTCGCCCTTCCGGTTTCGTCGAAACTCCAACCATCTGACCCCCCTACCTCGCCTTTTTAATTCTCGTATCGGTTTTACTTCCACAGGTTCTGGAAGTCCGTGGTTGACAGCCTCTCGTTTAACTTCCTGAGAGAGCCATTCCATGAAAGGACCCCTGCCCTTGCGATAATGCCTGGGCGGCACAAAAGGTGTAGCGCTGGTAAAATGAGTCTCCTGTCCATATCCCATCAGCTCTTCGGTCCGGCCCCATTTTATGGGGACTAAGTAGATGTCCGGCCTGCCGCCTGATTGCCATATGTAGTCGAGCCGGTCCAATGCCAACCTCTCTTTATCTGTGAGTGGAACCTTGCAGACTATCAAAATGTGGTCCAACCAGCCGTCTTGATCTTGGTCTTGTGGAAGCACGTAGATGTGTTGATGACCTTTCAGCGGTTTTCCTTCTCTATCCTTGCCGCTAAACCGAGGCGAGACCATTTTGGGATCTTTTACAATATTCTTATGAATCCCCATCAGTTTCCGACGGATCCGTTCGGACACCTCTAGTGTGGAGGTTACCGGTGGTGGTACTTTGGATTTGAGGGCGTAGATCACACCATTAATTTCGGGGCTTTGTTTTGCAGTTCTGTGCAGGTGCTTCACTTCAAAACAGTGAGCGGGCCGCATGTAAGTTACATACTGGAACGCAGGCGGTACGTTTTGTCGGAGGGCCTGCATATCTGCAGTGGACCAGGCCAGAGCATCGAGCCAGCTCAGCTCTTTGAGTTTAGGTTTCCCTCGTTTAGTAGTCGGTGGTGCTTTGTATGGATCTGCAGCATAGATATGGGCCGGTACGGGGCAAGCGACCCTCACAGGTTCGATATCACCTGAGTAAGGAGACCCATCGGCAGAAAAGCAGTTCCATTTTATATCCTCAACGTCAGAGATCGTTCTTGCAGCAACCCAGGATTCCGACCTGCCCATATAGTTCATCAAAGAAAGCATCTGGTTCAAATCATCTTCTTGTTTTTCGTCGAGATCGACATGTGGCCACTTTGCCAGTATGCTCGAACTCCTGGACATGATGACGAAAGCATCGAATATCAGTTGGCGTTTGGTTACGTCTTTTTCATTCTGACTCAAGAAAGACCTGGTGTGAGAAGCGTTCGCTGGTGGCAGATAGAACATAGGCGGTTCCAGGGCCAAAGCAGTCAGTAGCGGCTCAATTCGGCCCTCCGACCAGTCTGAAAGTTTCCGTTTCCATACATCGTAAAGCCCTCGGATTAACCTATATGGTGATGGGGGCCATTCAGGAACTCCTTCATTCACGTTACGGCCCCAGGGAGTGGCATGAAACCGTCCTGTTAGAAACTTCAGTTCAATAACCAGCATATAATGACGCCACCATCTAGGGACCTTTCGACTCTTCTTTTGATTTCACGTCTACTACTTGGGTATTCAGTATGGTCACTGGTGGATCAGCAAATAGGTTCTTGGCAGCACAGTCTTCACATTTTTTTTGAACTTCTCTGAGCAAGGCAGCCTCCTCAGGAATGGTGAACCCCTCTGGTGCAACTACTTTGATACCATCTTTTAGTTTCAAGTCGCAGGCCGTACGCAAACGAAGTCCCCTTGTCAAGAACCTCCGTATCTTGTACAGTCCAAGAGCGATCAGAAACTCTTTTGCCTCGGGTTCCAAGCCGTAACCGTCCAGAAGTGCCAAATCGAAGTTGAAGTAAGCCACGATACGGTCAGCTGTGTACTCCATCCTATGATATGGTACGTTTCCGTACACGTTTTCTTTGTGATTAACGGCACGGAGCTTGCCGGTGGGATCCAAAGGATTGTTCTTAACTCCTCCGGATGCTGCATCCTTTACATCTTCTGCCTCGATGAAACCTGTGAGGGATCTTTGAACCTTCACCCTACCGTCTTCCAAGTTGGCCATAAAGGCCCCATGAAGAAGCGAGTTTGGATCATAGAAGAACATTGTCTGGGCAATCTTTTTCCAGTTCAAAGGTTTTCCTCTCTCGTAGCCTGCCATAATCTTGAACTTGTTCCTGAATTCATCATTGGTTATGATGAACGGGGAGTTTATGCGGTGAGCCTCTACCAACGAGCTAGTCTCCGTTTCTACTTCACCGCCGAGCTTGGCTAGGATGTAAGGTATACCTTCCAGATCCAACGCTATTTTGGGACCTGCTCCTTCTAAACATGCCTGTTCGAGCCTGTTGGCAATAGATTGGGCAGACTCCACCAGAAGCATTCGCATTCCTCTAGGACTTTCGTAGATTGCAGCTCCGAGATCTGCAAAACCCGTCGGCTGGAATCGATCTCCCTGAACTGGCACAAGCTCTGTCTCAATTAGGATGCGGGGCACATGACTCAAAATCCTCATATCTATGCTATTTTCGCTCATTCTATCCTCCTTTTATGCATTATACTATTAAGAAATCATTTTTCTGGTTTCGAAACCAGAACTTTTTTCGTCATCTTTTGTTTATCCCGAACCGGTAAGATCAACGCTGCAGCTATCCGAATTCCATCGTCGCCGTCAGGGAAGTCAGAGGCTATTGGCACGAGTTCAGAAGAGATCAAACGGCGCTCTGCAACCTTACAAGCGTCTCTTATGTGCCCTGCATTCAGAAGAGGGACGATGGAAGGTTCAGATCGGATCGATATTTTGTTTTTATCCAATTCGATCTTACCTGGCAAGAAAAGCAATTTCAGCAAAATCCAGGATCTGGGCACCACTCGTTCTGTGACTGGTCTTTCCCACCCTAGCTTTTTTCGAACTTCTTTTACCGCGTCCTTGTCACCCCATTTGATCCAAGTGAAGCCGAAGAGCAGGTCTTGTATGAGATGTTCGTCGACATCCCCTTCGATGAACGCTGCTACATCTTGATCAGAGAGCCAGATCTCACCCCACAAGGGGTTATATTTGGTATCCAGCCGATCTGCGTCCATCATTCTCCTTGCAAGGACGGAAGCTAGTCTTGTTGAAAGAGAGTTTCCAGTCCAGGCCATTTGCCCGTGGCCGTTCACCCAAGCCCAAGGCATCTCAGGATCTACAGGAGCTAGGTTCGCCCTTATTGGACCTACCTTGCCGGTGTCCCTGATCGAAGCCAAGGCCGCAGCGATTCTCACCTCAACGCTCCCGTCGTCGGCTTCCAACAGCCATTTTGAACTCAGGCCCGAAATGGGTGATCTTAGTTTTGGATCTCCTAACGGTCCTCGTTGAGCCAAGAGCTGTTCCATTTTACCTATAGCTGCAATTAGATACTTGACGTGGACTGCTCCGCCATGCAAAAGCAGGTCGTAGATGGCACTGTCGATACCTCGTCTTGCAGATACAAAGCGGGCTGGAGGCCCCTGCCCTTTGAAGCCTCTAAGAAACCAGTCTGTCCGTCTCAAGAGAGGGTGAAGCTCTCGTACCAGATCACTTTTGGAACGAGCCTTTACCGAAAACCGGCCCGTTGGCAGAGCCACGTAACTTTCGCCTCTTCGCTTGAGAAGGCTGTAACGCACGAACTCTGATATTCCACGATCAACGCCCAGCGATGAGGCCGCCTCTGCAAATTCTATTCCGCTGGCAGCCATTTTCCGTCCGACATCTGCACGTCCTTCGCTTAAAAAGGCACGAATTTCACGATATGAAGCGGGATTTTTCCAAAGGGGCGCCCATATCTCCGCTCTTGCGTTTTGACCATCTTTATCAGAAGATGAAGCATATCCCACGGGGCTTGCTCTGACTGTGAACGGACTTCTCATGAATCCCTTTGTGGTAGCACCTTGGCGGCGAGCCACAGAACTGGCCCAGACCACGCTTCCCTCTATTGCGAGAACGAAGCTCCAGGGGTTCGCTGGAAAGTCCTTGTTTTCTATGCCTTGGCCTTGGTTGAACCCCCCCGCACGTCCAGGATCATACTGTCCTACGCTGGCAATAAGAAGTTGGTCTGTGTGGTCTCCAAATAGTGCATTTTTGAGAAGGTCAGATGATTGTTCTCTGTCGTCTGATAATAGCATCCCCGCCAGATTTTTCATGAAGGCGTTGGTGTATTCAAAACGTCCCTCATTGCCACCCGTACCGAGGATTGGTGGAAGGTCTGTCTCGCCGTCAGGTCCGATAACTGCAGCAGCGTCGACCCATTCCACTGCACTCTCATCAAGCCGATCTCGACACGCTAGGATTATCTGATCTTTCCCAGCACCACGTTTTAGCTGTTTTACTTTTGTCCTGACCTTCTTTGCAGGTTTAAGCAGGTCCTTTATCATCGTGGCGTTATCTTTCTCGGCCTTTGATGCCTTACGAGGTAGCTTTGTATTTTCATTCAACTGTTCAATTGTAAGGCCTAATGGGTCGTCTGGCGATATAATAGGGGCGACTAGGCAAGCTTTTGAGCGGGTCTCGTCCACCAAATCAAGTGTCTTGCCCCATGAACTCCCCGTTTTTCCTTTCGCCTCGCTCTCCAGTATGCTCAACATATCTTCGAGCGACAGTCCCGTGGGTGGCATTTCTGGAAATGCTCGTATTCGTTCTATGGTCTCCCTATAAACGGCGAAACGTTTCGATGTGCTGTTAACAATCGCGCCAATGCCCTCCGTGTTATCGCCTTCGTAAAAGCCACTGCCACCGTTCCATGGTGAGACGATTGGTGAGGGTACATACTCATCTAAGAAAAATTTCGTAATACTAGTTTTGTCCAGCCTCGACTCCAAATGGAATACGCCATTTTTCCACCAGCCTTTTGCCTCAGGATCTCTCTGTTCGGAAACCAAACGTAACACTGCCAGAGCCACCAGATACGAGGAAAGTGGCTCTGAAGTGCAACCTTCGAGAGTTATGAGGTTCATTCTTCACCTCTGCTGGCCCGTTCATCAGCGGCTTTCATCAGAGCCTCCAAAAAGGAGAGCCTGAAAGGCCCCAAATCCTGTCGATCACGTAGTGCTAATGCTCTGGAAAGCCAACTCGGTCCTTTGGGACCGTTTCCCAGCTCCATTAAGGATAGGTCAATGGACGTAGCCGGTAGCGTGATACCCCCCCCCAGGTCGGTCTTTGGTATTTCGTCCCCGTCCCAGACGCCTCTTGCAAAGCGAGTACCTTCATCTAAAGGCCGATACTCGTCTGGCATCGACCGAATGGAAAGACGTACCTTTCCGTGGTGAGCTGCGGCCAAATAAGCCGTGAGATCGTCTTTACCGCTCTGAAGAGCAAGGACTCCAGAGGCAAGTTCGTGCCGGAAGTATTTGCGTCGGTAATCGCCCTCTTTGGGGCGATTCGGCAGCCTGCCTCGATGCCATGCCTCTTTAGGGGCCTTTGATGCGGGCGGGTTTTGGAATGTTTTCAGATGATCTTTTTTTATCTTCGCCTGAAACGATTTGTGGGCCTTGCCCGCATCATGCCAGCGAGCACTTTCGATGAGACCCCTCCTCCACGAATCATCGAGCCCCAAATAGTCCAGTATCTTGTCCATTTCTTTGCATACCTGATCAGTATGTTCGACCACCGACATCCAGCCCCCAGTTGACTCTTCGTTTCCGGAGTAGCTCTCACAGGGAGACTTCGTCTTTTGAGAAACGATCGGTACTTGTTTATTTGATCCGGCATTCCAGCCCTCTGCGTTGGTGTAGTGACCCTCTTTGGACCTGAGCATAAGGATTACTCCTGGATAGAGTGGGTTTTGAGACAAACTGATATGAGACCATTTTCCATCCAAGGCGTCCCAGAGCCAGGCATCCATGCCCTTTTCGATCAGACTATGGACCTCCCCTATTGGCACGGTACAGAGTTCATCTCTGTGAGGCCTAGCCTCCGGCTCGTCGTCGCTTGGGCCTTCGTCAGGCAAATCTCGCCAGAAAACTTGAACGTCGTTGTCTGAAATTTCACGGATGAACCGGGACACGTCTACGTCATGGCCTGCCAAGTCAGGAGTGGTATCGAAAAGCTCTAAAACGTCCTTTAGTCGGATCACTTGTTTATGGTCGAACTTTTGTGGAACCTTTGGCAACATATCGGGTCCCACGCTTTTTTGATCCAGATCCAAGAGCACCTTGCGAGCTTTGTCCAGCTCTTCTTCTGTGTAGGGCAAAGCCGATCCCTTCGTATTCGTGGGTACATCTATCCAGTATACTTCGGCGTCATCGGGTTCTCCAAATCGTTTGCATCGTCCGAATCTTTGTACGAGCGAAGGCCAGGGTGCTAGTTCTGTAAACATGACCTGAGAAGATATGTCAACTCCTGCCTCGACCACTTGGGTGGAGACGACGATTGTGTCCTTAATTGGGGGTTTTTTGATGAGCTTATCGATTACATTTTTTCGGTCAGGTGGCCTAAAACGGGAATGGATGAGGAGGAGTTTTGCTTTTTTCTCGTTCTTTTTTTTCAGAGCTTCGTAAAGTTTTACAGCCCTGCTTACGGTGTTCAGCACTACTAGTGTACGAGATTCTGGATTGTGCTTCTCCAGGATCGCTTCGGCCAGTTTGTTGGGTTCGTTTGCATCGGCTTCTGCTTTTCTAAGCGTTTTCTCTGCCTGTATGCGGAACCAAATTTTATCTTCATCTCGGTCGTCTTGTTCCAATGTCAAAGTCTCGGCGAGGTTAGTTTCGGGATTGAAGTCTACTGTCCCCAGCCATTCTTTGTCTATGGTTGCACTCATCCAGATGGATTTGACAGGGCGGTCGTCTATGGTTCCCAGACGTTGGCGGAAAGCTTGAATCTGGGTGGTGGTAGCAAGCCCTCTGCCCATCAGTTGCACTTCGTCCATCACCCACATGCAGTCGTTGTTCAAAAGACCGAAATGGGTGGGCCAGCGGTATCTGTTCATTCCGTAGCCACGGTTGAGCGCCCGGGATAGGAGCATGTCCTGGGTTCCGATAATTATAGCATCTCTTTCGGGGTAGATATCCCACTCGTCTTTGTCTTCTCCACCCATCAAGACGGTTACAGCAATGCGGTTATCGCCTCTATCATGATCTGCAGCCCAGCCGGTCACAGGAATATCATCACCGGGCATATAGGCCAACAATCCCAGGTTCTCCAGCCACTTTTTCGTCTTGTCGCGGGTCTGCTCCACCAACACGCGCATGGGAAGGCAGTACACCAGTCTTCTGGGCGTTTCTAAACGAACCTCTTTACGAGGATCGAACCGTCTTCGCCACAACCATCCCAGTATTATTGCGTCGGTTTTTCCCAAACCCGTAGGTATATCGATTAGATCTGGAAGCTTATCTGAAGTTGCCAGACGCCTTTGAAATGGATAGGGTATATTATCAGTTGCTTTCTTAAAGAATATATCGAAACTGTTCTCCATCCCATACTGCGATATCGATTTTCCCTCCTTTGTCAATTTGCCTTAATGGGGCCATGTCCAAAAGATTGACATGGTGAATTGGGTTCCTAGCCTCCTAAAGCGGGAGAATAGGCTTCAATAGGGCCATTACTTGGTTTATTATGATGATCTATCATCGACCATTTATTCATGAAGTACTTAAAACTTTCTATTTTCTCTTTTTAGAGCAGAACAATACTAAAAATAAGGTTATGCCAGATTGTACTTATAGTCGAAAAACAATTAGATGATACGTATGTGTTTAGCTCATCTCAATCAGCATCACAAGAGCCATTTCTTGAGGTCTAGCGTGGCCAGTTCCAGTGAGTTATAGTGTTTAACGATACGAATAGGCCAAATCTCGAACTCTTGTGAGTTCGGGATTAATCCGAAAAGTATCGTTAAACACTATAGTATCATCTAATTGATTTTCGACTATAATTTCACCAAACAAAGTATTACTCCGAAGAGCTTTTCATCTTTAGAGGTAACAGTAAATCCATGATTCTGAAACAAATCGGTGTTATACATACACCGTATAAGAATAGAGAAGACGCCCCATTTCAGGGGAGGTTCTCAGAGAACGATTGTGAGATTGAAATTTTTGAA
>Ga0272441_10015961_pt1 | contig 10445 bp, 6 predicted proteins | sample SSMProp6N_FD_193582 | JGI IMG/M metagenome (GOLD analysis project Ga0272441, IMG submission 193582) | Marine sediment archaeal communities from Little Sippewissett salt marsh, Falmouth, MA, United States - SSM-Prop-6N | ecosystem: Environmental > Aquatic > Marine > Wetlands > Sediment ... | reverse complement strand
CATTCCTCCAGCCACTCAGCGCAGCACCGGAGCGGATCTTTGACATCCAAACCACCCCCTCGCCTGCTGGTCGTGCGGCACAGACAGAAAGAAGCGACCCGCTGGCAAGCGTTGCCAACGGGTCGAATAATGGAGCCGAAGAGACTCGAACTCTCGACCTCCTGCATGCCATCCAGTGAGAAATCGACGGATCGGGCTTCACGATAGCGCCAACGCCGACAACCGTTGCGAGTATCACACATTGTGCGTTCGATTTCAACACAAATACCGGAGCGCTCCACGCAGGGGTATTTCTGGCTTCGCGTACGGGGCATGTTGGCATCAACACCACCACGAATCCATCTTGTCTTGTTGCTCATACCGAACCCCCGACCGGCTGGTTGTGCATTCCGCAACGGAGCGATACGGGAGACGGCCGTGTGTTGCACATCGCCGCGCTCGATGACAGCGCCCGCTGGGTCGCGATCTGCGCAGATTCACGCGATGCCGGCCCGGTCAATCTGTCGTTGCAGTTGTGGGATACTCATACGATGCAGCGCATCGCCGCGCCGCTCGCGAACGATAGGTGGCAGGCTTGGTCCCTGGTCGTCAACGATGATCGCTCGCCGCTGGCCGTCGGGACATTCAGCGGACCGATCCTGCTCTTCAACGTCCTGCGCAACGCGGACGGAGTAACACTTGAGCCCACGGCAGAACTTGTGGGGCACACGGGAATGGTGAACTCGCTAGCGTTTCACCCCTCGGAGCATCGCCTTGTTTCCAGCGCCCGGGATCAGACGCCCAAGGTCTGGGACTTGGAGACGCGGACGGAAGTCGCCACGCTGCACGGGGCCACGAACTGCGCCAACTGCCTTGTGTTCGACCCGCAAGGCGATCGGCTCGTGTCCGGATCTGTCGGGATAATGGGCACCGACAATGTGGCGCGGTTGTGGGGTACCGAGCGGTTGTCCGCAGCGGACGCGGCGGCCCGGGTGGCCGCCATGCGCGCCTACAACGAAGCCCGCCGCCACCTCCGTGGGCAAGAGTGGAACCACGAAACCTGCGCCGAGGCCGTCCGCCAGGTCGCCGAGGATCCGACCCTCCCCGCTGACGTCCGCCAGTTCGCCACCGACGAGCTTCTGACAAGACTCATCTCCCGCCAAGTCCACGACGAGGAGCGGTAACAGGCAATTGCTCACGCAGTCGGTAGACAAGGCCGCAGGCAAGTGCGGCGCATCCGCGGACCGACCTGTCAACGGCGATAGCTCGCGCCCTTGGATTACCCTCCGGGATGCTGGAGGTTGTTCGTCGAGGGCGGAGAAGACGAGCGGGTGAACGAGTTGAATGTCCCCCCATGCACGTGGCTCCTCCGCCCGTCGGATGCGGCGAACGGAGGAGCGGGTGGTGGCGTTCAGACGGAACGGTTGCCACTACTCATCCAGATTGAGAATCTGCACGGCGTCGGCCAGGCCGAGCGAAACATAGATCAGCGAGCCATCCAGGTAGTACGGGTGACACACAACGATCCCCGGGCCGTCGCCAACTGGGATTTCTTCCAAGACCTCAAGTGTCACAGCGTCGAGAGCCAGGACGAGATCCGCGTCTTCGCACGCGATGTAGAGGCGCGACTCGTCGGGGCTCAGGCCTATGCCCGTTGGTCCACCGCACGTCGCGAGCAAACTGCTCTGCCATTCTGCACCGGCACAGATCTCGGCCGTGTTGATCCACAGCAATTCCGTGGGGCTCGCCGCGTAAACCTTCCCCTGGAGCGGGCTCAGCGCGATGATGCCGCCCATGTACACGTTCGGCGTAGCACAGAGAATCGCGTATGTGTCGGTCGTAGTGTCGGCGCTAATGACGGTCACGTGCCCCGCTGGGCCGCCGGTAGCCACGTAGACCGTGCCGCCATCCGGACTGACCACGACATGGCCGCCGAATTGGCTACCGGCAGGAGCGACCTGCAATTCGATGATCTCGGTGCAGTAGCCGCTCAGATCATCTTCATCAATGTTGATGACGGAGAGCGTATCGCTGACGTGGTTGCTGACGTATGCACGCCGACCATCGCGGCTAAGAGCGACCGCGCAGGGTGCCATGCCGGCCTCCGCCGCACTGATTGCGATATTGGTGTTGGCATCGTAAACCTTGAGTTGACCAGGGTTGCCACCGTTCTCATAAGCGGTGACGTAGAAGCGCTGGTCGTCATCACTGACGGCGATACCGCTGGTCAGCATTCCCACGTCGATCGGGTCGCCCACGCTGCACGTAGCGGTGTCGAGTTCGTAGACCGCGTGCGCGGGGTGGCACGACACGTACACCGTGTCTCCGCCGTGGCTGATTGCCATCGATGAGGGGTTGTTGCCCACACCCACCGTTCCGGTACACGGGGGCGTGTAGGGCAGCGGGCGATCGTAGAGGTAGACCTCATCGATCCATCCACCAAAGAAGTGGGCGGGGTCATCCGTGAACTTGCATCCGATGGTTGCATGCCAATCTCCATTGACCTGCAAAGGTCCGGTGGCGCCGGCCATGTCCACCTGGATGTCATCGACGAACAGGCGGATCGTCGAGTCATCCTTGCAGAACATAACCTGGTGCCATACATCGTCGGTGACAACCGGTCCCCACAGCGTTTGTGCCCCTTCAGCCACTGTGTAGATGGTGGCCCCCAGCCGCTGCGTAGCGGTGTCAATGGTAACAGCGAATTCGCCGTCCAGGGTCTCGAAAGCGAAGACTGTCCAATGCCCCCAGTACGGGTCGGAGCTCGCTACGTCGGTTCTGAACCAGCACTGCAGGCTGAACTGATCAAACTGGCCCTCCGGCAGGAACTTCGTCCCCAAATACACGTAGTCTCCGGCTCCGTCGAAGTAGCATGACTTGCCGATGCCGACGCCGCCCGGCACATCGTCGGTGTACGTCGTCTCACCTTCCAGTGTGCCATGGTTCTGCAGACTTCCATAGTCTCGGCCGAGGCCATCCAATGGCCAGTAGTCAATCGGGCCGGTGTGGGCGCCCGCACCACCGGAAAGGACTGCGACAAACGGGTTGATGTCGTCAAAATCCACCAATCCGTCGCAGTTCACATCGCCGATCCGGGGATTGTCCGCTGTGGCACCCGGCAGGAACAACGCCAGAGTGACGGCAATGGTTGCTGTAATGGTTGCTGTGAGTGCGGACTCAAACCGCGTGCCCTGTCTTTCGTGACCTTGCATCTGTCGTCTCCTTGATCCTGTAACCCGGCCTGTAAATCGCCCACCCGTGACGTCACCGAGTATGCGACGATACGTGTCCGCAGTCCCGATTCGCCGTCTCTTTGTTCAGGTGAGCCTCTCTGATCGACATCCGTAGCGAACGTCATCTTCTTACACGCGATTGGCGCATTCGTCGGATACGCGAGCCTTCCCTTGTCGGAACACGGCCTTAATTGCATTCGTGAGAAGCGGTTGCGCGTCCGTCCGAACAGACGCGCTGTACGGGGTGGCTTCCTCACAATAAGTGATATCCCTCGCTCCGCCAGTCGTTTTGCCCAGATCGGCTTGCCCTGTTAGAATGACATGGTGGGAATCGAGGCGGGATTACACGGCTTCCTGTTCACTCGAACGCATAGTCACCTCCTGTATCTGACTTGCTGTGGGAGGATCAGGCACGTTGATTGACATCGACCCGGTTAACCTGAGCTACACAGAGTCTGGGGGGCCGACTCGACGTCACCGACCGGCGAGACGTCCTGCACCGGTCGGGTGGATCCTCGAAGCGGCCGATGCGGCCAGGAGTCAACGGGGCATGGTACGATGAACACGACCCGCGGCAGCCTGTTGCTGCGTTTGCGCGACCCGGGCAATTCGCAGGCGTGGGGGGAGTTCATGTCGATCTATCAGCCGCTGCTGACGCGGTATTCCCGGTCACGCGGGCTCGGCGCGGCTGATGCCGAGGACGTGGCACAGCATTGCCTGACAGTGATCACCCAGAAGATCCAGGATTTTGAGTACGACCCACGGTACGGCCGCTTTCGCGCCTGGCTGCGGAAGATGGTGGACAACCGCATTGTGGATCTGCTGCGCCGGCGGCACGAGCGATGTGCCGACAGCAGCGATTTCCGGCGTCCCCAACAACGCGAACGCTCACCCGACGAGGTCTGGGGGCAAATCTGGCTCGAAGAGCACCTCCGGCACTGCATGCGCGTGGTCAAGGCGCAGGTGGCCCCGAAGACGTTTGAGGCGTTCTTCCGCACCGCAATCAACGAACAGCCGGTCGAAACGGTGTGCGCGGAGTTGGGGATGACGGCGAACCAGCTGTACGTGGCCCGGTCGCGCGTCACTCGGCGGCTCCAGGACATCATGCGGGAACTCATCGACGACAAGTAGGGGGACCACCTATGTCACAGTGTCCTTGCGAGGAGCAGCTCGCGGCTTACGCCGCCCGTGCGTGCCGAGCCGACGAGACCGCGGCGATCAAAGAGCACGTGGAGCACTGTGCGGCGTGCCGGGCATGGGTGGAACGAGAGCGACAGGCGGTTGAGTGGCTTGATGGCGTGCGACAGGTCGCGGGCATTGTGGCGCTGCGGGAACCGCTCTCAGAAAGTACGACGCCGCCCTCGGTGCCCGAACCACCGAGCGGCACCGCCGTCGTGACCGGCTTTCCGCAGATTCCAGGTTGCGAGATCACGCGAGAGCTGAGCCGCGGTGGGCAGGGGGTCGTCTACGAAGCGCGGCAACTGACCACAAAACGCACGGTGGCCGTCAAGCTGCTGTTGGATGCCGCCCATCACTCGTCGTCGGCCAGCAGGCGGTTCGAGCGTGAAGTGGAGCTGGTAGCCCAACTGCACCATCCGAACATCATCTCCGTATTCCAGTCCGGTCGCCTTGATAACGGCCTGCAGTACTACGTGATGGAGCACGTGGATGGCGTCCTGCTGCACCATTACGTGCGTGACGAATGCCTTAGCTTCGAGGACGCCCTCGAGTTGTTTGCGACCGTGTGCGGCGCCGTGCAACACGCCCATCAGCACGGTGTGATCCACCGCGATCTGAAGCCGACCAACATCCTCGTGGACGCCGAGGGACAGCCGAGGGTGCTGGATTTCGGTCTCGCGAAATCCTTGTCGAGCGTAGATGTGTCGCGGGTGTCCGTCAGTCGGGAGATCCTGGGGACGCTGGCCTACATGTCTCCGGAACAGGCCGCCGGTGATTCGGACCACATGGATATGCGCAGCGACGTCTACGCGCTCGGGGTGATTCTCTATGAACTGCTCACGGGGCACTACCCGTACCCTGTCGGCGGCTCGCTGCCGGATGTTCTGCGGCACATCACTGAGACTACGCCGGCACCACCGAGTCGTGTCTGGAAGCCGGGCTCGGGCGTATCACGCCGAACGAACCGCCGGCTCCACGTCGCGGAGTGCCCGATCGACGCGGACGTCCAGACCATCTTGCTGAAAGCGCTCGCCAAGGAGCCTGACCGGCGATACCAAACGGTGGGTGATCTAGCCCGCGACATCCGCCACTATCTCGCTGACGAGCCAATCGAAGCACGCGGCGACAGCGCCTGGTACGTCGTCCGGAAGTCGCTACGGCGCTACCGAATGGCCATGGTGTTCGCCGGCGCGATGTTGCTGGTCGTCACAGCCGCGCTCGCGGTGGTGACCCATTTATGGCAGAAGGCTGAGCGTCAGGCGGCGTTGGCCGAGGCCGGCGAATTGGCGACGAAGCTCTCATGCGGCCTGACGTCGACGGGCGAAGCGGAGCTGGGTGATCACTTGGCGAACTTGGGGAAACTCGATGCATTCCTGCGGGAGCATGACACGGATGCGCTACGCAACGTAATCGCAGAACGCGTAGACTTGGAAGAACAGGGACTCATTAAGGACGTTGAGGTGGCGCTCGCCGTGAACCGCCTGGCGAAGTTGGCGGATATCTTCGTCAACGCCAACGATGAGCCAGCGCTGTCAGAGCTTCTGCACAAACTGGACCCACAGACTGGTAATCCATCCTTGCTGGCCCGACTGCGGCGGCGGCTGGAGCGTTGGATTCGTGTTCCGCCGCCCCTCGGGCGGGGGCAGGAGATGTGCGACTGTCTGAAGATGTTGCTTCTGCTCGATCCAGACAACGATCGAGGACGGGAAGCTGGACATGCGGCGAGTAAGCTCCTCGATGTCCTGCCCGTCGTGTACGCGGACGACTTCAGTCAGTACGACGTTGGACATGTCGTGGATCACTGGACACAGTACACCGGCGTGGAGAACTGCGAGATCGTCGAACCAGAGGGTGGGATGCTCATCGGCTCCACGTCAACGACCAGCGGGGCCGTGCGTTTGGCTCTTGGTCCTGAGCATCGGGCAGCACTGGGCGACGTGAATGTCCTCTCGTGGGTCTTCAGCATCCGTTCGAGTGATCTTCGGCACATCACCAATGGCGATGCGATCATCACGATGGCCGGCTCCGATGGGCTAATCTGCCAGGCTGGCGTGGAATCGGGGCACTTTGAGTACATGGCCCCGGATTCGACTGGGAAATGGATCATCAAGCGGCGCGAGCCGGTTGAAGTAGACCACGAGTACTGTGCCGAACTGCGCTACTTCCGCAACCGAGGAACCTACGACTTCCTCGTCGACGGCGAATACCTCGTTGAAGAAGCACCTTGTTTCAGTGGTGACTCGGTCGAGGCCATCTGCGGAGGCCCCAGCCGAGGCGTACACATGGTGATCCACCAGATCGAGCTTCGCTCAGGCGACACGCCGTTGAAGGCAGATCTGGGGCCCTATCCACCGGTGGTTGACACGGTGACCCTTCCATTGGACGCGATTCGGCATGTCAAACTCCCGTGTGGCTCACTCGTGGTGCACGACTTCGACGACGATGGTACACCAGAAGTCGTTATGGGCGACGCGAAGAAAGAGGGAGGACTCATTCTCACCCATTTCCGGGGAGAGCGGTTCGAATGCGAAGTTCTTGGGACCAGGCAACTCGAGGCCGCGGTCCATGTCAATCCGTGCAGCATGGTGGATGGGTATCTGGCTGTATCCGGGCTGGGCTCTGCTGGAATCGGTGCGGGAGATCCGCAGAAGGGGTTTGCCCTGTTCGAAATCGGCGACGATTTCTCCCTCACCGAGAGATTCAGCCGACTCTATCCACAACCCGGGCGTGCGTGGGTGACCCCGCTGGAGTTTCCCGATGGTGCACACGGCTTTGCGGTTGGACTGCACGAACGAGCGCGCGCGGTGGAGCTGTTTCGACGCAGCGTACCCGGCGCTGCCGAGCCTTACACGCGCATCTGTCGATTTACGCCGCACAAGCCCGACCGCAGGCACTGGAGCAACGTTCACTCGGTCCTGCCGTTGGATCGCGATGGGGACGGGGTGGATGCGCTGGCCGTCGGCCTTGGGCAGTGGGTTGGCAACTGTACCGCCGTCGTCGACCTGGCAGCCGTCATGGCCACGGCCACATCGACGCCAACATCCTCATCGGGTTCGCACACGGAAACGGGCCCGCGAAACTGGGTTCCGGCTGTTCCGCTCACGAACATGGTAGGTGAGACACTCCTCGCCGTGTCCAATCTGGACACCGGAACACCATATCTGATCGCGGCGTCGCACAAGACGCGGATCCAGTCGGACAACCCACCGGACTCGAAGTTCACGGCCGGTTTCGGTGTGCATGTCTGGCGTGTTGCGCCGACGTTGGGGCGTCGGGAGATCCCGCCGGTGTTCTTCACACCCTGCGATGCGCTGGCATTGGCCGCAGGCGAGCTTTGTGATCAGGAGGTGTTCGCCGTCGTCTCCGAGCGCGAATGTGAACCAGGTGGAAAGCAGATTCTGGTCGCACAGGTTTTCGGCATGCGGCAGGGGCACGTCGAGCCGATCTGGCAGGCCACCTTTTACGACGTGCCCTGGAAGTGTTCACATCTGTGCATCGCCGACGCCAACGGCGACGGCCACCAGGACCTCCTCCTCGGACTCGGCCAAGCCGGCCTCTTCATCTTCTCGCCCCGGACGGAGACCGGCAAACCACGCCTGATGACACTTTCTTGCTCTCGGCGATGCAGCGGGAGCATGCTGCGGGACGCTCGCCACGTGGAAGAACGCGTCACCGGCCTGGTGGAGTAGATCCGTGAGAGAGCGTACCGCTCCCTGCGCCTCGCTGCTCATCGCCGATCGTGCGGCGAATCCCCTGGCGTGACCACAAGGATGGCTTCGCGGCCTGGTGTGACGGCGCCACCGGCTACGCCTGGGACGCCGAGAACCGCCTGATCGGCGTGGAGCCGCTGCTCGTGCCGATGGAGGGGGTCCAGAAGGTCAGTTTCGGGTATGATGTCATGGGTCGCCGCTTCCGGAAGGCCGTGTACACGTATAACGGGACGAGCGAGACCTGGGTCCAGACCGGCGACACGAAGGTCGTCTGGGCCGGGTGGCTGCTGTTGCTTGAGCTGGACGGCACCGACAGCGACGCCGTCTTGAGGAAGTACACCTGGGGGCTCGACGTGGCGGGCCAGAACGGACAGCTCAACAGCCTCGCATCCGCCGGCGGCATCGGCGGCTTGCTCGGCGTCTACGACACCAACGGCACCACCACGGGCCAGAATCCAACAGAAGACGACAAAACGTACGTCTACCTCTACGACGCCAACGGCAACGTCGGGCAGTTGGTCGCCTGGGTGGATGGTTACGAAGGCGCCACCGGCAGCCAATGGCACGCCGACCGGATGGTGGCGACGTACGAGTACACGCCCTACGGCACCCTGCGTGCGTCAGCCGGCGACTACGCCGACGACAACCCCTTCCGCTTCAGCACAAAGCAATGGGACGACGAAACCGGCCTCGGCTACTGGGGCTACCGCTACTACAGCCCGACACTCGGACGGTGGGTGAGCCGGGATCCGATTGGGGAGCGGGGAGCCGCGCTCGTGCGCGAAGTGGCCGCACAGCGAGCATTCACTGCTCGCAACGTCTCTTCGCGAACACTTCGGCACCGTAGACAGCACTTGGCGTTTCCCGAATCCGAACGGGACACTGAACCGCATACGTACCGTGCCGTCCGGAATGCCCCACTTGCGTGGATGGATCCAGACGGCGCGTGTCCGATCCCGTGTGACCCGCAGTACCCGCCCCCGGATCCACCAGCCGGTGCGCGGTATGATTGCGTCGGCCTTGCATGCAGAACGTGGACGTGCGGTGAGACGGCGACCGAAATGCTGGAGGGTTTCCGGGTTGGCGGCAACTGCGATCTCAAGTGCAGGCCATGTGAAATCAAGTGCTGGTTGTGGACGTTCGATGAGGCCATTAGGCAGCCAGACGGAAGTTATTACAGGTGGCGAGATACAGAAGCCACCACCAGACAAAACGAGCACATCGTGTGCGGTCAGGTGGGACCGGGCGGAGAAGCACCTCGATGCTTTGACAAGTTTGGCTGGTGGGGTGAACTTAGGGGTCCCGGAGACTGCGCTTCCTACAAGCCCGCGGAAAGGGAGGAGGTTATGGACTCCCCCGGCTATTACTGGATTCGCTCGAACTACGTTTGTCACTCATTCTGTGGACCGACATCGGCAGTGCCGGGACTGGCGGATTGATGTGTGGCCGTAGACCTGCGCACGCGATGACACTCACTGGTGGGCTGTTCCTTTGGCTAGCGATGGTCGCATACACGGTTGCCAGCTTCTGGTTCACTCTCGTGTGGAGAGATCCGGACAGATGCATGCGGTTCGGTGCTGGAGAAGGCTCTGTCTTTGTCGTCACTGACCTGTGGGGTCCTGTTTACAATGCTACCCTTGTATCGACGGCATCGGCCAGCCGCATGCCCAAGCCAGGATGGAAATGGGAGAGTACGCAGCCCACGCTGCGCTGGAGTACGTTGTGCCCAACGAGGGAGTGGTACTGGGGTGGAACACTCCTGTCGCTGCCGCTATGGATTCCACTCGTGGGACTTGGCTGTGCCTTGATATACGCATGGCGAAGCACTCGCCCACGGTTACCACATCAGTGCGTGTGCGGCTATGACCTGACCGGTAACGTCAGCGGTCGGTGCCCGGAGTGTGGTACCCCAGTTCCGGATGCTCAGTGCGGATTCCCAGGACGCCCGTAGGGGCCAAGGATGTCGAGCAGCGTTTCATCTACGATGAGGATGGGAACCTGACCGATCAGTTCATCGCCGGCGACACGGACTGTGACGGGGACGTCGATTTCGACGACGTCACCGCGTTCACGGTGGCCCTCAGCGGCCGACTGGCGTACGAGGCGGCGTACCCCTTCTGCGAATGGCTCAGCGCCGACATCGATGGCGATGGCGATGTCGATTTCGACGATATCGGCCCCCTCAGCAATCTGTTCGGCAACGGCGGCGGGATGTCCTGGCATTACACCTGGGACGCCGAGAACCGCCTGATCGGCGTGGAGCCGCTGCTGGAGCCGATGGAGGGGTTTCAGAAGCTCAGTTTCGGGTATGATTACAGGGGTCGCCGGGTGCGGAAGACCGTGT
>Ga0272441_10015960_pt1 | contig 10446 bp, 9 predicted proteins | sample SSMProp6N_FD_193582 | JGI IMG/M metagenome (GOLD analysis project Ga0272441, IMG submission 193582) | Marine sediment archaeal communities from Little Sippewissett salt marsh, Falmouth, MA, United States - SSM-Prop-6N | ecosystem: Environmental > Aquatic > Marine > Wetlands > Sediment ... | reverse complement strand
CTAGTATTTAATAGCGAAGTTTTTCAACCCATGCAAGTTGGAGCAACCTTGAAAGGGTATGTAAAGAAAATTCGTGAGGATAATAAAGTTGATGTTGTTTTAAAGCCCATTGGTTATTTGGGACTAGAACCTGCGGCTAAGAAGATTTTTGAGCAGTTAGAATTAGCAGGAGGATATATTTCACTTCATGATAAATCAGCTCCGGAGGAAATACAAGAGATGTTTCAGATGAGCAAAAAAACCTTCAAAAAAGCCATAGGAACCCTTTACAGGAATAGAAAAATTGAAATTAAAAACGACGGGATTTATTCCGTATAGTCAGAATTAATTTTCAATAGTTTTAAACAATTACCAATTCCGTATTTTATTCTTCCCATAATTCTGTTATTTTTGTCCGATTAACCCTATTTATTTTGTTGATAATAAGGTTTTTACTTAATTTTAACCGTGGATCCCTAAATTAATTACCTCATGCCATTTATTGAAGAAAGCGATTTATTAGAATTACATAAAGATATTGACAAGGCACAGATTATAAATGAACGCTTGTTAGATCAAATAAAATTTAAGAATAAAGAATTAAAAAGGAGTAAGATCCAAAGAAATGTTCTTGCTGGTGTAACTGCACTTTTTTTAATCGGAACACTTGCGATTACTTCATTTACTGCCGGACTTAGTAGGTCTAATACCTATGACAATCAAAATTTATTAGTTTCTATTGATAGCTTGGATGCTGTAAAAACCAGAATAGATAATCTTCAACAAAAGAATGAAGAGTTGAGTTTAGTAAAAGAATTCTATCTGGCTAAGATGTTTTTAGAAAAAGAAAAAATATATTCAGTTCAGGTAAAATCCTTTGTTGATAATAATCTTACCCTGGCCTCAGAATCTTTGACAAATACCATGTTCGTCAAAACCAACCCTTTTTATTCTTACTCACTGGGTAATTTCGAAACATTGGAAGAAGCCAGATCCTTCAGATATCAATTGGTTAAAATGGGCTTCGAAGATGCATTCGTGGCTTCTTATCAGGATGGAAAGCGAATAAAAATTGAAGATCCTTATTAGTGACCAAATTTAGAGCCTGGCTAAGTGCAGCCCGCTTAAGAACCCTTCCCTTATCATTGTCAGGCATATTGGTAGGTACTGCTGTGGCTAATATTTACGGTTATTGGGATTTGCATGTTTTCATTCTTGCTTTGTTAACAACAGTTGCTTTTCAAATTACATCAAATTTTGCAAATGATTATGGTGATGGAGTAAAAGGCACAGACAATGAAGATAGAATTGGACCCAAACGAGCTTATCAAAGCGGCCAACTGTCTAAAAATGAGTTAAAATCAGGTATTCGCATATCTGTTGTAATTGATTTATTCCTGGTCTTCCTGTTATTGTACTTTGCTTTTCAAGAGGAACACTTCTTGTATGTGGTTTTATTTGTAATGCTCGGAATGGCTAGTATTTGGGCTGCCATTAAGTATACAGTCGGCAACAATGCATATGGTTATAAAGGATTTGGTGACCTTTTTGTTTTCTCATTTTTTGGACTGCTGAGCGTTCTGGGTTCTATGTTTTTGTATACAAAGTTTTTAACATCTATGGCGGTACTGCCTGCTGTTTCTATTGGATTCCTTAGTACAGCGGTACTTAATTTAAACAACTTAAGAGATATAGGATCGGATAAAAAAGCAAATAAGAATACGGTAATTGTCAAAATAGGGCTTTCTAAAGGGAAAGTTTACCATTACACCTTAATTATTTTGGCATTCATTAGCATGCTAACTTTTGTGGGGTATCATTACTATTCATGGAAAAGTGCAATATGTCTGATCGCATTTGTACCTCTTTTTATTCATTTAAGATTGGTAAGCAAAATAGAAAACCCCAGGAATTTTGATCCTGAATTAAAAAAAGTGGCCCTTAGCACTTTTCTGCTGGGATTCTTGTTTTATATAGGGTATAATTATTTTTTGTAAATTTGAGAAGACATAACCCACTAATACCATACTTACTTTGGAACAAGCTATTAAGATTCTTATTGTAGAAGATAATGTGATTATTGCAGACGACATGCAATCCATGTTGGAGGAAATAGGATATGAAATTGTAGATAATGTTATTGTTTACGAACAGGCTGAAGAGGTTTTAAAAAACAATCATGTAGACCTGGTGCTTATTGATATCATTTTAGCATCCGACAAAACTGGAATAGATTTAGGGAAACATATTAGAGAGAACTACAATATTCCCTTCATTTTTGTCACCTCCAATTCAGATAGGGCTACTGTGGAGAACGCTAAGACAGTAAAACCTAATGGCTACCTTGTAAAGCCATTTGAACAGCAGGATTTATACACTTCTATCGAAATTGCGCTTTCAAATTTTGATTACTCAACCAAAGAGGGAGGGCAGGAACACCCGGAAGATGAGGAAAGGGTAGTATCTAATTCTGTTCTCAAAGACTCGATTTTTGTTAAAAAGCAACACCTTTATTATCGCATTCAGTTTGGAGATATTCAGTTTATTAAGGCAGATAATGTTTATCTGGAGGTGAATACCATAGACAAGAAATTTTTGGTAAGATCTCCCTTAAAAGATTATTTAGAGAAATTACCCAAAAATAAATTCTACAGGGCACATAAATCTTATATCGTAAACGTAGATCATATAGACGCTATTAACTCTAAGGATATTATGATCAATAATACCCTTATCCCGATTTCGAAAGATTTCAAAGAGTTCATTATTTCTGCCATGAACTCATAGGGCTGAGTTTTTTCAGTAGCTTTATTTTATCAGAATAGAACCTGGTATTTATTATTAATGGCCTTCAAAAGGCTAATCACAACACATTTGAACTACTTCACAACAATTATTTTTCCCTGAGGAAGAATTGGAATACTTTGGCTATGTAATTAATTAGATAAATTTTTTTCATTTTCATATAGTGTTCTCGTAAAAGAGTCTTGTCTTAGTTGGCAGGGCTCTTTTTGATTAATACCATTTTGAATTGAACCGGATTTCTAATCTCTCTTGAATTAATACTCCATGAAAGGCTAAAAAAATCGGGTAAAATGCATATAATGACTATAAAATGCTGTTTCACAACATAATTATGCACTTACACAACAAAAACCCGAATGCTAAATTTCTAGGTAATAAATTTGAAGCGCTGATACAGCACCCCAAATCTTATCATTAATATATCACAGTTTAAAAGGCTATGCTTTGTGTATAGTCTTTTTTTAGTTGCCCCACGTATTTTATAGGGATGATTACAAGAAATGCATGCGGAAAATTGAAGGTGTTTTGGTATTAAAAGTATGGATGAAAATATTTTGTTATGAGCCTTAATTTTTACTAAGAGCTCTGGTAGACAACAGTTTCATTCTACTTTACAACAAAAATTTAAACGCTAGACGAATTAATAGTAAGTTTAAATTGTTGTTAAGGTTTTTAACTTAATAATTTTAATCAGATCAAAATAGAATTAGGCAAATATCCCTAAGCTTGTTATGGCAAAATCGCTGGGTAAAATTTTAGTAATATTTTTTCTTTCTTTAGTTCAAAGTGTCGGAGCCCAGGTTTTAGATACCTTGGATGAAAATGTATTGGATGTATTTAAGGAAAAGCAAAGTGTTGCCGATAGGTTTGATTATTTCTTTAATACACTGCACAGGTACAATGAAAACTCCGCCTATGATTGGTTAGATGAGGTTAATGTTTATCTAAATTCTGCAGAGAAGTCAGGAGATTCAACGGCTATAAATAATTATAAGCTCATGCAATCTCAAATTTATTATGATTTGGGTGACTACGACAAAAGTGTGGCTATAGCCAATGACCTGTATTCTGTAAAAGATGGGCTCGATTTGCAGACCAAGAGGTTTATGTTAGATCTGATAGATAGTAACTATTCCCAATTACAACTATATGGAAAGCAAGTTGAGATAAGACAGGAGAAAAGAGATTTAGGTTTCTCCGAGAATATTACCTTTTATGATATTTATTCCAATCTGGGTTTGCATAGAAAAGCCATGGAAGATTATATCATGGATATGAAAAAGACCATTGATAACAGTGATCTCTACGGTCTTGCAGAATACAATAATAATGTAGGCCGGTATTTACTTCTGGACAAATCTTCCTCGGTTGCGTTAAGTAATTTTAAAAAAGCCAAAGGTTATGTGGATGTATTTTTAAATGATGTGACCCAGGTTAAGACGGAGAAAGAATTACAGGATGCCAAATTATTAAAGGGAATTATTGAAGGGAATATTGGTAAATCCTATTTGCAGTTAAAACAATTTGAGGAGGCCTTACCTTATTTGGAAAATAGTATTGGTTTAATAAAGGAAAATAATATTGGTCAGTATTCTGAGGATGTGATTGAAAATAGTCTGGCACTTGCAGATTGTCACCTTCAGCTGGAAAATTTTCAAAAAGCAAAGGATATATTAAATGAAGCTCTCAATCCCATTAAAATAGAGCATATTATTAAGAAAAACAGACTGCTGGCTGCATATTACGACAAGATTGAGGACTATAAAAATTCAAGTTTTTACTTAAAGAAAAATGTAAGGATTGCTGATTCTATTAATATCAATGACTCCTCACTTAAAAAACAACAACTTTCCACTGTTGCAAAATATGAAATTGAGAATTCCAAACGAATGATAGATGCACAAAAGCTGGAAATGGAACGCGCCAGAAATGAAATGCAGGCTAAGGATGAGCAGATAAACCTGGTTTTTATTTCTTTGATTTTTACTCTTTTGGGTTTTGCGGGATTAGTTTATGCCTATTTAAAAAGTATAAAGAATCAACGTCTGATTGCCGAGCAGAAGCATATAATTGAAAATTCTCTGGTAGAAAAAGATTCTTTACTTAAAGAAATTCATCATCGCGTAAAAAACAACCTGCAAATGGTATCGAGCCTTTTGAGTCTGCAAACAAAAAATACCCGAAGTAAAGCGGCTATTGAAGCTCTTGAGGAAGGGAAGAGCAGGGTAAAAGCTATGGCTCTAATACATCAGAAGTTATATCAAAATGATGATTTATCTGTAATTGAAATGCAGGGTTATATAGAAAGCCTGGTCAATAGTGTTCAATCAGTATTCAAAAAAGGAGGACATAGTATTAATATAACAATTGACGCTGAAGGGGTTGAATTGGATATTGACAGGGCCATCCCTTTTGGATTAATACTAAATGAGTTGGTGTCAAATTCTTTTAAATATGCATTTCCCGATGATGATGCCGATGGTAAAATATATATCCACCTTAGAAAAAACGGCGACCAGGGATTCTTTGAGTATACCGATAATGGTATAGGACTTGACGAAGAATCTGAAGAAAGGGCCAATTCATCAATGGGGATTCGGTTAATGAAGCGTCTGGTAAATCAATTACAATCTACATTAAATATTGATAAAACTACGGATGGTGTACGTTTTTGGTTCAATTTTAAATAAATTTGAACTTCTAAATGTTATATCATGAAAATTACTTTTTTAGGGCACGCATCCTTATTGGTTGAGGTCGGTCAATACAAGGTTTTAGTTGACCCGTTTATTACAGCAAACGAGAAAGCAACCGGAAAGGTTGATATAAAAGATTTGAATCCAGATTATATCCTGGTTACACATGCTCATCAGGACCATATCCTGGATGTAGAAGCCATTGCTAAAAGATCTGATTCAGTAATTGTCAGTAATTATGAGATTGCAATGCATTATCAGGCTAAGGGCTTCAAAGTACATCCAATGAATCACGGCGGCAACTGGAATTTTGACTTTGGAAAAGTAAAATATACGAATGCCATACATACTTCTTCCTTTCCCGATGGTTCATATGGCGGACAGCCCGGTGGGTTTATTATCTCTTCTGAAGGCAAGCAACTTTATATTGCCGGAGATACAGCCTTGACTACAGACATGAAATTAATTCCTTTGACCCATAAATTAGACCTGGCCATTTTACCCATTGGGGACAATTTTACCATGGGTATAGAAGATGCTGTGCTGGCTGCAGATTTTATTTCTTGTGATACGGTGCTGGGATATCATTATGATACTTTTGGTTATATAGAAATAGACCACAAGAAAGCTCAGGAAGAATTTACGAAAGCTGGTAAAAAATTGCACTTGTTGCCAATAGGGGAGGCAATTACCATTTAATTATCTAAACTTACTTCTCAGTACTATTTTGTGTAATAGCTTTGGGAAGAATCGTTTCAGGTAAATACCTTTAATTTCTTTACCACCAATATAAACTTCATATTTCTTTTGCTCTATTGCCCGGATCATTTTTCTTGCAAATATCTCAGGGGGCATGCCTTGCTCCGTTGCCGTATCATTTCTATTTTGAGAAGAACCATCGCCGATTAAAGCATTTATCGCCAACTTAGTCTGAACAAAACCCGGACATACCATGGTTACATCTATACCGTCCTTATCGTGTTCCATCCTAAGCACATCAAAAAAACCGTGCAGGGCGTGTTTAGCTGCGCAATAACCGGACCTATAGGGAGACCCAAATTTGCCCATTAAACTGGTTACGGTAACAAAATGCCCGCTCCCTTTTGAGATAAAATGGGGCAAGACTTCTTTGCTTAGGGCAATAGTTCCCATATAATTTATATTTATCAATTTTTCATAGACTTCTAAATCTGTATCCATTATTAAAGAACGCTGACTTATTCCTGCATTATTGATTAGCATGTCAATCTTCCCATAAAAAGAAATCGCAGTGTTAACACTTTGATCCATAGCCCTGAATTTTGAAAGGTCAAGAGGTAAAATTGTCACGCTATCCGGAAATTTACAGTTCTCTTTAACCAATTGAAGTTGTTTTTTATTTCGGGCGGACAGGATAAGTTTATGGCCTTTCAGGCTTAGTTCATAGGCCAGCGCTTCACCTATACCGGAAGAAGCACCGGTTAACCATATTACTTTTTTATTATTTCCCTCCATTCTCTAATTTTTAGATTGAAAATATAGTTAAATTTAGCACCAATTCATATGGACGCCCTTTACAAGAAATACGATCTGAACTTCAAAAGACCTAGTGGCACGTCGCGAGGCATTCTTAGGAAAAAAGAAACCTGGTTTTTAGTCCTGAACAGTAATGGAAAATTTGGAATAGGGGAATGCGGATTGTTCAGAGGCCTGAGTATTGATGATGTACCTGAATATGAGGACAAACTTTCCTGGACCTGTTCACATATTCATTTAGGTAAAGAAAGACTTTTAGAAGATTTAAGGGAATATCCAAGCATTAGATTTGGAGTGGAACAGGCTTTCACCTCCCTGGCTTCTGAAAACCCCTTCGTGCTTTTCCCTTCGGCCTTTACTAAATCTCAAGCAGACATTGATATTAATGGTCTAATTTGGATGGGCGATATAGAATATATGCAGGAACAAATAGCTCAAAAGATAGCGTCGGGATTCAGTTGTATTAAAATTAAAATAGGGGCAATTGATTTTAATACGGAATTGTCGTTATTGACTTCCCTGAGAAAGAAGTATAAAAAAGAAGAAATTGAACTTCGGGTTGATGCCAATGGGGCATTTAAAGCAGATGAAGCCTTGAATAAACTCACTAAATTAGCAGCCTGCGATATACATTCTATTGAACAGCCTATTAAACAAGGATTTCCTGTTGAAATGAAATATCTATGTGAAAACTCACCACTGCCAATAGGTCTTGATGAAGAACTAATTGGCCATCATACCGTAACGGAAAAGGAAACTTTGCTACAAACCATTATGCCACACTATATTATTTTAAAGCCAAGCCTTTTGGGGGGATTCATGGCTTGCAAGGAATGGATTGAGATAGCTTCGAAATTAAATATCGGCTGGTGGATTACCAGTGCATTGGAAAGTAATATTGGTCTTAACGCCATCGCTCAGTGGACATATACGCTTAACAGCAAAATGGCTCAGGGTTTAGGTACCGGGACTTTATTTACTAATAATTTTACCAGTCCACTTAAAATACAAAATGGGAAATTACATTACGATAAAAATTCAAACTGGGAACAAAGCTTAATAAATAAATTATGTATATAGAACAAGGTTTTAAAGGATTGCATGAACTATGGCGATATGCGGTTGGAGTAATAATAATTTTCTTTGGCTGGCAAGTTATTGGGGCAGGTCCCCTGGTTATAGTTCTTATTGCAAAAGCAATTGAGTCAGGAGAATACCCGTCAGACATAGCCGAAATTTCCAATTTATTGGGATCTAATTTATTTTTCTTTCTTGCGCTGCTGACATTTGTCATAGGATTTTTGGCACTATATCTTACTTTAAAATATTTACATGGCCAAAGCTTTATATCATTAAGCACTTCCAGGAAAAGTATTGATTGGAAACGAGTGATTTTCACATTTTCCCTGTGGGCTGCAATTTCTGGCATATTTATAGGTTTGGATATCTTTTTATCACCTGAAGACTACGTATATAACTTTCAGCCAGGTCCATTTTTGGTATTGCTGCTCATCGCTCTTATTCTGATCCCTATTCAAACTAGCTTTGAAGAGTATTTTTTGCGTGGTTATTTAATTCAGGGATTGGGCATTGCCGCAAAGAACAGATGGGTTCCGCTTATAGGTACATCTGTATTTTTTGGACTGCTGCATATCTTTAATCCGGAAGTAGCTAAAATCGGATACGGCGTAATGGTTTTTTATATTGGAACCGGCCTGTTTTTAGGTATTCTTACCCTAATGGATGAAGGTTTGGAATTGGCCCTTGGGTTTCATGCAGCAAATAATTTAACGGCTGCACTTTTGGTTACTGCAGAATGGACGGCTTTCCAGACGAATTCTATATATAAGGATATTTCTGAACCTGAAATTGGTTGGGAAGTTTTTGCGCCGGTTTTTATTATATATCCTGTTATGCTTCTTATTTTATCCAAAAAGTACGGGTGGACCAATTGGAAGGAACGCCTAACCGGAAAAGTTTTACCCCCCGGAGATATAGATGATACACTTAAAATTTAATTAGATGGCGGTTAAAATACACGAACAATTTAAACTTAATGGTCATGGCTACTCTAATGAGGAGTTAAAAGAGGTAGCTTATAGTTTAATTAAGGAAGGAGAAGATTTTGAAAAGGATATAGGAGACTTTCTGTTAGATTGGTTGTCTCCAGACCTACAGCTAACAGTTCGAACATCCGGCTCCACAGGTATTCCTCTGGGGATCGCATTAAAAAAACAGCATATGGTAAACTCTGCCAAGGTTACCGGCGAATATTTCCAGTTAGAGGCCGGTGACAGGGTTTTACTATGCTTATCTCCCCAATATATTGCGGGAAAGATGATGCTCGTTAGAGCAATGGTTCTTGGTTTAGAGCTCGATTTTGTTGCTCCCACTTCAAGACCTTTGGATGGAGTAAATAAGTCCTATAAATTTTGCGCCATGGTACCTCTTCAATTAGAATCATCTATTAGTAAATTAAATCAGATTCAGACGGTCATAGTTGGGGGAGCTTCAGTTTCTTCTCAATTAATTAAATTGATTGCTAATAGCAATACAAAGATTTTTGAGACTTATGGCATGACCGAGACCATTACTCATGTTGCGGTCAGACCATTGAATCAATACGATACCAAGTCAAAGTTTGGCGCCTTTAAAATATTACCGGATATAACTATTTCTCAGGATGACAGGAAATGTCTGGTAATAAATGCTCCAAATATTAGCGATGACCCTGTAATCACTAATGATATTGTAGAATTGATCTCGGAAAAAGAATTTCTTTGGCAGGGACGATTTGATAACGTTATTAATTCGGGGGGTATCAAATTAATTCCTGAGCAAATTGAACAAAAACTGTCGTTCCTTATGCCGTCAAGATTTTTTGTTAGTGCTTTGCCCGATTTGAAGTTGGGACAGAAATTAGTTTTAGTTGTTGAAGGTGAAAAAATAGAGGGGCTTCAGGAAATAATATCCAAAGCCGATTTGGAGAAATTTGAGTTGCCAAAAGAAATATTTTACGTCCCGGCTTTTATAAACACAACGAATGGTAAGATTGTAAGGGAAAAAAGCTTGTCTTTGATAAAAAGCTGATATCATTCAAAATTTTGAGAACCCAAATTTTAGTAATACTAAGGGTAAGAATGTATTACTATAGAATATAAATGATTAGTATATTCATGGCTTATTTTAAAAAATAAAACAAATTATAAATTAATGAAGTCTACGCATTTTATGAAAACCTTCCTGACGCTCCTATTATTTTCACTTAGTTATCAGTTATTCTGCCAACAAATTTTATCTGAAGAAGAACGTGCTCAGGTTATTGATGAAATTTTAAACGAACGGTTTGATGTGCTGCTGCCTGAACTTATGGACCAGTCAGATGTGGATATGTGGATTCTTATTTCCCGGGAATACAATGAAGACCCGATATTGAGGACCATGCTGCCGG